>Ga0136601_1000953_pt1 | contig 10448 bp, 5 predicted proteins | sample AntRauMFilla2699_FD_181020 | JGI IMG/M metagenome (GOLD analysis project Ga0136601, IMG submission 181020) | Saline lake microbial communities from Rauer Islands, Antarctica - Metagenome Filla 2 #699 | ecosystem: Environmental > Aquatic > Non-marine Saline and Alkaline > Saline | place... | reverse complement strand
TTATGTCGTCACTAGGTACCAGTACCGTAATAGCTTGAGGTGTTGTATACTACAGGCATGAATGCAACACCCGAGACGCCTCACGTACCAAATCCGCTTCGCCCTCGAAATAAGCGTACCTTTGCTCAGAAATCTGCTGACTACATGGCTGAGAAAATGGGAAGTTGGGCTTTTCTCATTACTTTTTTTATTTTTATCATTATTTGGGTTGGTGTTAATCTGTACGCATGGAGTGCACAATGGGACCCCTATCCGTTTATTCTGCTTAATCTAACCTTGTCTTGTTTATCAGCAGCGCAAGCGCCGATTATTTTGATGAGTCAAAATCGACAATCGGAGCGTGATCGTCGAGTAGCTCAATATGATTATACGGTGAATCGAAAAGCTGAACGTGAAATTCGCACTATCCAAAAAGATCTAGATGAGATAAAAATACTGCTAATAAAAATTGAAAAAGACAAAAGATAGTGTGGGGGAAACAGTCTGTTCTCAATGAGATGAATACCCGAAAGAGAAAAACTATATAAAACAAGGCGTGTAACAGAGTATGCTTTGACGACTCGCGTGAAACTTTTTGTAGTGAGAAAAACACTGACAGCGAGCACATGAGATATGCTACAATACGAATACGAAACGAATTATACGTTCCGTATCTCCTTCACAAGATGAGCAGTACTCCATACTGCCAATCTTGCGGACGGTACATTACTAGCACCTAAATACATAGTATTATATGACAACTATTACAGTTACACACCGGGACGGCACAAGAGCTCCTTTTGATGCTGATCTCATTAATAAATCAATTGAACGAGCATGTCGTGGTCTTTCAGATGAGCTTTCAAAGGTGACGCAGATTGCTACAGAAACGCAATTGGCATTGTATGATGGGGTAACCACCGAAGAACTTGATGAGGCAACCATTAATGCAGCGCTTCAAAATATAAAAGAGGATCCTGAGTACGATACCGCCGCAACACGCTTGTTACTAAAGACAATTTACAAACGCGTGCTGGGAGACTACGAGGCTGATGAGGAAACATCTGTCTCTGGTCTTCATAAAAAGAAATTTAAAGGTCATATTGAAAAGTGGGTAGAGAATGGGCTACTTGATGAGCGCATGAAACAAAAGTTTGATCTTGATGCACTAGGTGCTGCACTCAAGGTAGAACGAGATGACTTGTTCCAATATGCCGGGCTATCAACATTACTTAATCGCTACACAATGAAGGGTAATGATCTGAAGGAGTCTGAGGTTCCACAATATTATTTCATGCGAATAGCGATGGGATTATCATATAATGAAGAAGACCCAACAGCACAAGCGATTAAATTTTATGAGAAAATGTCACGTCTTGAATATCTTGGAGGTGGATCGACAAACCTTGGTGCAGGAACCGTGCGCCCGGCATTGTCTAATTGTTTCTTGATGGAGCTGCATGATGAAATGGAGCATATTTCAAAATCAGTATCTGACGTGATGCTGTTATCAAAAGCTTCAGGTGGTATCGGATGCTCAATCACAAAATTACGCGCATCGGGTTCACCACTAACGTCATCAAACACGATTTCATCAGGACCAACACCATTTGCAAAAATTATAGATACAGCTATTCGCGCCATCCAGCGCGGAGGAAAGAAGAAAGGAGCACTTGCATTTTATATGGAGAACTGGCACTTGGACTTTGATGACTATTTGGAGTGGCGTCACAACGCGGGTGATGATTACCTACGTATGCGTACAGCAAACACAGCGGTGTGGATGTCTGACGAATTCATGAAACGTATTCAAAATGGTGAAGAATGGTATATGTTCGATCCAAAAGAAACGCCTGATTTGAATGAATTATATGGAAAAGCATTCTCAAAACGCTATGCCGAATATATTAATTTAGCAGAAGCAGGGAAAATGCGTACATATAAAAAATGTCCTGCACAGGAGCAATATAGAAAAATTTTGGTTGCCCTACAAACAACTTCACACCCATGGTTAACATGGAAAGATACCGTGAATGTACGAGCATTAAACAACAACACGGGAACGATTCATATGTCTAACCTGTGTACAGAAATTTGCCTACCTCAGGATAAAGAAAATATTGCGGTATGTAACTTGGCATCACTAAATATTGCCGCACATATAAACAGCGACAAGAGTGTCGATTGGCAACGACTCGAGTCAACAACACGTACGGCTATCCGTCACCTCGATAATCTTATAGACATAAATGAACTACCTATTCCAGAGGCGCGTAAAAGTGATCAAGAAAACCGTGCTGTCGGGCTTGGATTAGCGGGATTTGCCGATGCTGTTGAGAAATTGAAATTTGCATATGATTCAGAAGAATCATATGATTTCGCAGACCAGGTATTCGAATTCATCAGCTATATGGCTATTGATGAATCAGCAAACTTGGCCCAAGAGCGTGGAGCATACAAAAACTTTGAAGGGTCAGGTTGGTCAAAGGGGATGGTGCCGATTGATACATTAAAGCATATTGAGGAACAGAGAGGTGTACCGCTTGAGGTTGATATGGAAAGCAAGCACAAGGGTCTTAACTGGGATGTCTTGCGTCGCAAAGTAAAACAAGGTATGCGTAATGCAACACTGATGGCTGTTGCCCCAAATGCAAACCTTGGGCTTGTTGCCGGAACTACTCCGGGAATTGATCCTCGTTTTGCTCAGGTATTTTCACGAAATAAAATTTCAGGAAAATATTTAGATATTAATCACAATCTTGTGGGTGAATTGAAAAATCTTAATTTATGGGAAAAAGTACGCGACCGCATTATTGAAACCCAGGGAGACATTGAGACTATTGAGGGAATTCCACAGGATTTAAAAGATAGATATAAAACATCATTTTCAACATCTCCGTATGGATTTATCGAAGTTGCTGCACGTGCACAGAAATGGGTAGACCAAGCATTATCACGAAATATGTATTTGGAAACACGTGATGTAAATGAAATGATGAATATCTATAGCATGGCGTGGAAGAAAGGCGTTAAAACAACGTATTACCTACATGTAAAACCTCGACATACAGCTGAACAAAGTACTACCAAGGTTAATAAATCACAAGCCATGGGTAAAACAGGTTTTGCTGCACTGCGTAAAAAGAAATCCCCAGAAAATACAGAAAGCGAGTCTGCTACAATGAAAGAAGCAAAAGAGGCTTCAACGTCTTCATCAGAAGTATAGTATTATCAATCTAATCACATACTATTATGGCATTAATTGGAAAAGCATCACCCGAAGATTACAACCTACACCCATCAGAGTATCCATGGGCGCGCGAGCTATATGATCAAGCTATCGCAAACACATGGTTCCCGCATGAGATTCCACTTAAGGAAGATTTAGATGATTTTGAATCCATGACCGATGATGAGCGACATGCGGTGCGCTTCATTATGGCATTCTTTAATCCAGCAGAGCTTATTGTTAATCGCGTACTCGCTCTCGGTGTATATCCCTATTTGAAATCACCAGAATGTCACCTTTATCTTGCCAAACAAATGTGGGAAGAAGCCAACCACTGTGTTGCATTTGAATATGTACTAGAAACATTTCCATTTGACCGTGAAAAAATTTACAGCGTACACCTCGAAACTGACTCGATGAAAGCAAAAGAGGATTATATCAACCAATACATGAGTCGCATGACGGAAGAAGATTTGGTTATTGAAAGTGAAGAAGGGAAGAAAGACTTTATTCGCAACCTCGTTGCAACTAACATCGTAATGGAAGGTATTTGGTTCTATTCAGGATTCATGGTTATGTTGTCATTCCGTCAGCGAAACAAATTACGAAACTTTGGTTCTATGATTAACTGGGTGATTCGTGATGAGTCTCTTCACTTGAAATTTGGAATGAATCTTATTATGAGCATCTTGGAAGAGAATGACGAATTACTGACCGAAGAATTTGCGAATGAAATTCGTGATATTGTTATTCAGGGAGTTGACCTGGAAGTTACATATAACAAAGATCTCTTTCCAAAAGGAATTCTTGGACTCAATGCTGACTATGTAAATCAGTATGTACAGTACGTAGCTGACCGTCGTCTCGAAGAGCTTGGCTTGGAGCCACACTATAATGTATCCAATCCAGCAAAATGGATGAGTACCGCAACCGATGTGTATGAATTGGTAAACTTTTTTGAACAACAAAACACAAGTTACGAAGTAAATGCAAAAGGATCAGGAGAAAGTGAAGAAAAATAATACGATTAAAAATACCCGGGAGGGTATTTTTTTGTGTATAACTCATAATAAAAATAACACACTACATGCTATAATAAGCACAATATATGGAATCTATAGTAAAAATAGAGAAAATGTCTGTAGTGTATAATCAGGGCGAACCTACAGAATTTCGTGCGCTTAATAATATTAACCTCGAGATATATCAGGGAGAGTACGTGGTATTTTTCGGCCCGTCAGGTTCTGGTAAATCAACACTACTGTATACTATCGCTGGACTCGAAATTCCTACAACAGGAAAAGTTATCTTCAATCAACCAAAAAAAGGATATCGAGACCTCAGTAATTTATCCGAAGAAGAATTAGTGCAATTTCATCAGGAATTCGTCGGTATGATTTTTCAAGCATTTTATTTGATACCGAGCCTCAGTGCAGAAGAAAATATTAGCCTACCCGCTGTTATTTATGGAGCTGACAAAATACAACGAGATAAATCAGTACAGTCGTTAATGCAACGTTTTGGTGTTACAAAATTCGCTGAACGTGTTCCAGCAAAGTTGTCAGGTGGACAACAGCAACGTGTTGCAATCGCGCGGTCACTGGTTAATAACCCTTCAATTGTATTAGCCGATGAGCCTGTGGGAAACCTGGACTCGGAGAATGCAGTAATTGTGGTAGACATGATTAGTGATTTAAATAAAACTGATAATAAAACCGTAATTCACGTAACGCATGATCCTCGTCATCTACAATTAGCTGACCGCGTTTTTCACATCAGTGATGGTGAAATACAACGTGTTACGGTTAACCACAATGTGCGTCGACCATCACAATACAAGGGTATGAATAGACGTAGTGTTGTTTCAGATAAAATTGCAACACTTAACCCATATTCAAATCCAATTGAGATGAAAGCAAAGCTTGTTATGGATCATGTTGTTTCACCGTATACGTTTCTTGAGACGCAACGCATTGAATCAATCATTGGAAAATTTTTAGGCAAAGAAATTTCTGCAAAGCGCATGCAGGAATTATTTGATACATCAGAAGAAAAGGGTGGTGTTAATTTATATAAACAAACAGCGAAAAAGCTAGCAGACCAAGTCCAACGTGTAGCAGATGAGATAGTAATACTTGAAAAAGAAGAGAAAAAACATATTCCACTTCGCGAGCAAGCACTACAGCTTCTCGAATTTATACGAGAAAATGACGACATTGAGCTCAGCGCACTACAAGAATTACGCGCCGTTGCAGCTATCGCATATAGACTATCAGGAAATATTGATATGAAAGAATTACAGTCAGTATTAGATGAGTCAACAGACAAGGGAGGAGCCGGATTCCACAAGCGTGTAGCACAAAGGGTGGTCGATGAGGTTGAGACTATTATAGCTGAAGTTAAATTATAGATATGAAATTAATTGATATTACACAATTATCTCTGAGAAGTTTTATAAATCGTCGTTCACGAATTGTGTTGACGATGTTGGGTGTTGCGGTGGGTATTTCGGTGATTATGTTTTTGGTATCTGTCGGGTATGGATTGCAGCGCACTATTCTGGATCGCATTACAACCGCAGAGGCGCTACTTACACTCGATGTCACCACACCCGATGATGCTTCTATTGTATTAAATGATGATACCGTTGCGTCATTGTCCGACAAAGAATTCGTTCAAGAGGTAAGTCCACGTACGACGGTGCAGGCACGCATGCGTATTGGGAATTTAAATTCTGAAACTACCGCTCATATTATTACGCCAAATTATTTTGAACTTGCAGGTCTGGATGTAGCACAAGGAGAATCTTTTGAAGAGGCTCAAGAACCAGGGGTTGTAGTCAGTACGACAGTTGGAGATTTGCTGGGAATTGAGGCAGATGCATTACTAGGGACAGAAATAAGCTTTCAATTACCTGCGCCAGGCGACGATGTAATCCGCACACTACCTGTACTAGGTATTCTAGGAAATGAGACTACGGAGAACCTTGTATTTATGCCACAATCTGTTTTAGAATCTAGCGCATCATATGACTTGATAAAGGTTCAGGCGGATGAGCAAAAAAATCTGCAAGCCTTGCAGGAACAATTAACCAGCGAGGGGTATGTTGTTTCTGCGTTGTCTGATTTGGTAGCACAGGCTGAGCAAGTTTTCACTATTCTGCAAGTTATCCTGAGTATATTTGGTATTTTCTCCTTGCTTGTAGCGGCGATTGGTTTGCTGAACACGATGACTATTTCATTATTGGAGCGAACTAATGAAATTGGGATTATGCGTGCCCTCGGTGCGACCAAGCGGGATATTCGTACGTTGTTTTTGATAGAGTCTTCATTAATTGGGTTGTCGGGAGGTATTGTCGGGTTAATTGTAGGTGCATTAGGTGGGCTTGTGTTTAATGTGGTGCTAAATATTATTACACGAGCATTAGGAGGGCAGTCGGTAGATGTATTTGCTACACCATTCTGGTTTATTATTTTAGTACTCGCTATTTCAATCGTCGTTGGATTTCTTTCTGGATTTTTCCCAGCACGACGCGCATCACGATTAAACACCCTAGAAGCACTTCGTTATAAATAATCTGTTATACTATACATATATGCTTCGTTCCTATATGCAAAAAATATTTCGTTTTATGCGTGCCGTCACACGGTCTGTTGTGCATTTTTCGTTGCGCGTCTTTTTGTTTATATACCGCACCATCCGCATCATACATAAACGATACATACAGGTATACACACCCATAATCCTTAAAGCAATTCGTTCATACACTATCCGTGCATATATGTTTATGCGTCCTCATATTATAAAAGTTACACAGCTAGCCTGGGTATATATTAAAAAAGCCACATGCCACATATGCAAAGCACTACACACCTTTGCCCAATACTTAGCACGACAACGATATATTAAACGAGGGCTTGTTACATTATCATCTGCATATCAGACATTTACACACACTGCATTAGGAAAAAAGATAACCTCATACGCACAAACAGTTCAAACATACATTCAGCGTCACCGCCTCAAAGTACTTGCTACGAATGCAGGAGTGCTCGCACTTGTTGCCGTACTCGCTGTTGGGGGTGTATTTAACAGTTTCGCTGCAACCAATACCTGGGAACAATCTAATTGGTCAGGTGGAGTCGGAACAAATACCAACACACAATTTGCATCACAAACAAATATTGATTTTAGCACCACTGGAGAAGTCTCGGCATCTGCCAATGATTGGTATGACACCGACTGGTCATACCGCAAAGCCATCACTATTGATTCTGCTAACGTGTCAGGGTCAGATGATTTGTATAACTACCCACTGTATATTGATTCAATTGACACTGATTGGCGCACTAGGGCAAACGGTGGACTTGTGGAACAAAGCGATGGAGGAGACATCGTATTCTCTGATGCAACAGGAACTAAAATTGATCATGTTATTGAGACATATACTGCAAGCACAGGAGAATTGCAAGCATGGGTGCGCGTTCCTGTTTTGGGCTCAGATGATGATACGGTGATTTATATTTATTATGGAAATGATGCCGGGGGATTAGACGAAAGTGATCAAACAGGGAATATTATGACGTCATGGGATTTTGATGGCAATGATGATTATATAGCGATTCCTAACATCAAGAAATCTCTAGAGTTAGATGGAACTGATGATTACATGAGCATAGCTGATGATGACAGTCTTTCTTTTGGAGATGGCACGACTGATAGCCCATTTTCTATCAGCACCTATGTTTTTTTAGATGATAACAACGCGAACAATCAAGGTTTTATTGGTAAAAAAAATTTGACATCAGGTTTTGATGCAGAATATGGACTTCAAACAAATGCGTCGGGACATATTGCGTTTACGTTGTTAGATAAAAGTGCCAGTGCCTTTATCTCAAGAAAAAATAATTCGTCACTCGCTCTTGGACGGTGGTATCATATCGTTGGTACGTACGATGGTAGTGGAACAACAGCAGGGATAAAAATATATGCAGATGGAGTTAGGATAGATAGTATTGATGACGGGGGTGGTACATACACGGCTATGGAAAATACAGCCAATCCAGTAGGTGTAGGAAATGCGGGTAGAAGTACTACCTATATGAAAGGTAATCTTGATAAATCAATAATTTGGAATAAGGAACTTTCCGCAGCTGAAGTTACTGAACTATATGTCGCATCATCAGTCGATCAGCATTCGGCATACACGGATGTGGTCTCTTGGTATGACTTTGAAGATGCTGACGTAAGCGGAACAACGGTATCTGATAGAAAAGCAAACAATGATGGTATATTAACTAATGGTGCTACAAATAATGCGGGAGGGATACCGAGTCCGTTGTCATTTGGCGATGGCGCAACTGATGAACCATTTTCTATAAGCACCTGGGCATCGATGAATGATGCAACCTGGTTTCCTTTAGTGGGTAAATATAATATGTCATCCGGCGACTTGGAATATTTACTGTACACAGATAATTCAGATAATATGCAGGCTGTCTTGTATGATTCATCTGGCTCTTCGTACATTCGTAGAGAATTTTCGACACCAATTACGTCATTTGAAAATCAACCGACCCTCTTTGGAATGACATACGATGGCTCCGGCACACCAGGGGGAATTAAGCTTTATATTAATGGTACGCAGGTAGACAATGCTGACACGAGTTCAGGTTCATACACTGCTATGGGAATAACCGATGAGCCGGTGCGTATCGGGCGTACATTTTCCGGGGGGGTTACTCAATATGCAAACGGTACCATTGGTGAAGCTATTATTTGGGATACGGAACTTTCTGACGCCAACATGGTATCTATATTCAACAACGGACAACCTCGCCTCGAAGAAAACGAATCACTTGCCAGCGATATCATCAGCGGATGGCGCGCTCGTGGTTCAACTACCGGAACAGGAAACGTTGCTGATCTGATAGGGAATAATGATGCAACATTAAATGGAGGCTTGAGCGCGAATGATATCGTGTATCGGTATCCACACCCTTTGCCCACCCCTTCAAACAGTCTTGATTTTAATGGATCAAATGAATACATTGAAGTTTTCTCAAACGAAACTGTACCTGTACCATTTCAATCAATCGCCGAGAGTTTTGGTGTATCGTTTTTCTTTCAGCAAGATATAACAATCGCAGGTGTTGCATGGACACCTGGTAATACGGTGTTAGAGCTACGTCAGATAAATGGGTCTAGCACGAAAGTACCTTTTTCTATTGGTATATCTGATTTAGGAGGTTCGAGCATACAGCTTGGCGTTACTGATAACTATACAACAAACGCAGAGACCGTTAGCTCTGGTGTGTTTACTACTAACGCTTGGAAGCATGGAGTTGTAAACGTTGATGGCGATGATTGGGAAATATGGCTTGACGGGGAAAAGTCGTCTGGCACGTTTACCACTGCCACAGGCGACCGTAACGTTGGCACGGTAGCTTCGTCTTTGACTATCGGGGCTCGTCGTAGAGATAGTAATGCTGTCTCTAACTTATTTGATGGTAACTTGAGTCAATTACTTATAAAAGGAGAGCCTTTTACTAAGGATCAGGTAATAGAATTATATAATGATGGAACACCTCGTGAGACAGCATCTTTATCCTCGTCAAACAATTTTCTTGCAACCTATAATCTTGATGGTGATGATGATTACACGATGAGCAATGGTGTTGTTGATGATGAGGGTGGATATGATGGAACTGCTCTTAGTATGGATAGCGGCAATATTCAGGTAAATTACCCAACAGCACAAAACTCGGTAGGCACCACTGATTGGAACACCACCATCTCATCAAACCTCAGTGCACCAGGAAGTTTCTATGCCATAACCGATTCAGTCAACACTGCCGAACTTATCTCTGCATCATTTGACACAGGAGACGCTGACACCATCATCGGCGACATTACATGGAGCGAAACAGTCAGCGGGTCTGACGTAGTGAAATTCCAAATGCGTACCGCACCCGACAGTGGAGGGTCGCCGGGAACATGGACCAGTTGGCTCGGTCCAACAAACAGTAGTGACTACTACACCACCAGTGCCGGAGGCAACACTATTAATAGTACACATTCCGATGCAACGGATGATCAGTGGGTACAATACAACATGAATATGGAGTTTCAGTCATTGGTCGGCCCAACGGTGGAAGATGTCACTATCACCTACGTCGCTAACGAAGCACCTGATTTTAATAATGATTTCCCAACCGCGGCCGCGGGTGGAGTATCTGCC
>Ga0136601_1000952_pt1 | contig 10449 bp, 9 predicted proteins | sample AntRauMFilla2699_FD_181020 | JGI IMG/M metagenome (GOLD analysis project Ga0136601, IMG submission 181020) | Saline lake microbial communities from Rauer Islands, Antarctica - Metagenome Filla 2 #699 | ecosystem: Environmental > Aquatic > Non-marine Saline and Alkaline > Saline | place... | reverse complement strand
TCGGTAGACAGGCTCGACACCAACTACCTGAAACTTGTCTATCAAAGCTTCGTTATCCGGATCGGCAAACCAAGCTGCAATACTCTCGGCAACTACCGTCCCAACACCATCGACAGCTGTCAGCTGATCTAGTGTTGCCGCCTGAATGCCAGCGATAGAGTGGAACGCATGCACCAAATCAATTGCTGTCTGCGCGCCCACATGCCGAATACCAAGCCCATACATAAATCGTTCCAGTGGCGGTGTCCTCTTTTCCGCAATCGCTGCCACTAACTTTCGGGCAGAAATATCCGCAAATCGGTCGAGCGTCACTACTTGCTCGCATGTCAGGGTGTAAATATCAGCAATATCCTTCACAAGCTGGGCGTCAATTAATGCCGCTACGTTCTTTTCACCCAACGTATCAATATCAAGCGCCGCCCGCGAAGCAAAATGCTCCAAAGCTTTCTTCAGCAAACGCGGTCCTGTTGCACCCTTCACCCGATAGACAGCTTCACCTTCTGGACGAATAAATTCAAGCTCTGGATACTGATGAGTTAGCGCCTTCAAAAAATCAAATCGATGAGCATTTCTGGGACGCAATTCCTTCACAACTGACTCTACCTTTGGAATAATATCGCCAGCTTTATAGATCACTACCGTGTCGCCAATCCGCACGTCCAATCGCGCAATCTCGTCTTCGTTGTGTAAACTCGCATGCTGCACTGTGGTGCCGGCGACCGTGACTGGCTCGAATACTGCAACGGGAGTCGCGGCGCCCGTTCTACCTAAGCTAATCACGATGTCTTTTACGACGGTCGTGGCCTGTTCGGCGGCATACTTGTAGGCGACAGCAGCCCGAGGCTGTTTTCCTACTACACCCAGAGCATTAAACTGCGCTCGGTCATTCACTTTAATAACTAGCCCATCAGTATTAAACGGTAATTCTTGACGTCTCTTATCCCACTCATCGACAAACTGCATCACTTGATCAAGTGTCGAGAAAACAGTCGCCTGTTTGTTGCGCGTAATACCGATCGCGCTCAGTGCATCATAAGCAAATCGCTGCGTCGATACTTCAGCTGGATCATCTCGTAAAAGTTCGTAGGCACGAAACGACAACGGCCGCTCGGCAACAAGTTTTGGATCAAGCTGGCGAATCGTCCCGGCGGCCAAGTTACGCGGATTTGCAAAGGCTGGCTTCCCTGCAGCAAGCTGGTACTCGTTCAATGCCGCGAATTCTTTCTTTAGCATAACGATTTCACCACGGATTTCTGTCCGGCCTTGCAAAAATTGCTGGTAGCCATCGGCCTGTCGCAGTCGCAACGGAACATTTTTAATAGTACGGACGTTAGCCGTCACGTCTTCACCAACAAAACTATCCCCACGAGTAATCGCTTGCACTAACACGCCGTCTTGATATATCAACGCGCACGCCAAACCATCCATCTTAATGTCAGCCATAAATTCGTGTTGTGCGCCCGGAAGCAAGTTGTCCATGCGCTTGACCCACGCCTCAACCTCAGACCTGTCAAAGACATCGTTTAGGCTAAGCATTCGGGTGCTATGCGTTACCTTTTTAAATCCACCGACCAACTCACCACCAACGCGCTGGGTTGGGCTATCTTTGGTAACCAAGTCTGGGGACTGAGCCTCTAGCTGCTTTAGTTCCTGGAATAGACTATCGTAGACCGCGTCACTCACCGACGGGATATCCAGCACATGGTACTCGTAGCTATAGTCGTTTAGCAAGGCTCGAAGTTCAGCAATGCGCTGCTTAGGCTGGCTGTGCGTCATCTTCAACTACCTTTCGATACAATAGATAAATGTAGCTCGCTGTCCAAATAATACTCAGTGTGCCGAGGGCAAGTAAGACTGTTGGAATAATCGGCACGGGCTCGATCGCTGGCCACAGCTGCTTCAGCCCCCCATCTAGCAGAATGAACGGGATCAAAATCAAAGCCCATGCCACCACGACAGCGGCTGTCATCCAGACGATTCGTAGCAAAATTCTTAACCGACGGCCAACAACGATGTCACCGGCACTCCGCAGAGCTCGTAATGGATACATACCCGGCAGTGTCACAATCACCAGGGCCACAAAAGTACTCGTGATCCAATACAAGGACAAGACCGCCAATAACCCGGCCGTCAGCCAAAAGAGCATCGCCTCGATGCCGCCGTCGAGCAGCCCCGAGGCACTGGCGGCGGCATAGCCAATAATTGCTATCGCTAGTGGCAGTAGCTGCACCGCCAAGACAAGCCCAACCAAAAATGTTGAAACGATTGGCGACCCTGCATTGTATAGAGCATCCCGAAGCTTCACCGTGTGACCTGCCAGGCTGTGGCGCAGTATCCACACCGTTGTTAGCCACGTCAGCAATACCAGCAGCCCTGCGTAGATTTGCTGTGCCTCGGTCAGCGTTCCGGTCAGTCCGCTGCTGGCCAGTGACGCGAACAATAATCCAGCTTGCCCAATTTGGCCCCAATTGCCCTCGAATACTTCGGCCCCTGTCTCACGAAGTGTCTCGGCCAATGACGAGTATGCTTGCTGTGATCCAAGGCCAACCAGGACAACAGTTAAAAGAATATACACGGCAGCTAGCAACAGAAATGTTTTACGCAAGCGCCATACTTTTTTATTTACCTGGAGAGTAAAACTAACGTAGCCTGGCAACTGTAAGGACCGGCTGTAGTCACGACGACGCGTTCGTTGAAATGACCGGTGGGGCCGACGATCTAAAAATTCACGCACTTTTTGCTGCGTGCGTTTTTTTGTCTTTTGATAACTCGCTCTAAAGCTAGAACGTACCGGCATTAGTACGAAGCCTTTCGATACGGTCTTCGAGTGGCGGGTGACTGCTAAAGAGCTTCGAAAGTCCGCCTTTTTTTAGCGGGTTACTAAAGAATAAATGCGCCGTTGATGAGTTCTGACGTTTCATTGGCTGTCCGTATGATTGTAGTTTTTCAAGCGCCCTGGCAAGTGATTCGGGATCACGTGTTGTCATTGCGCCAGATGCATCTGCCAAAAATTCACGCTGACGACTAACGGCCAGCTGTACCATGGTTGCAATAATTGGTGCCAAGACAACCACTACCAAGCCTACAATCAAAATAATAGGATTGCTGTCTCGTCGATCGCCGCCAAAGAAAAGTATACGCACGACGATGTCTGACAAGATTGCAATCGCGCTCACAAGTCCAAAGGCGATCATGCTGACACGGATGTCGTAATTTTGTACGTGGCCCATTTCGTGTGCCATGACCGCTTCAAGTTCGTTGTCATCCATGATTTCCATCAAGCCAGTCGTCGCTGCGACGATAGCATGCTTTGGGTCGCGCCCTGTCGCAAAAGCATTCGGCGCCGGGTCGTCAATCACATATACCTTTGGCATCGGCATTCCCAGCGTAATCGAAAGATTCTCGACCATTCGGTATAGCCGTGGATTATCCCGTTTCTCGATTTGCTTAGCACCTGTCATTGCAGTCGCTAACTTAGCTGCAGCAAAGTACTGAATCAATGCGTAGATCGTTACGCCAATCAGCACCCACAAAGTGATCGACGGCTCGCCATACAGTGCGCTGACGACATACCCTATACCAGCCACTAGACCGATAAAGAGCGCCATAATCAGGATGGTGTTGCGTTTATTCGCAGCAATCGCTTTATACATTCAGCAAATCCTTGTTCTTCAATTAGAATTTAACGTCAACTGGCTTTTCAGCTGTCGCCATTTCTTCGTCGTCAAGCTCAAAGAACTCACGGTTCTTGAACTTAAACATGGCAGCTACAGCATTTTGAGGGAAGGTCTGCACCTTGGTGTTCAGCGTCATGACCCCGTTGTTGTAGAACCGGCGAGAAGCCTGGATCTTATCTTCAGTGTCAACAAGCTCTTTTTGCAGCTCGATAAAGTTGTCGCTTGCTTTTAGGTCTGGGTAGGCCTCGGCAACTGCGAACAGGCTCTTCAACGTGCTTTCAAACATGTTTTCAGCCTTGGCAGTTTCTTCGACTCCATTGGCGTTCATAACGTTCGCACGAGCCTTCGTCACGCTCTCGAAAACACCTTTTTCGTGCTTGGCGTAGCCCTTGACGGTTTCAATCAGGTTTGGAATCAGGTCCAAACGCCGCTTCAGTTGAACGGTAATATCGCTCCAAGCTTCATCAACCCGCAAACGAAGGGTGATAAGGCTATTATAAGTTACCCAAATAAAGATTCCGATAACGGCCAGTACTGCTAAGATGATCCATAATGCTGTCATTGTGTGTATACCTCTTACTTAATACTCTTATTATAACAAAAACTCGGCGAAAAACCGAGTCTTTTACTAGTGTTGACCGTTCTTTGGTGCGCAGAGCGGGACTTGAACCCGCACGACCGTAATGGCCAAGAGATTTTAAGTCTCTCGTGTCTACCAATTCCACCATCCGCGCGTTAATATGGAGGCACCTACGGGTAACGCTCCCGTCTACACGGTTTTGCAGACCGTTGCCTAACTTCTCGGCCAAGGCGCCATTCTGACCATTATAACAGCTTGCCCCCTCAGGACTACTAGCATTTTAAGAAGAAATGTGTTGTAATGGGCGGATGCCCGCATGCAGGATACGACCTAAGGAGTAATATTGAGTATTGCAACCGTCCAGCGCAACGTGCTGGCAATCGAGCTGTCCACCCCCTCGTGGGCTACGCTAGACAAAGGAGGTCTCCAGGACTCCGTGGCGCACATCGTCAAGCGCGATGCCGCACCCGGAGTTTGCCTGTCGAGTGATGACCCTCGGGACATCATCGTCGACATCGATTCCAGCGCCAGCAACGGGATACATAGCATTCTGGTGGCAATCCCTCTGGACTCACATGAGTCTAGCGCGGGTGCACTACAAAGCCTGATGAACGACGTCAAGAACAAGTTGCCGCTCGTCAGGCCGCAGCTCCTCATCAATCAGATCGGCTTCCAATAGCCAATCTCGCGGGTTTTACATCCGCCGAAAAGTTCGCCTTTCAAGGCTAGAGCTTATCGGCGGACTTTTTCGTAGAAGGGCGGAGGCATGCGTTCAAAGACAAATTGCACAAAATATGATATAGTACTAAGCGACCTCAGTCCGCACATCGAACAAAGGAAGCAAATGCAACCCCGCGTCAACCCTCCCCGAATCACCGTTGAACTAACGATGCCAAAAAGAGAGGCCCTGACAACTATCAACAAGCAGCTCGTCAGAAGAGTGCTCGACAATTACGGTGATGGCATTGCCCTCAGAAGTTCGGTGGCGAGCTCCATCGCCGTCGAATACATCCCCCACAACGGGATTAGAATCACGGCTGCGCTAAAAGGGGATTTCCCCCGCAAGGTAAGACAATCGCTGTTCGTCACTACCGTCTCCGAAACCCTCAGGCGAGAGTACGGGGCGCTAGAAGCAAAGGGGGCCCTGGCCCTCAAATAGCTCGAACGCGCGAGGCCAACCTGTCCGCCGAAAAAGTTCGCCCTCTGGGCTAGAGCTTATCGGCGGACTTTTTCGTGGGGAAAAACTTCAATCCTATACGTAATACTGCGGATTCTTAAACGGAACCAACGCAAAGATAATCGCTTCAGTATAGTAATCTGATCGTGTCACGACATCGTCAGTCAACAACCCAATCGCACCACCAGCCTGCTTGGAATTCGTTCGGCCAAAGACCTGATCGTCAGCTGGGCCCAATTCCATACCCCCGGCAATCAACTCGGCAACTTTTGGCGGCAAAAAGAATGCCCCGCTCCGGCCTCGGCCAACTTGGCCTGCTTTGTTGCACACCAGCATCCAGGCGAATACGACCATTCCCCCAGATCGTTCTTCAACGCCCCCTTCAATTCCAACCCAGTAATCTGCATCTGGGTAGGCTTCGTGCGCTGCGTTCATCCGATTCTCTGAACCGGCCATAATTTCCTTATCACCCACGGGCTGCTCACTGACGCCAGATGGGACATTAACGCCCTCAAACTCAAATTGCTGATCAGGAAACATCCGCTCAAACGCATCGACTGCGGCTTTTATTTTGACTGGATTTTTTGAAGCGATAATAATTTTTTGCATGCTCTTATAGTACCATCGCCCGTGAGCTATTTTTTATATACCTTCTGAAATGCCTTCGCCCACAAACGATAACTCTTATCACTTGGGTGAAACAGATCTGTGCCGTAATAGCTAAGCGCATCGTTGCCCTGCGTCACTGCGTACAGGCCTGCCTTTACGGCTGAGTAGCGAGGCCACAATCGCTCCAGTAATTTGTTAGCCTGCTTGGCCTGCTTACCACCATGCCGATGAAAGTCGGGGCCAAAATATGGAATGTCCGCCACCAGCGTTCCCTTCGGAAGTTGCTGCAACATTTCTTTAAACTCAGATTCAAATTGATGCGGCTCAAAGCCTCGCATGTTATTCGCCCCAATATCGACAGTGATGATATCGGCTTTTTTCGGCAGAGCTGCCAGTTGCGGGAGCTGACCATCAATCAAATCTCGAATCTTCGCCCCTGACACACTCAAGTTCACGACATGCACCGGCCGGCCTGTCTGTTCTTCGACGTACTTCGCAAATAACCACACATAACCATTTTCTGGTCGCGTCGCCCCTACGCCCTGCGCCGCCGAATCACCCAGCGCAACATACAGTAAAGCCTCCTTCGGAGCAGTCAGTTGGTTTTGAGCTAACCAAAAATCACGATAGTCACGAACCTGTTTTTTTAGAACAACAATTGCCCTCGCTACAAACAAAAGAAGGAACAGAACAAGAGAGCCAATGATAATGAATAAGGTCATCCCTTTATCATAACAAAAAAATACGGCAATAACCTCATGCTAAAAACATCTTCATGATTACTGCATAGGCGAAGTTAACATCGGGTTACTCGCTGGTCCAGACGAGCCATCAAGCTGGTGCGCAATTGTCCCCATTAGCCACGGCCAAGCGACGCCAGCCTCATCTTTACCGAGGCGCACGATAACAACGTCTTCAATGGAAGACACATAGATGTACTGCCCAAGATTACCTTGTGCCGCAAAGTCCGGTGCGGTGCCTTGTGGCCCAGCCTGGTAGACATGCCAGAAATACTGATAGTTCTCCGACGGATCAGTCCGGGCGTCTATTGCCGTGGCGTCTTGCACCCATTGTGCTGGCACTATCTGCCTCCCGTTAAAAGAACCGTCATTTGCAAACATCACCCCAAACCTGGCAAAGTCTATAGCGCGTGCATTTAGGCCACTTTCCATCTTTTCAAAGCCGCTGGCTTCGCTATCCAGGCTCCACGACGCGTCTGCTTCTGCACCAAGCGGCGCCCAGAGCACCTCGCTCATGTACTCAGACACATTTTTACCAGTCGCACGCTCCAACGCCATGCCCAGCAGCAGCGGGTTGTAGTTGTTGTAGACATAGTTGTTGCCTGGCCCTTCTTTTACAGTGGCGGATAACGCAGAAGCGCGCAAATCAGGAGCATAATAGGTGTTTGCTGGGTCACCCCACGGCGTCATTGTCTCTTCCCATGACAACCCAGAGGACATCGTCACAAGATGCTTCAAAGATATATCGGCAAATGCCGCATCACGCTCTAACAGTTCTGGGATATACTTCGTTATCGGGTCATCAAGAGAGCCAATCTTGCCCTGCTCAATCGCTATCCCTATCAATGTAGACAAGAAAGATTTTGAAACAGAAAAACTTGTCTGTAACGTGTCGCGGCCAATACCCTCGCCGTACCACTCATGCACCAGCACGCCATCTTTCACCACCAAGAAGGCGTTTGTGTCGGTATTAGCCAGAAAACTATCAAGGCTGCCGTCTGGATTAAGTACAGCGTCAAGACCGCCGCCCATAGAGGAGTCTATGTTTTTAAAAGCATCTGCAGTCTTATTATCAAGCTTGGTCGAAAGTTCAGATGGCGTCGAAGTTTTTATGGCTCGGGCGGGAAACTTGTCTATATCGTCAACACCTACACCCAGCCATATCATTGCGCGCGCAAATTGCGAATGTCCGGTAAGAGCAACCAGCCCACCGTATGCAAGGAGCCCTACGGCGATTATGCTTCCAAAAATTATTACTACTCTGCGCAGTGTGGGGTTTTTGATCATTTGTAGCATAAGCATAGTATAACGCGCAGGCAAGGATCGGGCTATTTTTAAAGCTCCCGTGAAGCAATGTTAGTTGTCGAGTGAGGCTAATCGCTCAGGCTAATCTTGCGCAGCAACTGCGCATTAGCTGCAACAATAATCGTCGAAAACGACATCAGCACCGCGCCAACTGCAGGCGACAAAATAAACCCAAAGCCAACACCAACGCCAGCCGCCAACGGTATAGCCAGCACGTTATACCCAGTAGCCCAGACGATATTTTGAATCATCTTGGTATACGTGGCTTTCGAAAGTTTTACGACTTTTGCGACACCCCTCGGGTCGCTGCTCGCTAACACGATACCAGCTGATTCAATCGCAACATCCGTACCAGCACCAATTGCAATACCGACGTCGGCCTGTGTCAACGCCGGCGCGTCATTAACTCCGTCACCAACCATAGCAACCCGGCTGCCGTCAGCCTGTAACTTGCTGACGATTTCGGCCTTATTCTCGGGCAGTACTTCTGCAAAATATTCCTTAATACCTAGTTCTTTTGCCACCCACAGCGCAACCGCCTTCGAGTCACCAGTCAGCATCGCGACACGTTTACCAGATTGCTGTAGTGCGCTTACCGCTTCCTTCGATTCTTCTCGAATCACATCTGCCAGCATGATTGCGCCTAGAATCTGCTTTTCCGACACAACATACACCACGGTCTTGCCATCTTCACCAGCGCGAATGGCAGTTTTCTGTACATCTTTAGGAAGATCTATCTTTTGCTCCTCCAGTAAGCGAGGCCCTCCGATATAGACCGTTTTCCCATTCACGACTGCTCTTGCTCCACGACCCGATAACGCGGAGAAGTTTTTTGCCGCACTGATTTTAGCTTTTTTTTGTTCCGCCGAACGGACGATCGCTTTGGCGATAGGGTGCTCGGAATCAGCCTCGACACTTGCTGCAAGTGCGAGTAGCTCGGTGGTGTCATTGTTTACCGCCAGTATATCGACGACCCCTTGCTCACCCTTGGTAAGCGTGCCAGTTTTATCGAACACGACGACATCAATGCGACGTGCGGCTTCAAGTGCTCTGCGCTCTCTGATAAGCAACCCGTGGCGTGCAGCTTTTGTGGTAGAAATGGCGGCGGCGAGTGGTATCGCCAACCCTAGCGCATGAGGACAGGCGATAATCAAGACCGTCACAACACGCTCTAATATAAAGGCTGGTGATTCATCGCTGAAGACTGCCCACCCTATCAAGGTTACGATTGCTGCGCCGATTGCCACAAACGTCAGGTAAAAGGCTGCTTTATCGGCCAGCACCTGAGTCTTTGATTTACTATTTTGGGCATCAGCCACAAGCTTCATAATGCCGGCCAGTGCGGTGTCATCGCCCAGCTTCGCAACCCGAACAGTCAAAGATCCACTGCCATTAATCGTCCCCGCAATGACGTTCGCTTTGGTCGTTTTTTTGACCGGCTTTGATTCTCCGGTCAACATTGCTTCATCAACGTCAGACTCGCCCTTTACTACTTCACCATCTACCGGAATGCTCGATCCCGGGCGCACCAGAATTTTGTCGCCAATTTTTAATTCCGATACAGATACTTTTTTGGTTCCGCTTGATATGACAACTTCCGCTTCATCGGGTAGCAGCTTCGCAAGCTCTTTCAGCGCCCCTTGTGCATTGCTAATCGAGGCCATCTCTAACCAGTGGCCAAGCAACATAATCGTGACGAGTGTCGCCAATTCCCACCAAAAATCCATACCCGCCACAAGATTGAGTGATACGGCAAGGCTATAGGTAAAGGCCACGGTGATTGCCATCGCAATAAGTGTCATCATTCCAGGCATGCGCGAGGCGATTTCGGCTTTAGCCCCCTTCAAAAAGACGAGGCCGCCATAGAAGAATATGACCGTTCCCAGAACTGCCGGTATCCACTGACTGCCTGTAAATGCCGGCATCTGAAGGTTAAACCAGCTCATGACTGTTTGTGAATATAAAAGCACCGGTATCGTCAGTACCAGACTTAGCCAGAATTTCTTCTTGAACATATTAGGGCTATGGCCGGCATGCTTGTCGTTATCATGTTGCGCATCAGCTGGCTTCTTCTGTTTTTCTAATACCATATGGCATTCTGGGCACTTCCCCGGCTTGTCAGAGGTTACCTCGGGGTGCATTGGACAGACATAGTGTTTCATCCTGGGGGTAGCTGTGTTTTTACTCATCTTCTTTAATCATATCAAAAATACACCCACCAATCCCAAGAAATCAAAAAGCCCGCTTCCAGGCCAAAAGTACCCGTTGACGAGCACCAGACCGTAGACCAAATGAAAAGCCCTAGCGGCGAGGCTAGGGCAATTCATTTGGTGCAAGATAGTTGACGCATTTCAAACATCT
>Ga0136601_1000950_pt1 | contig 10467 bp, 13 predicted proteins | sample AntRauMFilla2699_FD_181020 | JGI IMG/M metagenome (GOLD analysis project Ga0136601, IMG submission 181020) | Saline lake microbial communities from Rauer Islands, Antarctica - Metagenome Filla 2 #699 | ecosystem: Environmental > Aquatic > Non-marine Saline and Alkaline > Saline | place... | reverse complement strand
AAAAAGAACAAGTTACCGTACAGCCAGGTGAAAATTATGCTGCACTGCAGAAAGTGCTTAAAACTCACGGCCGGTTTTTGCCGCCGTATCCATCGAGCATAGACTACTCGACAATTGGTGGCGCAGTTGCTAACAATGCCTCCGGTGAACTAACGCTTAAGTACGGTTCCACCAAGGCATTTGTGAAAGGTTTGCAAATTGTTCTCGCTAACGGCGAGGTTATCGAAACTGGGCAGCTGTCAAAAAGGGATCTCGATAAAAAAATGGGTGAAACTACTTTCGAGGCAGAGATATATCGTCAGCTCGATACACTCATTATGGACAACTGGGATTTGATACAGAATTCTGTACTTGATGTTAGTAAAAACTCTGCAGGCTATGACCTGCTCAGTGTAAAAGATGCCAAGGGCAACTTCGACCTCACACCGCTCATGGTTGGGTCGCAGGGCACACTAGGTGTTGTTACCGAAATAGATTTACGAACAGAAGAATACAGCCCAGATAACACTTTAATTGCAGCGTACTTCGATGATTTAGATAAAGCCGGAGAGGCTGTTACTGCACTGCGTGAACTCGGGCCTGCTGCATTAGAGTTTGTTGACGAGTTTTTGCTTAATCTTGTGTACGAGCACAACCCGAACCAGCTAAGCGGCCTCGTCGAAAAACCCTACCCTAAGTTTATTCTGCTCGTTGAGTTTGATGATCTATCTGAATCGAAGCGCAAAAAATTAACAAAAAAGGCACGGAAAATCCTTGACCCACTTGCGAACGAATATCAAGTAACTATTGATCCTAAAGAGCAGGAAGCACTCTGGAAGCTCCGCAGGAGCGCAGCTGCGGTTATGTGGCACACAAAGGGCACTGCCAAGGCCGTACCTATCATTGAAGACGGTATCGTGCCAGAGCATCGTTTTGTAGAATTTATTCATAAAGCGTATGCCATGTTTAAAAAGTTCGACCTCGATGTCGCACTATGGGGGCATGCTGGTAATGGCAATATTCATATGCAGCCATTTTTAGACCTCAGCAAAACATCAGATCGCCAAACGGTCTTCAAAATTATGGACGAATACTATGGGATGATTATGGAGATGGGTGGCAGCACTTGCGGCGAACACAACGATGGACGTTTGCGCGCGCCGTATCTTAAAGAGCTTTATGGTGATGATATGTATGATTTATTTGTGAAAGTTAAGAATATTTTTGATCCATATGGCATCTTGAACCCAGGCGTTAAGATTAACGTAACTAAAAAAGATCTTGTACCGCTACTTCGCAAGGAGTACGGCATGGAGCATTTATCTGAGCACCTTCCGAGGACTCATCGCTAATGATTGATGCCGAAAAACTAGAAGTGTACAAAGCGATAGGCTTCGTGACTAAAGCGCTGCTTGTGGTTAATGCTCTGGCAGCAGCAATGTTAGCGATCCTACCTTCGTACTGGTTAATGATGCTATTGGGCCTAGGCGTACTTACACAGGCTTCGCTTGTGCTCATTCATCGCGATGTAATCATGGATGAATATGTGCATGAACTCGACGGCAAAGAAGTCGGTATGTTGCGCGCGCCTAGTGCCTTTGCCTATAAACTTAATATATATGTAGTGTGGCCTCTATTATTGTTTGCTGGAGTCATGCTGTTTGCGTGGGGATTTATATCACTTTAAACTAAAAAAGCAGCATTTTTGCTACATTTTAGTTTGGTGCGCGAGAGAGGACTTGGTCACGTTCCGCGACCCCAAAACTTCATGATTGAAAACTAGTTTTCATCAGAAGGTTTCCTTGCGAAATGCTCCCAGCATTTCGCACCTCCACTTGTGGAGCTTCAAATCAATCATCGACCAAATAAAAAAAGCCCAAATAGGGCTTCATTATTTGGTGCGCGAGAGAGGACTTGAACCTCCACAGCCTAATGCGGCCACTAGCCCCTCAAGCTAGCGCGTCTACCAATTCCGCCACTCGCGCATGAAGGATTAACATAGTATATAGTAAATGCTCTGCTACGCTTTGCCAACATATAAATCTATTGCACAGGCTAGCCTCTCATTGGAGATAATTTCAATATATAAATTTATTTACCGTATTCCATAAGTTGTCTCAAGCACTATTCAATCTTTTTGCGCTGATGTGTATTAAGAAAAATATAAATTGAGCAGTTGTTTCTAGCAGATGGAAAGGGATACGTAATTAATTGCGTAATTCAGTAAACGTCATCTTGGCGCGGAATTGTTCTGCGCGGTCTTCGCTAGGTGTGGTCTGTGCATATTTTGATACAAACGCAGCATTGGGCTTCAAGCAGCGCTCAGAGGCTACAGATAGATTATTTGTACTTGGATACTCTTTAGAATCGTCGTCATCGATAAGCTGGGGGTTGTTCTTTTCTTTTACGTGCCATAACTCGTGGTGCACGATACCGCGTGCAAATTCAGTAGCATCGCATCCTCTTGTTTCTGTGTAATCGACAACTCCATCTGCACTGAACTGATTTGTACTGATATCTATAAATATGATTGATCGAGCGTAATCTGTTGCTCCAGCTACAGCGTATGTATCTGTACTAAATGTTTGGATCTTAAGGTTTTTAACGAGATAGATACCTTTTAAGCCAGATTCTTTCAACTCTTCTACGCTATATTTCTGTAGTTCATATTGAAGCAGGGGAACATAAAGCGATAAAGAGTTTTCATCAGCTTCACTAAGTGTTTCATAAACGAGTGACTTTGAATGGTCGGGTGGAGTGGTTGATATGTCTACTTGCGTATTTTGTTCTAGGTCAATTAAAGCACGGTATGGATCGCCAAGCCGAGGCGTGCTGGTTGAAGCACCAAGTGTATTGCGTTGCGGGAAAAACATTAACTGAAAAAAACCAGTTAAAACTACTAAAACCAATAAAATGGCCCCAAACTTCCTCATACATAATTTATATCATAAATTATATAAAAAAGCAAGGTCAAATATTGCATTCTTTGGGGTGCTGAGGGACTCGACTCACGTTCCGCGAGCCCGAAAAAGCATCTTTGAAGCTTAGCTTCAAGAGTTTGTTTCCTTGCGATATGCCACAGGCATATCTCACCCCTCCGGGTCGGGGGTTCTCGACATCTCAACCATAGAAAAAACCCGCCATGAATGACGGGCTATTTCTATGGTGGGCGCTGAGGGACTCGAACCCCCGACCCCCTCGGTGTAAACGAGGTGCTCTAGCCAACTGAGCTAAGCGCCCTCGTCAGCGCAAGCTTACGGCTTATACTGACGAAATAATTTTTCATCAGCTTCAGCCTATCGCTGCGCTTATTCTCAATCACCCAAACAGATAAATCTTGGTTGGGCTGATTGGAAAGCTGCAATAAATACAGTCCAAGGACACTGAATATTCTACACAGAATCTGGCTGGTGTACAATAGGGGTAATAAACAGGAGCAATTCAATGGGAGGTTTAGTGATTTTCTTAGCAGTACTATTGGTGATAGCAGTTATATCTGGCTTACGTGTTGTAGACCAATACGAAAGAGGCGTAGTTTTACGCTTTGGTAAATTAGATAGCATTAAAGATGCTGGCCTGCGGTTTATTTTGCCGTATGGTATTGACCGCATGATTAAAGTAGATCGCAGAATTGCAACCGTTGATGTGCCGCGCCAAGAGGTTATTACGCGCGATAACGTAACCATCGGGGTGGATGCTGTGGTGTACTTTAACGTCAAAGACGTTCAAAAAGCTGTGCTAGAAATCCAGAACTTCCGCCAAGCCACCATGCTGTATGCGCAAGCAGTTATGCGTGATGTCGTAGGCGAGGTAGAACTCGATACATTACTGAGCGAACGCGACAAATTGAGCGAAGAAATCAAAAAACTAGTTGATGTCGAAACAGATAAATGGGGCATTAACGTTGATGCGATCAAAATCCAAAATATCGAACTCGCACAAGACATGAAGCGTGCAATGGCTCGTCAGGCAGAAACCGAACGCGAACGACGAGCTGTTATCATCAGCGCCCAGGGCGAAAAAGAATCAGCAACGGCCCTTGCAGAGGCGGCTCGGATCCTTGCGACAGCTCCTGGCGCCATGAACATCCGCACGCTCGAAACCATAGAAAAAATTGCTCCAGAATCTTCACAAAAGACAATGTTTGTATTGCCAGCTGACTTGTTTGAAAGTATTAAGCATTTCGTTCCATCCGCGAAAGACTCCACGCCTAAGTAATGGCTAAAGTAGGAGTAAATTTTGATAACGCATATCTACCAGCTTGGTTTGGTGGTGGATTGTGTGCCGAATTCGAAACTAAAATGGAACGTACAGCAGATGAGACTGCAAAATTTATTGGGCCGATTATGCTTGATGAAACAACTGCTTTTGGTAGGGCACTACAAAATATCGCTAACTGGTCTAGTGAATTAGACGACGCTCAATATAAAACACTGAGCAAGGATCTTGCGACGTACAATCCATTTCTTCATAACTTGAAGAATGCAACATGGACACGCAGAGAACAATTTTATCAAGTAGCTAAATTTGTATGTCAGGAGTGCCCCGTATTTGATGAATGCAGAGACTTCGGGATTAGTAACACAGCACCAGCCAACGGGCTATACGGTGGCCTTGATAGCGAAGAAAGAAGCAGCATACAATTAGCACAGCGACGACGTGCTCAGTCCAAGCATGTAGCAGCGTAAGCTACACATAAAGAGGCTAGCGGTTGAGTTTAAGAATAGATTTTAGTAATTTTTGTTGCCAATCCTTATAACGCTCTTGCCGCCATTTACCTGCAACCCTGTCGCTAAGCTGCGAAAAAGTCGGGTATGGATGAATAGTGCTCATGACGTCGCTTAGTTTTAGCTTATTATTAACTGCCAGCGACCATTCACCGATTAGTGATCCGGCATCTGGTGCAATTATAGTTGCGCTAACAATAGTGCCATTTTTAAGACTTTCGACCCAAATGCCACCTTGGACGCTCATCGACACAATGCCAGCATCAAGTTCTTTAAGCGGAAAATGCGTGATTGTGTTGCTCGTAGCAGGTTGTTTGTGATTGCCGAATGGCCCCACAGAAGCAATTTGAGGGCTCGTAAATATTGTCCAGGGTATTGCATCGTAACTTGGGGTTCGAGCTACGAAGGGCAACAGGGCATTGCTCGCAGCATACCCTGCCTCGTACTCTGCGATGTGCGTAAACATAGCACCGCCCGTGACATCCCCGCAGGCATACACAGAAGATGCATTGGTACGTAATTTAGAGTTGGTTTTAACAAAGCCTCTTTTGTCTAGGTCTATTGGCGTATCTTTGAGCCATTCTGTATTCGGGATTCGCCCGGTGGCCATTATTACGCCATCGGCAGCCAATTCGTTGGTTGTGTCGCTAGATATGTAGCTAACTGTTCGTGGGTTGATCGATTTTATTGATGCGTTGGTACGAATTTTAACCCCAGTATCACCAAGTGCTTTGCTGATTATCTTTGATTGATCTGGCGCTGTGAACCTTAAAATTCGTTCGCTAGCTTCTAGTAGTGTGACGCTTGAGCCGAGCATGGCGTAGGCTTGAGCCAGCTCGCAGCCAATTGGTCCGCCTCCAACCACTACTAGATTAGCCGGTAGCTGCTTGAGTTCCCACAGGGTGTCGCTTGTGTATACGTGGCTTTGGTCGGCGCCTGGTGTATCTAGGACTCGCGGTCGAGCCCCTGTAGCGATAATAATTCTACGAGTGCTGTAGGTTTTATCACCAACTGTAACTGTATGAGGCCCAGCCCACTCGGCGCGTCCTTGAATGACTGTTATGCCAAGCTTTTCGTATCGCTCTACCGAATCGTTTTGCTGGATGTTATCAATCACCCCATGAATTCGCTTATGAATTTGCCCGTAATCTACATCTATACGTTTCGACGTAACTCCTAGTCGGCTTGAGTTGGTTGCTGTGTGCGCTGCATGGGCGCTGGCAATAAGGCTTTTGCTTGGTACGCAGCCGCGGTGCAGGCAGTCGCCGCCCATTTTATCTGCTTCTATAAGCGCCACTTTGCCACCCAGGGTGTTTGCTACATAGGCTGATATCAGGCCGGCTGTTCCGCCACCTACTACAATAATATTAAAGTCGTATTTAGCCATTTGCCGCTTTTCTATTTTGAAATTTATTGAATATATTTTTGGTACCAATTGGCAGAAAAGAAATCAATAACAAAATTACTACTATTTGCGGCTCGACCGCTTCTCTGAGCGTAGTTGTGTCACCTAGTTGTGAGCCAGCATAACTATAGACTAAGACGCCAGGGATTATGCCAAGCAGTGTAGCGGTAAAGTAGCGCCTAACATGTATATCAGTTGCACCAGATGCAAAATTTAGCGCATAAAAAGGTAGTACGGCGCTCATTCGAGCGGTAAGTAGATACCACCATCCAGATCTTTCAATACCCCTATTGAGTTTATCGATAGACTTTTGAAATTTCCTCTTAATAAAATCGCGCAGAATAAAGCGGCTTAAATAGAACGGGACTAAGCTACCAATGCTAGCAGCTACCACAACAACAGGAGCGGTAACCTGCCAACCCATTATCGCTCCGCCAGAAAGGGTGAAGATTGTTGCTACAGGCATCGTGGTGGCTGCTATAAGGATGTAGAGGACAGCGTAGATTAATATAAACTGCAAGCGATTTGAGTTGTAGTTAGCAACTAAATCTTCCCTGAATTGTTGAAACTTTTCTAGTGAAATATATTCATTACCATCAAATAAATAAAAAGCAGCTAGTAGGATGAAGAATAGAATTACAAGAGCAAGTCTGACTGTGTTTTTGTGTGACATCGTTCAAGTAAGTATAGACTACTTTATTCCAGAGCTGTAAACTGATACATTACTACTTGTCGTACATACATTTACGGCTCTGTAGCTCAGTTGGTAGAGCAGGGGCTTGAAGAGCCCTGTGTCCCCAGTTCGAGTCTGGGCGGAGCCACCAAAAGAAATGCACCCATCATGGGTGTTTTTCTTTTGGTGATTCTTGTGGCCTCGAACTGACTACAGTTCGGCGGAGAGCAGCGAGCGATAAAAGCTAGCTTTCACAAGTGAGCAAACGGAGGAGGTCGAAGCATGAGACCGATGTCTGGGCGGAGCCACCAAAAGCTGATTGGGTATCTTTTACGATTCACATACAAGGTTAGTTATATAATTACATTGCAATGTATGGAGGGATGTCATGAATTTGCTGCCGGACAAAGATTTTAGAAGCAGATTAACACCTGTTCAAAGTATGTTTGCTCAAATTATAGAACGTATGGACTCCACAGTTCAGCAGGTGGCTGTAAAGCAGGCTGCTAAAAGTAGTACTGACAAAACCCAGACACAAGAAATTTCTAGCCTCCATAACTCGCTGAATTCAATTCGTTATGACTTGGATCAGCTTAAAAGATTCTGCGAGCGAGAAGAATATGACCAGTCCAACCTAGAAAGAACAGTCCAGCAGATGAGGAATGACAATCAGAATTTAGAGCGTAGACTTAACCAGTTAGAGCGTAAAAAATAATTTAAAACTTGCAGATGAATCATCTGTTATTTACAATTGACTGAGCTAATGCGGGTGTAGCTCAGTTGATAGAGCGCATCCTTGCCAAGGATGAGGCCGCGGGTTTGAGTCCCGCCACCCGCACCACGAAACGAGACCCCCAAATGGGGTCTTTTTTCGTGGTCGTGTTCTGCGGGACGAAAACCCGGTGTTTTGCATAGCAAAACGGGTTTGGCACAGTGCAGCGAGCGACGAAAGCTGGCTTTCATGAGCGAGCAAACGAAGAAGGCGAAGCCGCTGTCCCGCCACCCGCACCACAGATTAGAATTAGAGCCTGAAAGGGCTTTTTTCTTTGTCTCAACAATCGTTCTAAAGGGTTCTCTTAGGTTATATGACAACTTTTTGTCCTTTAGTTCAATGTTTGAAAGTACATATTCCAAAAGTTTGTTTTGTAACGCCTCATCGCTCTCTTTAAACAGCTCCTCAGCTCGTTGAGCCAAGTCTAACAGATAAGATACGTTGAGTTGGAATGACTTGTTATCGCTTGCTAGCATCTTTAGGCGGTCATTCAAATCTTGCTGTCTGCCTTCAAGCTCATTTACATATTCGTCATACTGGTCCGTAGTAATACCCCATGGACTACAAGAAGTTTAATCTTATCGATAATGTAAATTCTGCTTTTGAACAAATTATCAACGATGCTATGCCTGCGGGGAGGTGAATATTCTTTTTGCTGTTCAGCAAAATTATCTCGGCCAGGCTCTATGTAGCCTCAGTATGATTTAGTATGGTCTGTTGAGCGTGAAATTTCTGAATCTTTTCTTCATTCGACTTCACGGCTTTGTAGTAACGTGAAATGCCAACTGTTAAAAATGCGAGGGGATAGAAGAAAAGATCACTCGTTAAATAGTCGCCGATAGTAAGTGGGGAGTCATATGTAAAGCCCAAGCTCACGAAAATGATTAAGCCGCTGATGATCATTGATTTGATATAGCGATTTGGATTTTTCATCAGCTCTTGGGCAAACATCGAAATCGAGTCCTGATCGTCTTTTACTCGCGTATCTCGGTACGTTTTGAGATTATCGTTAAATTCATGCAATATTTTTTTTGCAGACGTTAAAAAGCTATTAAGTTCATGCTCGTGCAGAAGTGGAGCGTACATAAAAATTCTATCTCCTTTTATTTCATAGTCGTATTGGCTTTCAGATATCATAGCTTGCATCAACTCAGGGGTTATAAAGCTGAGTGTATCAACCTGATAAAACATTGGAGAGTACGTATCGAAATGCCGGTCGAAATTACCTTCAAAAGACAGCAGTTGTGAAGGGTGAAAGAGTTGCTTGAATTGTTTGCCATTTGTCTGCCTTGAATCAAAAACTAGATGTGGCACAGTGCGGGTTAGGCGCGCCTCATACACGGTGTAATAGAGCTCCTCTACGACAAATTTTTCCCCATACTTATTAGTTCTAACAGCGGACACCTTAAGATCATAGAGAGCATGGTCTTTACCGCCGCTCATAATTTTAATGCCTACTCTATCAGAAGGAAGAATTTAGATTTCGATTCTGGATCATTGATTTCAAATGCAACTGATGTGTTGTGCTTTTGTGGCTGAAAATCGTTAAGATAGTGGGCGTAGCTTCTCGTTTTTATGATAGCTTGAAAATAGTAGTAACGATATAATTCATAAGCGACTTTTAATACAAAAATAGTTACTACTAGAATCGCTAACAATCTTGGTCCAGTAGATAGGTTGCGCGCCGAAATTAGCAGTGTAACAAAAATGATACCTACTATGGGAACACTTAAACGCATAAACAGCGACCATCCAACTTTGCGAGAGTATAATCGGTGATTAGGCGATTGAGAATTAAGCATACTGTTTGTTCGCGTTCAAAAAAAGCAAGTGCATATCAGTCAACCGTCTTTTTTTGGCCATAGTTTCAGGTGCGATTAATCCTGCAACAGTAGCGGATAAACCTGTCAGCTTTATAGCCTTAATTGGTTTAAAATCGTAGTTTTTATTTTTTACTTTTTCCATAAATAATTATGCAAATTGTACTATAAAAAAATACTGAAGGATAGTTCCAGGCGTCAATTCTAGATCAACAATGGTGATGTTTCAGACTACATGGGTAAACATCAACATGACCAAGATTCACAGGAGCTATGGGAGTACTTCCAAAAAGTAATAGCTTGGGTGCGTATAACTTTTCCACACTATCGTAAGCAGATGAACGGCATAGGATGGGGTTTTCTTTTTAATGAATTCGAGCAGACTGAACTAGATGCTGCACCATTCAAAAAACCGACCCTCTTGGTCGGTTTTTTGAATGGTATTGGTTGTTGTCTCAACCCGCGGCCGAATGAGGACGTGGGTGAGAAAGTCCAGTGGACTTTTGTAAGGCCGGAAGCCCGGCGCGTCTTACGGCGCCCGAGCTGAGGCGGGTTCGCGGAAAATTTCTGCAGGAAATTTATCTGTGAATGAGTCCCGCCATCCGCACCAAGAAACAAGTCGCACATATATGTGAGACTTGTTTTGCTATGTAGTTAAAATCCAATGAATAATAAAACCGCCTTAGCCGTTATGCACCTAAAGCGCTAGAGCCTCTTCACCCCACACTATATTAGACTTTAAAGCACTTTCTTACCTTGAGGGTAGGTAAATTCTAAACAGTCGTTATAATGAAGCAAGATATAAAATAACATCCAATTCAAAAGGAGATAGATATGGCTACAGGATATTGCGTTAAATGTAAGGAAAAGGGCGTTGATTTGTCAGCACCTGAAATTCACAAAACTAAAAAAGGTGGTTTCATGGCCAAAGGAAAGCACGAAAAGTGTGGAACAACTGTTTGTGCAATGATGTCTAAAGACAATGCCGAAAAAGCACTAGAAGAAGGCGCTACAAAAGCTTACTAAATTTCTATACGATAAAAAAATATATTTGCCTTCGGCAGCCATCCGCTCCATACAAACGCAAAATT
>Ga0136601_1000949_pt1 | contig 10470 bp, 14 predicted proteins | sample AntRauMFilla2699_FD_181020 | JGI IMG/M metagenome (GOLD analysis project Ga0136601, IMG submission 181020) | Saline lake microbial communities from Rauer Islands, Antarctica - Metagenome Filla 2 #699 | ecosystem: Environmental > Aquatic > Non-marine Saline and Alkaline > Saline | place... | reverse complement strand
AACTACGTGCAGAACCAAGGTCTACCTGACTATCAACAACTACACTCCGCTCCAGCTCAAGAATCCTTATTTACTCTCTAGTCCAACGCCGATACCCCGTATGCTCTGCATCGGGGTTGTTCATTCGAGGCATTCCTTTTTGTACGACCATGCTTGCTCTCATAAAAAATAAGCAGGTCATTTTCTCTATCATATATGATTTTGTTAACGACGATATTTACCATGCAGAACTGGGTAAAGGTGCTTTCAAGAATTATGAAAAAATTTCAGTGAGTGGACAACCTTTACTGGGTGCTTATCTGGCGTTCGAAACAAATTTTCTCAAGGATGATAACGAAGCTCTACTTACGGAAGTTCGAAGTAGGACAAACATAATTAACACACTGTCTTCTGGCTATGAATTTGTCTTAGTGGCGACTGGAAAAATTGAAGGGCGTCTACAATATGATGCGTTTGGTAAAGACTATGATTTTGCTCCCGGCTCGTTGCTTGTAAGCGAAGCAGGTGGTGTTGTAAGAAACTTTAAAAGTGAAGGATATGATTATAGTGACTTAAACTTCATAGCGTCAAATAAGCAGGTCTACGATGAGTTGGTTAAATCTGAACAATCAATTGAGATATATATGGGCTAATAGTATGATGTTGTTATGAAGAAGTTCCGATTCAATGAGTACGATATACTAGGTACATGAGAGCAGTACCTGACTTTACCAAACTTCTGTCTCTAGAAGAGTATGTTGCGTTATCGCATGAAGTGCCCTATGTGTACACCTGTGAGCCCGAGGACAGAAAACTCACGGTGTTTGGAGCTGATCACAGTAACGACCCTGAGCACCCGCAATTTCAGCAGCTAGAAGCTATTTTTGAAACGGAAGAGCCACACTGTGTACTCATCGAAGGCTTGCAGGACGAGGTGGTGTTTACTCGACTAAGTTCGCTACTTAAGAATTTGCATGGAGAAGTGGCGATCCAGCAAGGAGGGGAATCGGTGTACGCCGCAGCACTCGCGCTTGCGACAGGATATACCTGGGGCAGTGTGGAACCATCAGATAGTGCGCTCTTCTCATACTTGGAGTCGCTCGGGTTTTCGCGTCAAAACATCGTCGTGTGGTACGCGTTACGTTTGTTACCACAATATGTGCGGCGGGAGGAGACTATACATTTTAATGAGTACATTACTCCGTTTTTAGAACAACTAGCCCGAGCTACTGGCTGGTCGGAAGCCCAACAAGACAGTCAGAAGGTTTTAGAAGAGGCGACACAATTACTGCAGCGCGATCTGGTACTCCATAGTGAAGCCCAGGCGCTACGCTACGTGTCTGCGGTCGCCACTCTAGCTCACGACCAGGACTACACCGTCATGAATACCATCTCGGCAGTTGCTAATGAGTTTCGTGATCGAGCCATGGTGCAAGCCATCCATACGGCACTCTGCGATTACTCTTCAGTACTGGTAGTGTACGGTGCTAGTCACGCCGTCGTACAAGAACCGGTGCTGCGCGCTATGTGTTCTGAGTGAATACTCACAGATACTGTTTGCAGGTTGTAGATCTCTTTGTATAATCACTAGTAATGAAGCTCACCAACACCATCACTACCTGGAGCAGTTTTTGTTCCTCCGCTACCAGCATTCCGCAGTAGAGGGTAGTGTTTGTGTTATTACAGAAAGGCCGTCCTCTGGGGCGGATTTTCTTTTGAAAAAACGACGCTCAGAAAATGATCTTTAAAAGGAGACTACTATGTCTGAAGTAATCGAGATGCATGAGCGCATCATCAAGCTGTATAAAGCTGGTAACAGTCTGCAATCTATTGCACACCAGCTGAAAGGTTGCGCTGTAGAAGACACGTTCTATCCTGGCGTTCGGATTGGCCGCACTACGTACCATGTGTGAAAAGTATACATACGAACTAATTTGGCGTGTAGGGAAGTATGATCAAGCGTCAGTGTGATGTATGCATGAGCTATGAAACGGCTACAGCCAAAAGCGCCGATCCTTAGGGATCGGCGCTTTGTACTACTCTTTATTTATTGGCGTTAGTTTTGACTTTAAGTCTGGTGCTGCGGTCTTTATCGACTTTTGGTAAGCGAATCTCCAGTAGTCCGTGTTTCTCCTGTGCTTCTGCCTCATCAATGAGGACCTCTTCTGGCAAGAGGAGGGTCCGTGAGAACGAGCCCCAGAACAGCTCCCGGTGGTAGTAGTCATCGTCGGAGGACTCAGTGTATTCTTCTCGTACTCCTTTGACGATTACCATATCGCGCGTGATAGAGATATCTAAGTCACCAGGTGACACACCAGCTACGAGTGCCCGGATGACGATGGCGTCACCAGTCTGATACATATCTACCGGCAACTCGCCCTCTTGTGGCTCATCATGTTCGCTAGCATGATCGTGCCAATCATCCTCTTCGTCACTGTAGTGGTTGACTTCCATCTCATCGTGACCGTCGCCACCAAACTCGTGGTCGTCACTGAGTACTTCGTCGTAGCTGTCGGCATCTACGGAGCCGGTAAGTCGTTCGAGGAATGAGGGTTTTTTCATAGGTGAGAATGTTCAGCTTCTAATAATTTTACTTTTTCAAATAAGACGAGGAGTGAGGTGATTCCAAGCCAGACAAAGAGGAAGACAATCAAAATGACTTCGCCGCTTGCATCCATTATAAAAAAGTTAAATAAGGCATGCAACACGATAGCAAGGCATAACCCAACCACACCAGCCAGCATTTTGACGCGTGTCGAACGATAAAACGCTAAGGCTAAGCAGGCTCCCAGTGCTCCCGACGCTAGAATGTGAAGCAGTGTGGCGCCTAGGAAGCGAAACTTACCGGTGAGGAGTGTGTTGGTGAGGTCACCAGCTACCAATGGGTTGAAGATAAAGAGGGCGTTTTCAAGGGCGGCAAACCCCAGTGCGACGCAGATCATGTAGATAATGAGGTCAATCGGTTCGTCGACCGCTTTGTGCCAAAAAACGACTAAGAGCGCTATCGCGTACTTCAAGACTTCCTCTATGATGACCCAGACTAAGATGAGGTTGTCACCACCATAGAGTTCTATGGCAAGTTTCTGCAAGGGGAGGGCGAGTGGTACGACTGCCATGCCGCTTATGAAAGCTACTGTGATAAGTAGAAATGGCTCTGGCTTAGCTTTGTCTTCACGCAGCCAGAACCATAACCAAAAGAGTGCTGGAACGAGGCCTCCGATAAAAGCAATAAAAACGTACAGCAGATCGAGATTGAGGTCCATGTCTGAGTATTGTAGCAGGTCAAGGTAGAAGAATAGCGCGTGTTACTAACGCGCTACTGTGAGGTGTCGACATACAAAATGGTTATCGGTAGTGTGATCTTTGGGTCAGGTTCTATGGTGAGAATCGTGAGCTTAGTACCTTCGGGTGTCGAAGCACCTTTGATGCTAGTGAAGGCACGGGCTTTCATGCCTCCATAAGGGATTCTTTCCCATAGTGATCCTACAACCTCTTGTCCTTCTTGTTTAGAATTATTTTCAATGCACAGGGTGCAACTGTAGATGTTCATACCACTCCTCCTACAGTCAGTTAACCAGAATAAGGAGGGTGTGTAAAATGAGAGCGCGCCAGGGGCGCGCTCCAATCACATCACCCAAGCTTGGCCGTCATAAAGATGAAGTGTCAATGTAATCAAGCATTGCCTTGCTCCTGCTTGATAGATGACAATCGGTCTCATGGTGGTTGCGTGGCAACCTTCCTCAACTTCAAGCAAATAGCCGTAGTAGGTGGTGGGTGAACCTTTTCGTATATGTGTACCTTGAAACTGGCCGACTACTATTCGTCCCGTGTGATTGTCCACAAACGGATATGTTTCTGACACTATGAAATTTCCAGCTTCGAATACACGTGATTCTACTACTGACATGATCTTGTCCTTTCTGGTCTGCGTATAAAATAATCGATACTACGCAACCTCTAATTCGTTCCAGCACTTTCGTGTTAGGCAGAGAAGTCCACTTCAGTCATTCGTGAGGGTTACTTTCTACTGACGGTTGGCCACGCGGCTACCATGAGTATGTCCGCGTCCTTCATCTCTTTCGGTAGTTCTTGCCAGATGGTTTCGGTGACAAATGGCATGTAGGGGTGGAGCATCTTAAGAGAGCTCACTAAGTAGTGGCGCAATAGCTTTTGTCGAGACGCTCGCACTGCACCATCTTCCGCAAGGAGTGGTTTTGATTCCTCAATCACTTGGCTGGCAAAATGATCCCACACGAAGTGGTAGAGCTTTTCTGATGCGATATCGTAACGATCGTTGTTCATCTCAGCGGTGATGTCGGCAATGGCAGAGAAGAGATGTTCTTCTTCAAAGGCCTGGTCTCCTTTGGTGTGCTGCTCGATACCTTCGTAGTCAGTGGTACTATCGAGCACAAAACGAGTGATGTTCCAGAGTTTGTTGGCAAACTTTTTGTAGGCGTTGACCTTGTCTGGATCGAGGTTCATGTCAGTACCAGGAGCGTTGTTGACGATCAGTCCCATGCGCAGGGCGTCTGTTCCAAAGCGTTCTTGAATAGTGTTGGGAGCAATCACGTTGCCTTTACTCTTACTCATTTTTTTACCATGCTTGTCCATTACCATGCCGTGTAGGTAGACTGAAGAGAAAGGAACGTTGCCTGTTCGATACAGGCCAAACATAATCATGCGTGCGACCCAGAAGAAAATAATATCCTTTCCAGTCTCCATCACAGAGGTTGGGTAATAGTCAGTAAAGTCGGTACCATCAGGATAGCCAGTCGTTGCTAATGGCCACTGACCACTAGAGAACCACGTATCAAAGGTATCAGGGTCGGCTTCTACCACACCACCACATTTGGTGCACTTGGTGATAGTGTTATTTGTGTCGACCATGCCATGACCACAGTCTGTGCAGATTTTTGCAGGGATGGGGATACCCCAGGCAATCTGGCGGGAGATATTCCAGTCTTCGATATTTTCAAGCCAGTGTTTGAAGACACGCTCTTGAGCTTCGGTCACGAAGGTCACACGACCATCAGCAACGGCAGTAAGAGCATTTTCTGCCAACGGCTTCATTTTTACAAACCACTGTTCACGAATCTGCGGTTCTATTTCGCGCTCACACTTAAAGCAGCAGGGTACGGCGTGCCGGTAGGTCTCGTCTACTTTGACGAGAAGTCCTTTAGCGTCGAGTTTTTCGACAATCTTAGCCCGGGCTTCCATGATATTGACCCCGGTAAACTCTTCAGCAATCGGAAGCAACTTACCGCGCCAGTCGATCACTTGCTCATAGTCGAGGTTGTGGCGCTTGGCTATCTCGAAGTCAACTCCTGAGTGCCACGGAGTAATAGTCATTGCACCTGAGCCCATCTCAGGATCGGAGGCCTCGTCTTTAATGATAGTGGCGGTGATAGGCCCATTGATCCATTCGACGTCAATCTTTTGGCCGTGCTCATACTCAGCGTAACGCTTGTCATCTGGGTGCATAACAACGTACTTGTCACCAAACTTAGTCTCTGGCCGAGCAGTACCAATCACAAATGGCCCATATTGGAAATAATAAAAAGGGTCCGTCCGTTCCGCTGATTTGGTCTCCAGATTGGAGAGGGACGTTTGGTGTTTTGGACACCAGTTCACGATTCGGGCGCCGCGGTATGCCAACTCGTCCTCTACCATCTGTGTGAACGTGTCGTTAACGGTAGCAACAACTGAGTCGTCAAGTGTGAATAAGAGACGAGACCAGTCACAGGAGGCGCCAAGTTCCTTAATCTGTCCGATCATGAAGTCTTTGTTGCTTTGGGTGAACGCCATGATTTCGTCGTAGAGTTCTTCACGTGTCATCTGGAAGCGCGATCGACCTTCTTTCTCAAGCTTCTTTTCGTACACAATCTGCGTCTCAAAACCAGCGTGGTCAGCTCCCGGAAGCCAGAGCGTCTTCTTGCCTTGCATACGAGCGTAGCGGATCATGATGTCTTGGACGGTCACAAATAAGGCGTGCCCAGCATGGAGTGAGCCGTTGGCGTTAGGTGGGGGCATGACAATCGAAAATGTCTCCGCATCAGGTGCAGTGACACCCTTTGCAACACAGACGTCAGGGTTAAAATAGCCGCTGGCTTCCCACATTTTGTAGATGTTTGCTTCGTGCTCTTCTGGCTGGTAGGGACGCAGAAAAAGTTCAGGGATACTTGTCCCGTTAGAAGGATTAGTGTTTTCTGAGTGTGATTGTGGTTTGTTACTCATAAGTACATTTTATATAACTTCTAACGGGGTAAATACGCTTATGTGACACTTTATATGACTCATAGGTTAGAAAGTTAGCCTAGCACAAAACGGATGGAAGGCGAAGCCTTCCATCCGTTTTTGACGACATTTCACCAAGCACAGTCCGGCCTATATAAATAATTCTGGTTACAACGACTTGTTTCCATCCGCTTTAAAAAGTTTTGCGGCGGCTGGGTTGCTGGCACTGGCAGCCTGGGCGTGTCCCGCAAGGGCGATCATAATGGAGTTGTCGGTCGAAAGGCCAGGCTTTGGGAAGTAGAGTTCACAGTCGGGGTGTTCAGTCAGGAAATGAGCTTGCAGCGAACGTTTGATATGCTGGCTGGCACTGACACCACCACCAACGATAAGTGTCGTAGCTCCATGCTCAGCGACGGCACTACTCGTCTTTGTGACGAGTACTTCAGTGACCGCATCTTCAAAATCGCGAGCTAAGGCTTGTTTGTCCGTATCGCTTAGTTCCTGATCGGCAATGGTGTACCGTACCGCAGTTTTAAGGCCCGAGAAGGAGAACTTAAGGTCACCGCTCTTGAGCATTGGTCGAGGTAAGTCGGCTTTGTAGGGTGGCAGGTTTGCTTTGCGGGCCTCAGCTGCCAAGCGTGAGATCTCAGGTCCGCCTGGGTAAGGTAGCCCCATAAGGCGGGCGACTTTATCGAAAGCTTCGCCAACCGCGTCGTCGACAGTCTGACCAACTTTCTCGTACGTGCTCCAATCGCTCATGAGGACGAGTTCGGTGTGTCCACCAGAGATAAGGAGCGATACAGCCGGAAAGGTTACTGGAGCTAACTGCTCGTCCTCAACCACGTCGTACAGTGAGGCCAATATGTGTCCTTCCATATGGTTGACGGCCACCACCTTCACGTCCCAAACTTGTGCGAGCGCTTTGGCGAAGTTCACGCCGACCCACAGAGCTGGTTCAAGACCGGGGCCGGTGGTGACAGCGATGAGATCGATCTCAGGCTGGTCGTACGTTTTGAGAAAAGTCATGAGAGCCTCTTGCAGAGACGGCTCACGTTCAAGGAGAGTAGTTAGCCCAGCTTCGAGGCTGGTGGGCACGCAGTGCCCACCAGCCTCTAATATACCCGCTTCCTTCAGTGCCATTTCGAGCATCGGTACAATGGTTTTTGCGTGCTCGCGCTTGGCGAGGGTTGGAAACACACCACCGTACTCAGCATGGATGTCAGTCTGCGAGTTGAGGGCATTGCCGAGTACTTCGTACGAAGCCGCAGGAAAGTCGCCAGTCGCCTGCAAGAGGCTGACAGCAGTTTCATCACATGAGGTTTCGATAGATACTATTTTCATAATCAAAATATGAGAAGGGAGGGATTTGCACCCTCCAGATTGCGCGTATGAGCTGGACTGGGTACCGGGGTTTTTCGGGGTTACTCCTACGCAACGCTACTGTTAACCCTTATTTGCGCGTTTACCTATTCCGCCACTTCTCAGACTTACACTGTAGCGTGAAGTGCTACAAAAGAAAAGGCTGCGCCCTAGGGCGCAGCAGTGTCGGTGACGAAGGGAGGTGATAAACAATTGGTAGGTTAGCAGACTCAACCTGTACCGAGTGCATCAGAGATTGGAACATATTCTCTGATGGTCGCGGCTTGCCAACATCCTTTTACTCGCACGAAAGTCTTTGTCAGACGTCCATGCGTGTCCTAGTCACCGACACATAAACTGTAACATCTTAGTTTACAAAAGAAAATGGTAAGTCTGCAAAGCTGTTGACGCGGACAGAAGCGGCATTTTTATGTCCACCACCACCATACTTTTCAGCTAAAGAAGCCACGTCTACGTCACCTTTGCTCCGTAGCGATACATGCACTTTGCCTCCATAGTGGTAGTACACGATCCCAAGCGCTGGCTGCCCCTCGCTCTCATTGAGTTCGGCGAGTTGGTTGCCAAGGATAGACCGATACACTCGGGAAGCGTTGATTGCCCACACTTCGTAACCCTCAAACAATACCCGTTCTTTGTAGTGCATAAGCTGTGCGACCAGTTTATCTTCAAATTTCGCCAGGAGAGCGCCTTTGGCGATGAAGTTGATACGAGCGTTGTTGTCTTCTAGTTCTGTAATCAGTTGGTCCCAGCTTTCGAAGGTCATTGGATACTGACCCAAGGCCACGTTGTACTCACGGTTCTCAAACATCTCAAACTTCCACAGGTCGTGATCTTCTACTTGTAGCAGTAGCTCAGGTACTTCTGTCTCGGGGTGAAAATACTGCCACGCTAACACAGCTCCAGAATGCTCAAGGTCAAACACCCAGTCTTCACGACCGTCAACGTCAGGAGCAGCGGTTTTATGATGGTCAATCACCACCACTTTTTTGTTAGCCGTTTCCAGCTCGTCTAGTACAGGCTTCTTAAATGAGAAATCGACGATGTAGATTTCTTTGTCACGAAGCTCAGTAGGTGCTTCGTTATGGTCTTTAACGGGTATATACGAAGCCTCATCACCAAACTTCTTCCAAGCGGCGTACGCCGCTCCAAAGCCATCGCGGCAATCGCCGTGGTACACGACGACTATTGGTTGTAAATCTTGCATAGCTGTCAGTATACACAATTTTAGGTGACTAAGAAAAATAGCGACATATGTTTGTTACAATGAGTCAGCATTAGTAATGATAAATAAACAAAACTATGTTTGGAATGGGTGATAACGACGACCAAAACAACGATCAAACTGCAGCACCAGCGACTGACGTAACAGAGGAGACGGCGCCAGAGACAACTGGTGACGCAGCAGCTCCAGAAGCAGCTGCACCAGCAGCAGAAGGAGACGACGCTACGCCGGCACCAGAAATGCCAGCGGAAGGCGAGGGGTCAGGAGAAGAAACTCCAGACGAACCAGTGGTGTAAGTATCACGCAAATAGTCAAAGAAACAGCAGCTGCCTCAGCAGCTGCTGTTTCTTTGGTGTCCGGTACAAGACTTGAACTTGTGACCTCTACAATGTCAATGTAGCGCTCTACCAGCTGAGCTAACCGGACGTGTCAGCGAACAAAATACTAGCACAAAACAAAGTAAACATAAATGAGTAGTCATTACTTGGTAACGGGGTATTATATAATTATGATTCTCTACCCAACTGAAACCCTCTACGCGCTTGGGGTCAATGCCTTAAGTCCAGAAGAGCAGACAGACTTGTTTGTGGCTAAGGGTCGAGCACCGGAGAAGGTGTCGAGCTGGTTGGTTCGGAGTGTAGATGATATCGCACAGTACGCAGAGATGAGTGACGTCGCTGCTAAGCTGGCGACGACACTTTTACCAGGTCCATTGACGTTAGTCTTGTCTACGTTACCGCATATATCGTCTGAACTTACAGCAGCCGACGATACGATTGGTTTCCGCGTCTCCGGTGACCCGATGGCACAAGCGATTATCGAAGCTTTTATGTAAGAGTATGACGCACCGCTCACGTGCACCAGTGCCAATGTCAGCGGTCAACCAACCCTCAACACCGTCGAAGAAATACTGCAGCAGTTTGGTCCGCGGGCGCAGATGATCACGGAAGTGCATGACGATGGACCCCGTAAGGGGCTGGCCACATCAGTGGTGAAGGTGGTTGGTAGTGAGGTTACTATGCTACGCGAGGGCTCGCTCTCTGAAAAAGATATCATAAAAGCGCTCAAATAAGCCGTTTTTTGTAAGAAAGGTGATGTTTGTGCGTCTACATATTCAGAATCCTACTTTTATCAGCTAAGAAAGGTACACACATGAAAGATACTGTACATGAAATAACCGCTTCAAGAGCGGCATATACTAACGATATTCCGCATACTCCACTGCGTTTTGCTTTGTACGCCATTAAACCCCATAAGTGGTGGTTCGTTGCTACAACAACAGTAGTGATTGTTGCAGCTGCTATCAGTCAGTCAACAAGTTACTTCTTTAAGTTAATTGTCGATGCGGCTGAGTCTGGTGCTTCTGACAAGGTATTGCTGTACGCTATCTTGTTTCCATGTACTGTTTTTGTAGTACAGCTGCTATTTCGTCTTAGTGGCTATCTTGGAATGAGAGCGATTACTACTTTGAACAAAACCACTACTGACTTGCTGTCTCAATACGTGCTGGATCATAGTCATTCGTATTTTCCACCAAATTACCCCGCATGCTTGCATCGGGGGAAACTCTGTTAAGCTAGGCAGTAATGAAGGGGAAACTGCAACACATTAAAAAACCACATAACAAAACGTTATTTATATACCACCTGGTTTGT
>Ga0136601_1000947_pt1 | contig 10513 bp, 10 predicted proteins | sample AntRauMFilla2699_FD_181020 | JGI IMG/M metagenome (GOLD analysis project Ga0136601, IMG submission 181020) | Saline lake microbial communities from Rauer Islands, Antarctica - Metagenome Filla 2 #699 | ecosystem: Environmental > Aquatic > Non-marine Saline and Alkaline > Saline | place... | reverse complement strand
TTTAGCTTCTTTTATTTCGGTAAGAGCCTTGCTGTGTGCTTTTAGCTCAGTTGCAAGTTTTGTAGTAATTTCTAGATTATCTGATGGGCCGGTTGTAATTTTGTCTACTTCACGCTGGGTTCGTTGCGTGTGCTTTGTAATTTGTGCTTGCACTTCACGCACAGCATCTGCATCGAGCTTGCCTGTTAAAGCAAGTTGTGCAGTTTCTTCTAGGCGTTTTGCAGCTCGTCCGATTTCGTATTCTGCTTTATCTTTTGGATTATTATATGCCCAGCCTCGGATCTCTTCGTTAAAGTTAACTTTAACATTATATAAAGCGTCGCCCGGTAATGCGTCTTGTGCAGCATAGGTAAGCCCTGCACCAGATCCTAAAATAATTACTGCAGCCATAGTCATGGCTTGTAGGGGGCGAAGTATAAAACGACGTGCATGTTCAGTAAAAGGTGAGGGTACAGACCCATTCGCAGGTGTTTCGTAGTTTTTCATATGCGAATGTAGGGCATGCCGAAAACGCTCTTTCTCAGATTTTGAAAGAGTTATATTACGAAGTTTTTTTAGTTGTTCAATAAGATTATTATTCATGTTGATTGTTGTAAATTTCTTCAAGCTTTTCCAAGCCGCGATGTAGATGAACAGAAACAGTATTTTCACGTTGTCCAACTATGTCAGAAATTTCTTGAATAGTTAGGTCTTCTACATATTTAAAATAGACGACATCACGATATTTCTGAGGAAGCTCATCAATGAGTTCAACCAAGAACCGTGCGTCAATTTTACGCTCTACAGCTTCGGACTGCTCGCTATCGTCACCGAATTCGACGCCAGCTTCTAAAATAGTATCCAGAGAGTCAGCTTTCTTTTTTCGTGACCAGTCAATAATTTTGTTACGAGCAACTTGGTAGAGAAAAGCTCTAATATTATCAACATCTTTGTCGCCTGCAAGATATTCCCATGTCTTGGTAAAAGTTTCTTGCATGACATCAAGCGCCTCATCACGATTGCGCATTTTTACGAGGCAAAAACGAAATATATCGTCTGCATACTGGTCGTAGGCCTCTAAAAATTGTTGTTGTCGAGTTTCCTCCATATATAATGACGTTCTATGTGCCTATATATTACACTATTGCATACTATATGTATATGATGCGGCTGTGAGTAGTACATGCTATACTGGCGCTATGAACACAGAAGAAACTATACGTATTACCATTGTAGGAGCTGGCTTTGCTGGAATAACTGCTGCGCAACGATTAGCAGAGTTACATCCCGACGTTGCTATTCGCATAATTAATCCGCGACCATTTTTCCAGTACTATCCTGCGATGTATCGCGTTGTAACAGGTTCATCTCCTTTAACGGCAACTATACCGTTGATGGAAATATTCAGTCGCCATCCTTCTGTAGAGATTATAAATGACACTATTACAAATATTGACCCAGCACAGAAATCGGTCACTGGATCAGAAGGGGTAACGTACACTTCAGATTATCTATTACTTGCGGTAGGTAGTCAAAACACGTATTTTAATATTGAAGGTGTAGCTGAGCTGTCATTTAATTTTAAATCAATTCATGAAGCAATGCGACTTCGTGCTCGCGTCAAGCAAATGTTTGCTGAATGTTCTCATATGGAGCACGAAGAGAAGCTGTTGGCATTACATTTTGTAATTGTTGGTGGAGGTCCGTCGGGGGTTGAGCTTGCAGGTGAAATGGCGACGTATACGCGCAGGCTCGCTCGTAAGTATGGTGTTCCTGGGTCTTATATAACGATTGACTTGGTCGAAGCAGCGCCTCGTATATTGCCAGCGCTTGATCCGAAAGTCTCAGAAAAAGCAACACATCATTTACGCTCAATCGGTGTAAATGTGTACGCAAATCGCATGGTAGTAAAAAGTGAATCGTGGACGGTAATTATGAAAGATATGAAGGTTGGTGCTCGTACATTGATTTGGACTGCGGGTGTAAAAGCACATGAGCTATACTCGTCAATCGAAGAATTTTCATACGATGGAAAGGGTAGGGTTGTAGTGGATGAATATATGCAAGCGAAAGATTTCAATAACATATATATTGCAGGGGATAATGCCAGTACGCAATATTCGGGTCTAGCTCAGACTGCAATTTATGACGGTGAATATATAGCAGATACTATATCTGACTCTATACAGCAAAAAAGTGCAAAGCAATATAAACCAAAGCCAGTATCGTTTGATATTCCTGTAGGTCCAGGGTGGGGTATCCTTATACATAGAGGGTGGCATATATATGGATGGGTTGCGTGGATTGTTCGCCATGTCATTGATCTAAAGTTTTTTATATCTATATTGCCTTTAGGTCAAGCACTCCGTTATTTTTTTAATAAAGAAGAGATAAGTGATACAGGTTATGGATCAAGAAAAGAAAACTAATTGGCATGCACAATCGGCAAGCGCTGTGTTCGATCAGCTCAATACCACTGTTGAAGGATTAACTTCAAAAGAGGTTGGGAAGCGTCGGGAGACGTATGGGCTCAACGAGTTACCTAAACAAAAAACCGATTCTATATTTATTATATTCCTACGGCAGTTTTCGAGTCCTTTATTGTATATTCTAATTATTGCGGGAATTATTGCTGTTCTTCTAGGTGAATATATAGACGGGGGAGTTATATTGGCAGTGTTATTGCTCAATGGTGTGATCGGTGCGTTTCAAGAAGGAAAAGCAAAAGCTGCATTAGACGCTTTGCGTAAATATACAAAAACGGAATCGCTGGTTTTGCGTGATGGAGAATCTGACGTGGTGCCAAGTAGCTCTCTGGTTCCAGGAGATATTATTATTTTGCATGAAGGCGATAAGGTTCCTGCAGATGCTCGATTAATTGAGATTCACAATCTTGCTACTAATGAGGCTGCTCTGACAGGAGAATCTACACCTGTTGGAAAATCAGCGGATCCTGCAGACGAAGAGCTATCGATGGCTGATCAGAAATCTATGGTGTTCAAGGGTACGACTGTGTCTCGCGGTACCGCAAAGGCTGTTGTGGTTGCAACGGGTATAGACACAGCCATTGGGAAGATTTCACAGACACTTGATACTGTGGATACCGATATTCCACTAAAGAAGAACCTAAAGCATATATCACGATTGCTTATTATCGGAGTGATTATTGCTATTGTGGCTATCTTTGGGGCAGGAGTACTGCTCGGGTATCCAATTGCTGAAATGGGAATGACATCGTTGTCGCTTCTTGTATCGGTTGTACCCGAGGGACTTCCTGTGGTGATGACGCTCGTGTTAGCTCTTGGTGTACGCCGAATGGCTGACCAGAATGCTTTAGTAAAGCGTTTGCAAGCTGTAGAGGCGTTAGCTCATACTAATGTTCTGGCAGTTGATAAAACAGGAACTCTTACACGAAATGAAATGGTTGTAGAGGAAATATTTATTGGTGGTGAAATGTATCAGGTGACCGGGGAGGGGTATGACCCTACGGGTGAGGTAAGGCAGGACGGAGTACGAGTTGAAGATATAACACCCGTTCAATATGGTACATATCTATCTGCAATATCTGCAAACGCCGAACTACATAAAAGTGATGCTGGTACCTATTCCGTAACAGGTGACCCTACCGAAGCAGCACTGCTCGTATTAGGTGAAAAGCTTGGTCATCATAAAAAACGCATTTTAAAAGAATCACCATTGGTTACAGAATTACCTTTCGCTCACGAAAAGAAATACTACGTAAATGTTCATAGGCTAGATGGTGAGTACGGTATGATAGCAGCGGGTGCTCCAGACGTATTGTTGGATGTGTGCACATCTGCATGGCATCCAGAAGGTAATCAAACCATCGATGAAGTGTTGCGTGCATCATTGCATGAACAGGTTCACGAAATGGCATCACGAGGATTACGTGTTTTGGCTCTTGTGAGTCGTGTTGATATTGATGAGGCAGATATAGATTATGATGATGTGCAACATATGAATTTTGTTGCATTGTATGGTATGCGTGACGGGCTCAGATCAGAGATAGCGGAATCAGTCCGCATAACTCAAGAAGCAGGCATGCAATTAGTTATGATAACGGGTGATCACAAAGACACTGCAACAGCTATTGCAAAAGATGCAGGTATCTTAGGTGAAGGACATCTTGTCATTACAGGTACAGAGTTAGCTTCTATGAGTGTCGCTGAGCTTGCTGAGGTACTACCTCGTGTTCGTGTATTTGCTCGGGTTACGCCTGATATGAAGCTTGAAATAATTAATGCATTTCGTGGTGCAGGATATACGATTGCCATGACCGGGGACGGCGTTAACGATGTGCCACCATTATTGGCAGCAGATCTTGGTGTAGCAATGGGTACCATTGGAACCGAGGTCACCAAAGAAGCAGCAGATATTGTATTGCTCGATGACAATTTTGCTACCATTACAAAAGCCGTAGAAGAAGGTAGACATATATTTAATACTATTCAACGCGTGCTCGTGTATCTATTATCTACAAACCTGGCTGAGCTGTTAGTTATTGTTGCTGCAGTAATCGCTGTATTACCTGTTCCATTGACACCTGCTCAACTTATTTGGCTTAATCTTGTTACCGATACATTTCTGGTAATCGCATTAGCTTTCCAGAAAAAAGAAGAAGGACTTCTAGATAAGCCGTTTGCACAGCCTACAAAATATATTTTAGACAAGGCGGATGCAATTCGTTTAGTATTATTTGGACTCATCATGGCTGCGGGTACGTTTGTTGTATTTCTTTTGTTCCGCGCTGATTTGCCGCTGGCACGTACAATGGTGCTTGCTACTCTTGGTATGTTTCAGGTATTTCGTTTATGGAGTATTCGTTCTGATACGCAGTCAATCTTTCATGAGAATCCGTTTAAATTCCCATTACTTATCGCCATGTCATGCCTAGCAACGGGGTTGATCGTAGGGGTTGTGTATCTTCCGTTTATGCAGACTATATTTGAAACCGTGCCGCTTAGTCTAACTCATTGGGTTATTGCAATAGCGGTTTCAATATCAATTATTGTTATTGATGAGGTGAGAAAAATATTTGTGCGTAATAAAAATATTTAAAATACTTAGCTAGCTGTAAAAATATACAAAGCGATTTTTTCATTGCCAAAAATACTACGATTTGCTACGATACAAAACATGTTCAAGAAATTAAAAGACAAAGCAATGGGCGCGTTATTGCGTCGACAACTTAAAAAATCAGGTTTACCAGAAGATCAGCAGGAAATGATGGTTAGTTTGGTTTTGGAAAATCCAGAATTCTTCCAAAAGATCGAAGCCGAGGTAAAAGAAAAGAAAAACCAAGGTATGGATGAGCAAGCAGCCATGATGACAGTTATGCGTGCTCACCAATCCGAGCTTCAAAAGCTGATGATGAAGAAGGGAAAATAACCGCTATTACTATTATATGAAGCTATCCATCGGTATTGTCGGTCTGCCTAATGTTGGGAAATCAACGCTTTTTAATGCATTGACCAAAAAATCTGTTCCTGCAGAAAATTATCCATTCTGTACTATCGACCCAGCAGTCGGTGTTGTTGCGGTGCCTGATGATCGTTTGCAACAATTGAGTTCCATCTCTGGGTCTGCAGAAATTATTCCTGCTGCAGTTGAATTTGTAGATATCGCAGGTCTTGTAGAAGGGGCATCAAAAGGGGAAGGTCTGGGTAACAAGTTCCTCGCCAACATTCGTGAAGTAGATGCTATCTTGCACATGGTGCGTATATTTGCCGTTGATGACGGTTCAGGAGACAAACAGCATCATGTATATGGTGAGATTGATCCGTTGCGTGATATTGAAGTAATTACCATGGAGCTTGTTATGTCTGATATGGAAACGGTAGAAAAGCGGATGGATAAAAATAAAAGTAAGCTACGCACCAATGACAAAGAGGTAGCTGCTGAACAAGCATTGCTTGAGAAATTACAGGTACACCTAGAATCAGAGAAGCCTGCCCATAGTTATGATTTCTCTGAAGAGGAACAATCTATTGTAAAAGGACTTAATCTCTTAACGAGCAAGCCAGTTCTTTATAGTTTTAATAAAAAATCAGGAGGAAAAAACCTTGATGAGACGGATCCAGAGAAATTTGCAAAGGTTGTTGAGTATGTAGAAAAACAAGGTTCAAAATATGTAAAGGTAGATGCAGCAACGGAGCATGATTTAAAGGATTTTGATCCAGAGGAAAAAGCTGAATTTAAAAATGAATTAGGTGATACCGCAGATGATGTTGATGGATTAATTCGTGAAGCATTTAATCTGCTAGAATTGATTACCTATTTCACTACAGGAGAAAAAGAAACACGTGCATGGCAGGTACCAGCTAATTCTACAGCACCCGTAGCTGCTGCTGCTATTCACACTGATTTTGAAAAGCAGTTCATCCGTGCAGAGGTTGTTGCCTATGAAGATTTGATTGGGGCTGGTTCAAAATCTGCTGCACGTGATGCGGGTAAACTACGATTAGAGGGGAAAGAATATCTTGTCAAAGATGGAGACGTGATTGAGTTTAAGGTGTAAGTATGACACCTGAAGAAATATTTCTTAAAGAAGGTTTTGTAAATGTATATACATGGGAAGATGTCGCTAATACTAAATATGCAGAACATTTTCATCAGGGAAAGGTAAGTTTATTTATTACAGCAGGAGAGATTTCTTTTTCTTTTCCTAGTAAAAAAGAAAAAACTATTGTTCGAGGTCAACGTTTTGATGTTCCTGTACAAGTGACGCATTCAGCTGTCGTTGGCAAGAATGGATGCTCATACGTTGTAGGAGAAATGATTGCAGGTGATTCCTAGCGTTACCACTCAATTTTTTTATTCTCATATTTCTCTAAATATTTATTACATTTTGAAAAATGTTTACATCCAAAAAAACCTTTGTACGCAGACAGTGGTGATGGGTGCGGTGCCTCGAGAACGAGGTGCTTTTCTGTATTGATTAATATTTTTTTACTGTGAGCAAAATTTCCCCATAACATAAACACGACATGCTCGCGTTCATCAGAAATTTTTTGAATTACATAATCAGTAAATTCTTCCCAACCTTTATTTCTATGTGACGCTGGTTTGTGTGCTTCTACTGACAGGATGGCATTGAGTAAAAATACGCCTTGTTGCGCCCATGATTCCAGATTACCAGATTCATAATTTTTCTCAGTACCGATATCATTCTCAATTTCTTTGTAGATATTTTTAAGACTCGGTGGCGGTGTAATGCCGTCTTGCACCGAAAAACACAACCCATGCGCTTGTGATGTTCCATGATAAGGGTCCTGACCCAATATAACGACCGCCACTTCGTTGAAAGGTGTTAACCAAAATGCTTTGAATATATCAGCAGGTGTGGGGTATACGGTTGCACGTTGATATTCAGTGCACACAAAATTTGTTAGTTCGTTGAATTCAGGTTTTTCAAATAAATCGCTCAGTACATTTTCCCATGATGATTCGATGTCTATATTCATAGAGGTATCGTAGCATAAAAGAAAGAGTGGATAAAAAGGGTTGACATATAAATTGAGTGGTGTTTAATAATGAGTGAATCAATACTTCTAATTATGGCTACGCTTTTAGAATTTCAAGTAACGTTCATTTATCTCGAAGATTTAGATTTGGAAAATAGGATAGCATGGGGTGAAATACTATATAATAAACCCAATTCATTTTTTATCGGCATATTACTTGACGAACGATTAATGTATTTTGTTTGTATGATAAAAGGCGATGGTGTTACAAAAGAGCCGATCCCTTTTTTAATTGTAGAGCAAGCAGAAATTTTCATTTTTGCTCATCTCCCTAATTTTATGACTAACGTGGAAACGTTATCTGCTAGAACTCCGTTTTTTTATCTTTAAAGTTATTATAAAGCCTGCTATGATATCTATCGAGCAGGCTTTAATTTTTATGTACACACAACAACTAATACAAAATCTAAAAAATAACAATATGGCGATCCTACGTACCGATACCTTGTACGGTATTGTTGGGCGTGCCGAATCTTCTGAGGTTGTAGAGCGTATTTATAGACTCAAAGAGCGTGATAGTGATAAGCCATTTTTAATACTTATAGACAGCGCTAGTGATATAGAAAAATTTGGTGTTGAATTAACGTCACAGCAGCGGGATATTTTGGAAAAATATTTGCCTGCATCAATAACATTTATTTTACCTATCTCAACAGAGTTTCAACAAAAGTTTTCATATTTGCATCGAGGAAGAAATAGCTTTGCCTTTCGCATACCTAATAAAATTATGTTACGTGATTTGATTGCTGAGGTAGGTCCGCTCGTTGCGCCAAGCGCAAACCCGCAAGGTGTCAATCCGGCACAAACAATTTCGCAAGCCAGGGATTATTTTGATGACAAGATTGATGTATATATTGACGAGGGTGCTGTTCCAACCGATACTCCAGCATCTACAATAGTCGATTTAACAACAAAAAACCCTCGCGTAGTACGGGAGGGTTCTGTAAAGTTCGTTACCTAGGGGTGTTCATGTCCGATGCTTCGTCGTGTACGCAGTTCTTCGAGGTGTGAATCACGCATTAGGTGATATCGCTCTTTATCAAATTGTATCTCTCGTACAATATTAGCTGCATGTTGTGACCCTAGGAAGTGAGGCATAATAATATATTCAAAACCTTCTCCATATAATCGCTCCGCATCAACCACACGATTAGCTGTAGCTATGGTAACAACATCTTTATTGTGTGCGCGCGCAATACCGCCGATAAAGCTATTGATATCAGCATCAGGTATGGTTGAGACTATTATATCAGCAGATTCGTAGCTGAGAGATTCCAAGAATGTTAGGTCGCTTGCATCACCATAGAGAACGTCTATACCGTATCCTTGCAAATGTTCTGAAACATTCGGATCATGGTCAATAACGATAAAATCCATATTAGACCTCTTGAATTCTTCTATAAAACTATACCCTACACGGTTACCACCGAATATAAGGGCTTGGTATTCTTTATTAGGTATGTCATGTTCGAATGCTTTTTTGCGTTCAAAAATACTTAGATAGGGTTCCAGCCATCGATATATAGTATCAGAATATTTAATCATGTATGTTGAACCAAATATTGTTATAAGACCCACAAGTGTCGCAAGAGATACAACATTTTGGTCTAGATGCCCTACTTTGAATCCGAGAGCAATGACAATCAATGAAAACTCGCTGATTTGTGCAACCGTGAATCCTGTCTGTAGACTGGTTTTCTTTTTGTAGCCGAGCATACCCATAATGGTCATCAAGATGAGAGGGTTTCCAATCAAAATAAGTGCAGATAGTGCGATTGCAGCTGGTAAAATAAAACTAATATTCGTAAAGTCCATCTGAGACCCCAATAGTACAAAGAACATGATAATAAAAAAATCACGTAAGGGAGTCAGTCGAGAGGAAACCTCATTACGGCTCGGTAATGTAGCCAGTGATATTCCGGCAATAAGAGCTCCACTTTCGATACCAAATCCCATAACGTAAAATATTGCTGAAATCCCAAGCCCCCATGCAATAGTAAACAGGAAAAGAAGTTCTTGAGATCGTGCCATAAATTTGCCAAGCGTGGGTATAACTTTGCGAGAAATTACATACATGGCAATTAACAGTAGCGTTCCTTTAGCGAACATCCATGCGACAGCTCCAACAGAAAAATCATTTGATGAGACAAGGGGGAGAAGGAAAAGAATCAAAATCGCAATCAAGTCCTGCACCAAAAGAAATCCCACCGATATACGTCCATAGAGCGAATCTATGTCTCCCTTATCACTAATAAGTTTTAAAATAATAATAGTACTACTAAAGGCAAATGCTACACCGATATACATTGAGGGCAGAATATCAAAACCAAGAAGCATGCTAATACCAAAACCAACAACGGAGGTAAAGATTACCTGGCCGACACCGGTGATAACTGAGATGCCACCGAATTGTTTGATATTTTTAGGGTGTAGATGTAAACCTACGAGGAACAGCAGGATAGCAATACCAATTTCACTGAATAGTGTCAGGGTATCGACTGAATTTATAAGTTGTAAAAAAAGTGGACCAACAATAAGACCAGTAATAATATGCCCAATAATCAAGGGTTGCCGCATAAGGCGCATTATGACTGATACTCCTGCTGCGACGGCTATTAGTATGGCGAATTCTACAAAGTGACTCATGTCGTCTAGTATATCATGCTCTACGACAGGGTAGGCTTTTGTAGTTGTGCATATCCATAGTATACTAGTGTTATGAAAACATTACGCGAATATATTACATTATACGAAAACCGGGGAAAGGCCATTGGTCATTTTAATATTACAACCATCGATATGTTGTGGGCCGTGTTTGATGCTGCTCGAGCTGTGTCAGATGAGGCGGGGGAAAAGGTGCCTATTATTATTGGTGCATCAGAAGGGGAGCGAGATTATGTAGGAGTACGTCAGATTGTAGAAATTGTTCACAGTATCCAAGAACAATTTGATTATCCCATTTTTATTAATGCCGATCATACGTATTCAGT
>Ga0136601_1000946_pt1 | contig 10525 bp, 19 predicted proteins | sample AntRauMFilla2699_FD_181020 | JGI IMG/M metagenome (GOLD analysis project Ga0136601, IMG submission 181020) | Saline lake microbial communities from Rauer Islands, Antarctica - Metagenome Filla 2 #699 | ecosystem: Environmental > Aquatic > Non-marine Saline and Alkaline > Saline | place... | reverse complement strand
TCTGTCCGTTTAGTTGCTTCTCATCTTCCCCTATTACTTCCGTCAGTATAAGTTGGTAGAGGTCTTCAATGGCTTCATCATAAGCCTGGTTTGCGATATTAGCTGAATGGTGGTCTCCTATTGCACTACACTCCCTGTCGTTTTTTATTAGCAGTTCTAGTATCTTATCTGGTGTATTAGCTTGGGGGTTGGGGGTGTTAGTCATGGTTTCCTCCTTTAATTGATACGGACAGCTAGTGTCTGCGTGGGTTGGGGTTTTGCAGTAGGTGCAGTAAATCTTAGTCATAGCGGTTCTGTTCTCCGTATAACTTTGTATTTAGTAAGTATTGCGTCTATTTGAAAAGTGCTAACGTCATGCATCATGGAAAGCTCAATTGTCGAGAAGCGGTCTGTGTATTGCTCGCATATTTCTATTTGCTCTTTAATCCTTAGTAGGCGCATCTTTTTGGTACTCCGATATCTTTATTACATTAGCTCCGGTAAAGTCATAGCCATTACCCATTACTGCACAGACATATCTTTTAGACGGCGAGTAGCGGTACAAGAAGCGTCTTAGCCGCGATATAGTAACCCATGCTCTGTTTTTGGTATCATATAGTCTAGGCATTTTATTAATCCTTTATATAGTATTTCTTTATTACTGCTTGCAGGTCTCTCGATATACCGGACCACCAAAGCTCTGCTGTATCAAAGCAAAGGCGGCGCTCTAGAAACCTGCCGTTTCTGCGGCTTTCAAACATCTCGAAGTTCTCGGTCTGCAGTTCTGATAGCCGGGCGCTTGCCTCGTACCCAACAAATAGATCGCCGAGACCAACTTTCATAAAGTCAGATGGCAACCACCAGTCTTTGTTTTTATTGAGGCACATTGTTGCAACAATTTTTTGTTGTTGTGTGAGCTTTTTGTTTGGTATTACAGCCGGAGCTTTAATTTCTGGCATCTGAGTTCTCCATTTCTAGGCTTGCGCCTTTATATACGTTACTGACCCATAGGCTTTGTTTAGACCTTTTTGGCTGTTCTATCTTGCTAATGATCCCGGCTTTTGCTGCACGCTTAAATACACCGCCGAGAGGGGAGTAGTCTTTTAGACCGTACCCGGCTGACTCTAGAAATACAATTAGTATATCGCTGACTATATAACGGTTATCGCGAGCAAGGGCTTCTAGGAGTTTCCCGGCGGCATCGCGCCACGCTTGGCTTTTACCGTCCATCAATTACCCTCACATTTATTTACTATTGGCTTTACTGCAGTTGCTTTCTGGACCGGGCTGGGTTCTTGTTCTTTTGTAAATGCTTCAATGCATTGTTTTTCGGCTTCTTGGCTGTATAAGGCTTTGATGCATTCGGGTACTGCAGGATCGGTATTATCACAACTACCTTCTGGATTTGACCACCTCTGTGGATACTGACAGTTAGAGTAACTTAAGGCTGGGGTAAATCCGCTAGCGTTTTTAATAGCTGACTCAATAAACATTCCTATTAATAGACCTGCGCTAGATAGCATTAAAACAAATATTATTGCTTTCATTTTTTAGCCTTCAATTTGTCTATTAAAACGCTAGCACATAGCGTGATAAAGAATATTACAATTAATAGTTGCCACCATTCCATTACTTGCCCTCCTTTTCATACCGCTTAAGATCATCGCTTGTTGCTAGAGCTAGCAGGTAGGTTTTATCGTTAGTATGTAAATAAGCCTCTACAGCGGTGGCGTTGCTTTTAATAAGCTGGTAACTAGTGCCTTGATACTTGATAGTCAGGATACCGGCTATAACCCTGCCGCTTATACATAAGTGGCTCATGTTATTTTATACTTTTCTTTGGTATAATTTCCTGCTCGATAAACTCAGTATCGTCTAGAATTGAGCCTATTATTTCATCCTCGTCTTGATCTGATATAATAACCGGCTCGCCTTCTGGCGGATCAATAAGGGCTGTGGTTGCCTCCTCTTTGATGCCGAGTACCTTTGATGCTTCTTTATTAGCTGATCGGTATATGACCGATACTTTGATAATCTTGTCGTAATCCCTATTGCTTAGACCAAGAAGGTAATCAAGTGCAGAGTTATAATCAACTTCAGTCAATTGCTGCTCCTCTATCTCTGGCTCTCGGCTATTAAGAAGTCTTATGACATCTTTGCGATTATTTTTATTAAATATACCCATTATTCCTCCATCTCTTTGGTTTATAGGTACTCTTATTATATATAACCCTCTACCGTTATGCAATACTATTTTACATTACCCCTTAGAATAGCGCGCTGTATCTCTATAGCCTGTATAGCTAGATCTGCCATGCCGCGCTCTACAGGGTGTGCCTTTCTGTGGTTCCCAGCTTGGTCAATAGCCATTAGGAGGCTGTCTATGCTAGGCATTGTGTATTCATGAGGCTCGTATAGCAATAAGATCCTATTTAAGGCGTAGTAGCCCAGCAGCGGCACTGCAGGTGCTATTTTATGTACTTCGTTGTGTACGGACCGGTCAAGCCTAGGAACTAGTGGTGGGGACTCTCTGAGTGTCTCTGACTGTGTTCTGGCAGTCCACTCTACCCTATTATGAAGAATATGGTGGCGGTCAAACTGTATCGCCACCGCCTATTCCTTTTGTGGTTTTAGTCTGGATATTAGCATGTCTTTTTCAGAGTTGAGAACTGCAACTTCAATCGCAATCTCCGCGAGCCGTTGCTGGACACCTTCGGGCGCTACTTCAGCAGCTCGCCGTTCTAAGTATTCAGTAACATATATAATCTCGCCCATGCTACCAAATTATCATACCAGTGGTGTAGTCGATAGAGCCTATTGAAAGTTTATGTTTATTTAGGTGCTTCATAGCCCGGCGCTTGATTGTTGTTTTATATCCGCAGGGGCAGACTATATTTACCTTTTCTTTACTGAACACATTTTTTATTATTACTTTTAGTTTTTGCATGATGCTCTCCATTTATAATATTTTATTCTCTGGTTATAGTGGGCTTGTGGTATTTATATCCAATAGCTGGACCTTCGCTTGAACTACCAAAGTTTTTTGTAATCTTTCGTAATATATAATCAGGTTCTTCCCAAGCTCTAATTCGCTTAATTCTACCGATAAAATGTATAGGCATTTTCTCTTCTAAAGCAGCAATACCTGTCGAGCCTTTTATAAATGAGGGAATTAATACTTTTGTATTATTATTTACTATTAAGTAAGTGTTCATGCCTTTGATCCGCCAAGTATGTTTTCTTTATAATATTTTCCGGGAGCTTTGCAATTTTTAAGAGCTGTTGCCATATACTTTTGTGATACTTGCTTACGTTCAGCGTACTCTAATAGATCCGTAAAGCCTGATTGACCGTTTACGTTTATAAATTCTTGAGCTTTTCGTACCCAGAACTTCTGGTATTTACCAAAGTTATATTTTACGAGCTTATCGTGTATGTATAGTGCAGCGTTGCCGGTAACCTCTTTTATCTTTTCAATAAAGCGGTATGTTCCATCGCGGACCATCTTGCATAGCTTTGCGAAGTACCGGCTGGGGTTTGTCTTTTCTTTTGCGGTTGCTATCATTCTGGACCACTCGTCAGCCTTGCCCATCTTTTCAAGTCGTATCTGAACACCCCTGTAAAAAGGTAGGAAGCGCTGATCATCTATAAGGCTAGATGCGTCCCCTATTCGTAGCAGCATAGTATCCATCCGCTGTTTATTAACACTGTAAGACATTAGTTTCCTCCATTTCGTCTTTGTATTTATAAATATACCACTTGATTACGATGCAAAGCAACTCCGCTTTAGCTTACTGTGTATAAATGCTTGATTTCAGTGGATAAACCAGTTATTTATTATCCGTATCTATATAGTATATAAAATTGTACTAAAGTACATTTCTATATAGTATGTAAAAGCAATAAAAGAATAGGGGTCAGGTGCTATTAATGGTTAACAAAGAAGTTGTCGACAGCGTTTACAATGTGAGGCAATGAATGGTTTATCTTTAATACTAGATTAGCTTTTAGATCGTACTTGCCGTCTCGGTATATTTTAAATGTGTTTGTTGTTTGGTTGTTCATGTTTATATATTAGCACATCAAAGCATTATTGTCAATAGTCTTAAACGGCAATTATCCCATTGAAGCAATTCTCGCTAAGTCCACCATAATTTAACTAAATTAAAGAGCCGCCAAGCGGCAGCTCTTTAGTGCATCTGAAAACTTCTCTAATTATAGCAGAGAGGCATTGGGTGTGTCTATAGTGGGCAAAGCAAAAGACCCTCTATTTAGGAGAGTCTGTATCTTGCCGAAATGGAGTTTCTTGCCGCTGGATGTCTTACGATCCAGTGACTACCTATAGTCTACCATAACCCCTATGCTAGTGCTATTACTTATCCCAGACAAAGTTATTTCCAAAGTGACCATATTCAGCTGTTTTGGTGTATATAGGAGTTCTTAGGTTTAGGAAATCAATTATACCGTTGGGGGAAAGATCGTAACCACCAACCGGCTCAGAAGCTCCGTCAATAATCACTGTGGCTTCAACCGGCTGGTCGTAGCCTATAGCGTATGCAAGTCTTACAAACACCTCCTTGGCGCGCCTACCTTCCAAATAGTCGACTGCGATGCGCCTTGCCATATATGCGGCACTTCGGTCTACCTTGCTCGGGTCTTTACCACTAAAGCAACCGCCACCAAGGGGAACTGTAGGACCATAGTTATCAACAGCTAGCTTCCGACCAGTAAGACCAGTGTCTGCCTCAAAACCGCCTATATTCCAGTCCCCAGCCGGGTTGGAGCGTATAACCGTCTTTGCTTTTACAGGTTTATCTGATCCCCACGACCTGACCAATTCATTTAGCTCGGCTGTAGATACATTTTGCCAACTGGCAACCGCTGTGTCAATTTTGCCATTATCATCAAGAGTGATTTGTGTTTTACCATCATAAGGATGCAGCTTATAAATAAATTGGTTAAGGCTTCGTGCCAGTACAACCTCAAGAGGCAGTTTCTCTTTTGTTTCACTGGTTGCATAGCCAATCATTATGCCTTGGTCTCCTGCGCCACCTGTATCAACGCCGGAGGATATCTCGGGGCTTTGTTTTACTACATTGATCTGCACACCGTACTTGTCTCCAAGCATCGCTATAACAATACTGCGTATATCAACGTATGCAGTGGTGGTTAGCTCGCCGGTAATAGTTATAATTCCATGACCACCCATTGTTTCAATTGCAACCCTGCTATTCTTATCTTGCTCTAGGCACGCATCTAAAATTGCATCCGATATACGGTCACAAATCTTGTCTGGGTGCATTGGCGATACAGACTCTGCTGTTCTCATAACTCTTTCTCCTTATTTTTATAATATTCAACCACTTCCTTAATATATCTATGCTCAGGGTCATAGCCTTTTATAAAAGCATCCAGAAAATCATGCACACTACTAAACACATCAAAGTGCCAAGCACCCTTCTTCTTGAAGGGATTAGTTACCCACGCATTTTGCATATCTATTGACCAAACATTCGACATAAAATCATTTGCTAATTTTCTTGCATACTTTTCTGTAATATCACCGCTTACTATTAGCTTTCTTTCAACCAAGTTACCTTCAACTGTTGCCTTTTTCATTATTCCTCCTTATTTTTATCGTAATTAAACCAACCAGATGATCGGACCGAGTCAATTGCGTGCGATGCAATGTTGCGAAGTATAGGCTTAGGATCTATTTTTATTTCTGGCGGCTTTATAAAATACTCGGCTACATCTTCGGGTATAAGCTCTGTGCGTCTGCTAGATTGATGCTCCATAAACAAATCTCCTTTTTTTAATTAAACCATAATGCTTTGACCTGTACCAGAAATGGATGCCGACTTCTTAAAGCGGATCGCTCCGTAATATGCAAATGCAACAGCTTCTGTGGGGTCAGACTGGATGTCGTTATTCATACTAGCGTAACCAAACATTCCATCCTTGCCAATACCACGCCTTTTTACAGTTCGGATGGATACATTAAGTGCAGGTTGGTCAAAGTGGGTTAATAGCTTATGCTCTATACCCTCGTAAAAAGAAGCGTATGCAGCACCGGCTTCTTTTACATTCGGAGTAAGTATCTTCTTGGACATCTTTCTCTCGGACCGCACAAGCTCCTCTACAAGTAACTGAGTACCTGCAGCGCCGTCAATTATTATCTTTGCACATTTCCTCCATCGGTTCTCTGCCAATAGCCATGCAGTAAGCCAGTGTGTACCAGCGCTCATTTGTTTGCGTTCGACTAGCTCTATGTGGACCTTGCCGCTCGGCATCTGCACTCCAACTGCTAATGATACAGAGCTACCATCTGGGGCAAACTTTATGGCGTATACAAGGCTTGGGTTTTCTGGGAGCTGGACCGCCTTTACAGACAAAGGAAGCCATTGATCGTCTGAAATAGCACGCATATTTTCAACACCTGCCACCCAGCCAAGACGCATCTTATTAAAGCTATCTATAGCCATCTTTGTTGACTCGGACCGGACAGCGGCTTTCATTAAGAAATAACCAAGGCTAGGGTTGGCTTTATACCAAGCCTCTTCATCGCTTGGCTCGGTAATAGTATCAACTGACCACTCCTGCCAACATACATCGTGGCTTTTGCCGTCAAGCACACTTTTGCGCAGACGTATAAAAACAGTACCCTGACCGCCACCGCTTGGTGGAGTTCCTGCGCGGATAGTTTGATAGTTTTGCTTCTTACCTGATGAAATTGTAGGCAGCAGAGCTTCCTGCTGTCCATCGGTCTCTTCCTGATCCTCGTCAAGTATTAGTACATCGTTTGTGCTACCGAGACCATTTGTGCGTGTACGAGTTCGGAATACGCACCTGCCCCTGTTGCGAAGCTCAACGTAATCTAGGCTTTTTGGCTCTTGATCAAACTCGTCAGTTAGCATATCGCGGATCTCTTCATCAGCATCATAAAAGAAGCGTTGGATGCGCCTTTTTATTTCCGATACTGTAGTCTCGCTTTGAGCGGTGTAAATAAGTGCTTCGCCAAGAAATACCATGCCACCAATTATTCTGGCGATTAATAGCTCTGATTTGCCGTTTTGGCGCGGTACTAATAGTCCGCAATCTGGGTTTACCCATTTACCGTCCTCATCTAGAGCCATCCACCTATACAGGACCGCCTTTTGCCAAGGTAATAGTTTAAGACCGTAATGCTCCAATAGCTCTATAGTCTTATCGGCTAGCCAAATATCACCGTTCTGATATACGTCAATGCGCGGTTTTTGATCGCCGTAGCGCCTCATGCCTTTATGAGCCACGTTATTTCTCCAAATCTTCTATTGTTACTCTTGATCTAAAGCTGGTATGCCTAGACCCACCACCATTATCACTTGGACGTTTTCTGCTTGCTCCGTTCATGTCACTTAGTAATTCGCCTAGCTTGGTGTCTTTTTTAGGACCGAGCCTTTTCTCATAGTCAGCAATCTGTGTCATGATCTCGGTCAATTCACGTGCCAGAGCAGCCGTGTCGCGCGCTCCTGCGCCTTGTTGGAGTTTCTCGGCTATTCGGTCACGTGTAGCCTTTAAAACGCCTAGGCGGTCATTAGCAAGCGCCAGCTCAACTATTGTCTTGTGGTTTTTGGCTCTGGCGGCGTTATTAGTAAGTCCCGATTGGTGGATCTTGTCTATTCGGTGTGGGTTGCTAATAATATCGTGCCAACGGCTCAGGGCAGCATAGGCTTCTGTGTTTAATATATCGCGACCTGTTATAGCCAATATCTTTATTACATTAGGCGATAGGGTTTTAAAGTAATTAAGCCACGCATCGTAATCTTTTTGGCGAGTTATTTTAATTTTTAGATTGCGCTCATTCCACTCTGTCTGCATCTGGACAAAATACTTATGACTTAATTTAAAGAACCATGCCTCATACATCTCATTTGTAATAACAGGTTTGGTGGGTTTTTTAGTTGTCTTTTTAATTACCAACTTGGTGGGTTTTTTAAGTTCTTTTTTTGTTTCTTTTTTGGCAGTCATAAACTAGACCACGCCGTTCCAATACAGGTTTTCGTAGTTATAAGATGCCTTATCGGTATATGCAGATGCGAGTAGGCTTCTGGTTTTAACAGCCTTGATTAATTTTAGTCGAGGATCGCTTATTTTATAGCTGCTTAAGTATACAGGGAAAGTCCTTGTCATAACCCATTCATAAAACTCTTTATGATCAAAGCCGCCCTCCTTGTACTCCGCTGTGTTTTCATACGGCGGATCGCAATATACAATTATATTTTTACCAGTTATATTAACCTCTTTGTAGGTTTTGCCTGAAGTAATATTTAGGCGCTGCAGACTAGGCATCTGCTGTATTTGTTTAAGACGTTCTAGCCTAGCCATGTGCTGTAGTGGACCAAGCTCGGGAAGTTGCCGGTTTAATACTATTCTTCGTTGATACGGTGTCTTGTACCTTTTACTGTCCATGTATATACGAGTATTAAAATCAACCCTCTTAAACATCTCGTCAACGTATTTATTATTAAACTGCTCCAGAAAGTCGATATTACCTTTGCCGGTCATAACGAGTTTTGTAGCTTCCTGCTTGAATTCCTCAATTCTTAAACCGTACAAATAGCTTTTTTGGTTGTTGCCAAACGTCCAGCAGGTCTGCAATAATCCACCGTACCAATCCTCTCGGGTATAGTCGCGCTCGAAGTCCTGCCGGGGTATAAAGTCAAAGGGTATGTCTCCGCCGTCTTTTAGGTACTGGAGCAAGCCACCAACTGCATTAGACAGCTCGTTATAGTGAACGCTTATTTTTGGATATTTACGGACCGCATAAAGTGCTATGCTAGCCCCTCCTCCAAATAAGTCGTAAAAGTGTGTTACGCCGGGATGTCTATTTACAATAAACGGTATAAACTTGTCGACAAGTTTTTGCTTTGACCCCATATAAGGGATGCCATAGTGTCGCGCCATATCAACTCCATTTCTTTAGTCCTCAAACTCTAGACCGCAACTTGGGCATACGTGGACTTTATCAGTGCCGTCTTTACTGGCAGGATCATCACCCTCTTCATTAATATCACCAAAGTTAAAGTTCTGAAGTCCCCAGTCGCTTAGCTCGTTAGTATCCCACTGGTTTGCAATAATATCAGTATCCCACTCACCAGATGCATTATTGTCTTTAATTATAAACTCGCGTTTTTGTTTTTCTGTAAATCCTGTAACCTGCTTGACTGTTACATCCGAGTAGCCGAGGTCTTTTAGTGCATATATACGCTGATGCCCTCCAAGTATTGTAAGATTTTCATCCACTATAATCTCGCGGAGCTGTTTCATCTCAGGAAAGTCCCGGAGTGATTTCTTTAATGCTTCGTAAGCCTTTTTATGAATTTTTCGGGGGTTAAGATCATTAGCGATTAGCTTGTCGATCTTTTCAACATATATTTTAACTGTGACTTCTTTTGCCATTGCGCCTTCTCCTTTTTATTCCGGGCAGTTCCCGTATGCGATATGGTTGATGTCGTAATTATAACATAATAATTAGCTGATATAATAATACTTAGAATGGAGCAATAAATCTATATGGACCGGCAACCGAAGAAACCCTGCAAGCACTGCCGCATGATGGGACATTTCTCTTATGCGTGTTACCAGAACCCCAAGAGGGCTTTAAAAGCGATCAAGCGCTCTCCTATAAATAAGGTTGGAAAGACAACCAAACAATGGCATGTTACAAGAGCAACTTGGATTAGAAAGAACCCACCACCAATAGACAATCTGTATTGGGAGTGTTATTTAAAAATTCACGAGTGGTGTCCTAGTCGTATAGACATAAGCCACCTGACTCTGGACCACGTTATTAGCCGTAGCCGAGACCCGAGCCTTCGGTTTAATCTCGGAAACCTTAGACCATGCTGCATATACTGTAATGAAAAGAAGGGCAGCCTTTCACTTGATCAAGTCAAGCCGGGTGTTGTATAATAAAGTTATTCAGTAAACAAAATAAACACTGAACCAATAAAAAGAGCGCTTTTGCGAGGGCGCTCTTTTTATTAACGTTACCAATTATTTGAAAGCGGCACAGGGTTTTCTACCTTTAGACCTTCGTAATCCTCAGCCATCTTTGCACCTTTTTTACGGTTGCACTTACTATGTGTTAACTGTAGATTGTCCATTTCGTAAAAAGCTCCGCCGCGCGACTTTGGAACGATATGATCAACCTCAACAGCTAAAGATGTAAAGGCTTCTGCTTCCAAATCAATATATCCTTTACAAATAGCGCAGTAAGGTTCTTTACTCGCAATTGCTCTTTTGCGAGCTTGCGCCCACTGCGTTTTACTCCAGACCCTCTTTTGTAAATCTTTATTGGGCATTATGAAACTATTTTGATTTCACTTCTATATCGTTTACGGCAGGGTCTTCCGGTACTAAGTACGGCATATCAAGTACGCCTATTGCCTGAATAGCCAGTGTACGCCTGTGGTACTCTCTTTCAAGTAATCCCCTCGCGGCTTCGTATTCGCCACCTTGGGCAGCCTGTTCCCTTAGCTTGTTAAGCTCAAAGGCTGACAGG
>Ga0136601_1000945_pt1 | contig 10586 bp, 7 predicted proteins | sample AntRauMFilla2699_FD_181020 | JGI IMG/M metagenome (GOLD analysis project Ga0136601, IMG submission 181020) | Saline lake microbial communities from Rauer Islands, Antarctica - Metagenome Filla 2 #699 | ecosystem: Environmental > Aquatic > Non-marine Saline and Alkaline > Saline | place... | reverse complement strand
TTTTTAATTTGGAATTTTTAATTTGGAATTTTTAATTTGGAATTTTTAGATTTTCAAAATTAAAATTTCTATATTATTTTTTCTTTTTTTTGGGATAATTAAATAGATTTAAAAAATGGATAAGGTTAAATAGATAATTAAATAGATAAAAAAATGGATAAGGTTAAATAAATAATTTAATAGATAAAAAAATGGATAAGGTAAGTGAGGGATTGGAGTGAAAAAGTTAATAAGAATGGTGCAAAAGTCCTATAGGAAAAAATTTCTAAGGGGGTTTCGCACCATTCAGGTTGAAAAATTCACTCAAAAACACTCCAATTTTTTCAAAAAATTAATTCCAAAAATTGAAAAGAAGTTTTATCTATAAAATGGCACGCAACATGGTTTTAGTTAAGCCCCGGGAATAGGGGGGCGGCGAGCAAAGCGAGCGGGGGGGAGGAGGAATGAGGAGCGAAGCGGAACATGGGGATAGTATGTTGTGGAAAATTTTATAATTTCAAAAAATTAATTCCAAAAATTACAAATTATTTTTATCTATAAAATGATATAAAAATTATTTTCTCATATAGAAATATAGAAATTAATATGAAAAATACTCAAATTATTTCCGAACAAATAAATTACATTTTTTACAAATGTGAAGTCAATGATAGAAGATTGGCAAAATTATTTTTTGGATTATTTCCTGAAAAATTTATGTATGAAAATTCACAAAAAATTTGGTATAGTTTAAATGATTATGGAATTTGGGAAATTGAAAAAGAATGTTATACATGTTTGAATATGTTATCCGAAGATTTATATAAATATATTAATAATTATGTATCAAATAAAGCCCCACTTCTTAGAGGTTATGCATTAGAAAAATTATATAGTAATGCTGTTAAAATTTCCAAAATGTTAGGTACTAATAAAAAAAAAGATGATATTTTAAAGGAATTGAAACAATTGTACATACAAAAAGATTTACTTTCAAGAATGGATAAAGTTAATCCTTATATTATTCCATTTAATAATGGTGTATATGATTTAGAAAATAAGATTTTTAGAAATGCTAAACCTGAGGAATTAGTTAGTATAACTGTGGGTTATGATTTTAAAATTCCCAGTAATAAATACATTAAAAAATCAAATAATATTTTAGAAAGTATTTTTTGGAGTGATGAAAGTAAAAGATATGTTTTACAACAATTAGCTAATTCACTTGTTGGTCACAATGATCCTGAAAAAGTTTTATTTTTTATTGGTAATGGTGCAAATGGTAAAGGTGTACTAATTACTATAATGAGAGCATTTTTAGGAAATTTATGGGGTAATCTTGAATCAGATTACTTTTTTGAATCTAAACATGGTGTACATGCTAATAGACCTATGCCTGGTATTGTAGATAATAAAAATAGTAGAGGTGTATGTGTCAATGAACCACCAGAAATTAGAAAAATGCATATTGATTTATTAAAAAAATTATCTGGAGGTGATGAATTGAGTGTAAGAACATTGTATGGGCAAAATTTTGAAATGGTAGCCAAATTTATTTTAGTATTTTTAATGAATAATGAACCTATGTTAAATATTACTGGTGATGCTAATGAAGCTGAATCTTTAGTTAGAAGATTAGTTATGATTGAATTTCTTAATACTTTCAAGAGTAAACCAGACCCAAATAATTTATTTCATAAAGAAAAAAAATTAGACTTAAAAAGTGAAATTATCAGAAATAAAAAATTTAAAATGGCTTTTATGTACATATTTATTAACTTTTATTATGATTCTTTAAAAAATCCACAAGATCAACCATTAGAAATAAGTAAAAGAACGCAAAAATATTTAAATAAAAATAGCCCAATTAGTTCATTTATTAGTGAAATGTGTGTTACTACTAAAAATCAAAATGATTATATTTCTGGTAAAGCTTTATTTGAGGCATTCAAAGAATTTAATGATTGTGATAATGTTATAATTTTTAAAAATTTCATTGAAAAAATTAAAAATAAAGGTATTACTTATAAAAGAAAAACGAATGAACCACATAAAGGATTATATTGTTTCTTTGGTATTAAGTTATTAAATGATATTAAAGATGATAATGATATTGGTAATAATAGTTATTTCAGAAAACAGAAATGGTCCATTTTGGACAAACCATATGTTAAATTAAAAGATTTTTGTAAAAAAAATAATAAAATAGAATGTGATGAAAAGCCCACAAATGAAACTGATTTAATATGTTGTGACACTCGCAAAGATAAAATTAAAAATAAAATTGAAGAATCTTCACAAAAATATAACTCTTTAATGTCCAAATTAGAAAAAATTAAAACATATTTTATTAAATATAAGGACGCACATATTGTAAAAATTACTGGAAAACATGATGATGTAATTAAAAACATTAAATCATTTATTAAAAATGAGAAAAATAATATAACTAAAAAAATTAATATTATTGAATCATACAAAAAAAATCAGATTTTACCTTATATTTTCTTAGATAAAGATACAAAAGAAAAAGCGGAGAGAATGAAATTTGTGAATGTAGAAGGATTTTATAAACTTATTTATGGTAATGATTACAAAGTAGAACAAGGATATTATGAAATTATTTATGGTAGTTGTGATAATGAAATTATTTATAATTACGGTAATGGGTTATATTCAAGTTGGTACAAACCGATGAGTTACCACCTTGAACAACTTGAAAAAATTGAAAAAAATAAAAAACCAAAATATGAAATGATAATTAATAATGAAGTAGATAAAAATATGTTTGATTCTGATGATGAGGGAGAGGATCTATTTAATACTGAAGATTATAATAAATATATTAAAGAAGAAGAAGAAGAGTATAATTCGGATAGTCATAAAGATGAAATAGATATTAATTTAATTGATTTCTTACCATATGAAGATGAAGAAATTAAATTAACTGAAGTAAAAAATCAAAATAAAAAAGATGTATTATTTAATCCAAATGTTGAAATTGATAATGATGATATATTAAATATGTTTAATTAAAATAATTCATTTACTTACAATAAGTAAATAAATTATTTTTTATATTTATTTTCAAAATCTTGAACGAGAATAGGAATATATAAAATTATATAAAAATAATTTCTCTACATATAATATAAGTAATTATGAGTGCTTTCAAACAAAGATATCAAAATGATCCAGAATTCAAAAAGAGACATCTTGATCACATTAAAGAAATTATTACATGTGAATGTGGTCATAGTGTCAAAAGAGGTTATATATCGAAACATCGAAAATTACAAAAACACATTAAAGAAATGGGTATAAAAGAGAAAGAAAAGGAAATAGAAAACTACAAACTAATCGAGAAACTCAAGGAAGAAATCAAAGAACTCAAATCAATGAAAGAAAAATTAAATAATCTAATTAACTAATATTTTTTTATAGAAATCTATATAAAAAAATATTAACTATAGATATATTAATACAATGGTATATATCCGAAAAGAAGTCAAATATGCTAAAATAAATTCCCAAAATATAAAAAAAACTAGTACATGGAATAAAGGGTTTGGTAAGAGGGGCCCTGTTGTTTCAAAATCATTTATTTCGAGAATTTTTTTTACTAAAGGTGAAGCGGAAGAAATTGCTAATAGGGTTAGAACGGATGTGTTAAATGGGGGAGTAAAAGGGGAAATTTCTGTTAATATATTATATAATAAAAATGATGGAAACCCTGCAACTTGGAAAACAATACCTTTCCGAAATTTAAAAGAAATTATTGAATTCGGTGGTGAGTATTACCCAGAAGAAGACCCAGACAGAAAAAGGCCTAAAGCTATTAATTATAATTCAATTCATGCAATTACTGTAAATATAATGAAAACTGGTAATAATGTAATGGGCGAATCATCAAATAATGACTGTTTGTATTATGATTGTCTCAAAAAATCAGTTCCAGAATTAGAAAATTATGGTATTAAAAACGCAAAATATTTGAAAGAAATATGTGGAGTAAAGAGAGATGATAAAATACCAGTTGAAAAATTATCATTAATTGAAAATATGTTGACTGATTATAAAATAATTTTAACTGGTGATTATAATTATTATTCAAAGAAAAAAGCAAAAGAAACACTTTATTTATATTTAGATAATGAACATGTTATTAATTGCAATTGGGAACCTAAACGAAATTCTGCACATATTCCTGGTGTTACTTTGAGTAGTAGAAATTTAATTATGTACAAATTTTTTGGAGATCCTGATAAAATAAAATGTTATGGGCAAGTAGAAAATAAAAAACGTAGTTTTCAAATGTCAATTAAAGATAAAAATAAACATAATAATGCTGATAAAAGTACAGAACTTTTTGTAAAGTGTAAAAATAATTCCAATTTAAAAGAGGAATATGAAGGATTTATAGTAAATGCTGAATTTATTAAAAAGAAACTTCATGAAGATTATGATTTATATAAAACTGGTTTGATATCAAAATCTGTATTAAATAGATTTTTAAGATTAAATAGAAATATAAATCCAGAATCGATAAATCCATTAGAGGCACAATGGATAATATCATGCAATACCCTCAGTTTAACATATTATTTAAAAAATTACAAGGGTCCAGGACATGAATATGATTTTGCATCTAAATACCCATCCATTTATGTTCATCATGATTTTATGTTTCCAATAAAAACAGGTGAATTTATTTTCATATCAAAAGAGGAATTTAATAATATGAAATTTTTTAAATATGGTATTTATAGGGCTATTGTTACAGGTTATAATCCAAAGTTATTTCAATTAAATAAAAATAATTATTACACACATTATGACTTGAATTTTGCTAAGAAATTTGGGTATGAAATAGATCTCATTTTTGATGATCAACCTAATTTCTTACATTATAGCCCAGATAAATTAATAAAAGGTAGAAAAGTTTTTGATACTATAGTAAATGAATTATTTAAATATAAGAAAAAACACACAGTTATCAAGAAATTATTAAATAGTCTTTGGGGTGTTTTATGTGAGAAAAATAAAGATAAATATTTTGTTAGTGAAAATAAAGATTGTAATATTCGCTATGGTATGAAAATAAAATCTATTCTTAGAATAAAAAATTATGATTTAGTTAAATGTTTGAACAAAATAAATGTATTTAAAACTAATTGGGCACGTATCGGTCCATTTATCACTGGTTTTTGCAGGCGAGAAATGGCTAATATTTTGAAACCAATTGAAAATAAAGTTATTAGAGTACATACCGATGGGTTTTTAACAACAGAACCAATTAAATTTGAAGAAAAAGACAGTAGAAAAACAGGATTTATAAAAATAGGTAATAATCTGGGTGAATTAAAATATGAAGGATATTGTGAAAATTTACATATAATTAACTTAAATAATATTATTGATCTTGATACTGACAATTTTTATAAGAAAAGTTTTTGAATATAATTTATTATTTTCTATTAATCCATAAATGGAAAATAATAAAAAAGAAAGACGTGGGGAAGCAGCGAGAAAATATAGACAAACTGAAAAATATAGGGCAAGCTTACGAAGATATTATAAAAGTGATAAATATAAAGAAAATAAAAAGAAATATGATAAAAAATATAGGAAAAGTGAAAAAGGTAGGGAAAACCATAGATTAAGAGCTAGAAAATATTATCAAAGGAAAAAAAATAAATTAATTAATAAAAATTACACGCAAAAAAATACCTGCCAAAGCTCAGTTACATTTCATGGTGAAACAATTTTAGATTTTGATTAATTAAAAAAATCTAAATATAGAATATACTTAAAATGGAAAATAAATTAAATGAAATTGGAAATAGTTTTATCAAAACCTATAAAACTAAAATTGGTTCAATACTTAAAAACATGAAGAAAGATTTGAAAAGTTATACGAAAGAAAATAAAGAAAAGAAAGAAAATATTGAAAAAATGAAAAATGCCATTATTGAGTATGAAGAATTACACAAAAAGATAGTTCCAATTTTAAAATCGAAATTTATTAATCCTCCTCGTGATGGTATGGACGAGTATATTTTTGATGAATTGGGACCTGAACTAGATAGTATATCTGAAATTTTTTATGAATTATTTTCACCTCAGAATGATTCAGAAATCGCTCTATAACCAAGCTAAGCTTGGGTTATTAGAGCTATATAGGATTAGCAACCCAATCTTTGATTGGTTGCAATCCGAGTGATAGTTAATAAAATAATATTTAATATATTATTTTATTAATCTTCCAAATCAATTAATCTAACTTCCAATTTTTTTAACTTAGTTTTTTGATTTTTAACTGTTTTAACCAAATTATTAATCATTGTTTGTTGTTCTTTCATACCATTAATTAACAAAGCCACAATTCTATCATAACCAATACTTTCAACATTATCCTTTTCCATACCTTCCCCATTAAAATCAAGATATTCATTTAATCCTACATCATATAAATCTTCAGCAATCAAACCAGCATATTTTTTATCGAGTGGTATACCAGCAGGTGAATTTTTTGCTTTATAATATTTCGGCTCTAATAACATAATCTCGTTTAGACCTTTATCATAATTTTCAACATCTCTCTTATATTTTATGGATGATGTACTTCTAAACATAGCACCATCAGAAGCGATAAACATATTTGCTGAAGACCCACTAGTGTTTGCCCAAACAGATGTACTAACTAAAGTATTACCAGAACCAGCTTGCAAATGAAGATTACCAGTGGATGCAAATTTAATTGAATTCGTAGATTCACCACTTAATTGAATCTGTTGGCTTTCACTGCCGTTAATTCTCCAAATCGATGATGAACCATCAATATATAAAATACCTGTATGATCAATTATATAACTGCTGTCACCAACTGGTTCAATCTCAAATTGTTGACTACCAGAATTATATACATTAAGTGTTCCATAAGCAACTACATAATCATTTCTTAGGCTCAATGCACGTTTTTCTACACCTTCTTCAACTGGGTAAAAGTCAATCCAAGCTGTACAAAAAGCAAGGCTGTCATAATCATCATTTTTATCAAAAACTATACGCCCACCAGCATGTAATGATCCAGTATTTGCCCTGTGAAACTGGCTCACAATCTCATTTGTTTCATTAGTAGATCCATCTGCATGGTGATTATTATTTAAGTAAATCTTTGGTCCAGTATCCGCTGTATTTGTTGCTAAAGTCAAATCACCACCACCAAAAATATCACCTTGGCATGAAAGAAAACCATTAGAATTAACATTCCCTAAATTGATTAAATTTCTTGAATTACAAGTAATATTAGAGCCAGTTTTAGTATCAAGGGCATTAGTTTCTACATTCGTCATATTTGCTGTTGTACCACTAATAGTGATCACATCTGTCAAATTATTGAAGAAAAGACTTACATTATCTCCACTGGCTGGTTGAATTTGATTCGTTCTCACAGAACTAATAAATCCATTACCTATTCCAGTTAAATTTTTTGAATTAAATGCAATATCTGTACCAGATGATGTAATAGAATCAGTTTCTACAGTTGGTGACGTGGTTTTTGTAACTACTGTTAAATTATCAACACCAGTTAAATCATCATTATCATCCAGAATAACACCACTGTTTTGTATTTTTTTACCAATAGTCCCATCAAACCTAACAACTGCGTTATTCGTTGATGATGCAGGACCAAACATATCACCAGAAGGTACTAAATTATATTGATTTTGAAAATTTTGTTGATCATTCCATCCAGATGTATAAAAACCAGTAGACATAATATAAATGTAATTAATATTTAAATTTATATTATTATTCAATTAATGCCCAATTATTTAAGAATGAATAATTAAATTTCTTTCTGAATTTCTTGGCGTCATCTGTAGTTTTCTTATCAATCATAACCCAACTATATGGTTCTTTAGTTCCTTCATTAAAAAATCTCATAAATTCTTTATTATCCATACCAATAGCATGATCTTTTGCAAGTTCGATTAATTCTTTTTTTTGTTTTATACTAAAAATAATAAAATAAGTACATTGCAATCTGATATCTTTGGGTAAATTTTTACTAAAATAAGATTGTGTCAAATATATGATAGAACAGTTTTTCTTTCTACTCATTTGGAAAAGTTTAGTTATTTTTCTTTCTTTGATTTCCCGCGATTCAGATACAAAATCATCAAAAATAATTAAATTCTGTTTTTCTCCATCTAATTTATCAAGCTCAATAATATCATCATACTTATCTCCAGTATATAATAATTTTTCATTATCATTAATTAGATCTTTTGATTTCATATATGCTGTCAAATCATCGAAATATTTTATCAAAAATTGATATTTTGGTTCTTCCAAGAATTGCGCATACAAGTATAATCTGTCATAATGTAAACCTTTGAATAACATATTTAATAATAAATTAGTTTTTCCTCTCCCAGTACCTCCTATCATTAGTAAGAAGAAGGTATGTTGTGGAAATAAAGATGGGTTTTGAGTATATTCTACTTCACTTTTTATGATATTATCAAAATTAATAAATTCTTCATCTCCAAGAGTATGTTTCATTTCATTAAATTTTTCAATGTTTGTTTTTGCTTTTTTTCTGACCATAACTTTATATTATAAAAAAAGAAAATGATTTTTTACCAACTTAGTTTTTTAAATAAGTATGTTACATTATTTAAAATTATTTTATTTTTTCTTATTGTAATATATAAAGATGGATGAAGAAAATGATAATAAAATACGTATAACCATGTCCCCTGTGGTTAATAGAAGAGGGAAAGTAAATGTACAAAAATTTAATGATACTATAGATTCTATTATTGCAACTAAAAAGCAATTTAGACAAAAGAAAAAGAATTTGAGCACTGTGGAAAATGCAATTAAAGAGGATTTCGATAAATTCCTTGGTGATAAAACTAAAGATATAACTAAAAATACCGCTGATCAAAAGGCTTTATTAGATGCACAAGGACAACAATTAATTACACAAGGTCAACAAATAACAAACCTTCAACGAATGCAAACAAGAAATAAACAAATTGAAAATTTACCCTATGATAATATCGCAGCATTATTATTAGATTTTATTACAAAATTTGCAGTAAATCACGCAGCAAACCATGGAGGTACTGAGAATGACGCATTGGTACGTCTGAGAGATGTAATTAATAATAATAATAGTCAAAACATAAGGAGAACATATAATATAGATGATGATTTAATAATATTTCTAATAATTTTTAAGCGTGTTGATTTTAATGATTCACCGAGGGATACATTAATACATATTTACAGTTTAGGAAATAAAAAAGCAAATGGAGATGAGTTAACTGAAGAAGACAAAACTACCGAAGAAACGATTCAAATACTAAAATCAAGATTACAAAATATTAGAATTGTGAAAATTATTAATAGTCTTGGGAAATCGGGATTCGATATGTATAGATTATGGAGTTTAATTTATCTTATATATACTAAAAATAATATGTTTAATATATTTGATTTTGTTAATGTTCTAGAAGCTTCATCTACATCTAAAGTCAAATGGGTGAAAGAAGCATACGAAGGATTAGAAAGTATGATAACTACATTAAATGATGCAGATTGGTTAAAAGTTAGCACAATGTTAGTTGATTATATGTTTTCTATAGATCCGATTGGAGTAATGCGTTTGATACAATTATTAGAATCATTACATAAGACCACTGGTAAAGATTATGTAGATTTAGAAACGGAATTGGAAAATGAGGTTAATCAAATTGGACAACAAACACAATTACCACCAGGCCAACAACAACCACCAGGCCAACAACGAACTGCTACTGTAGTAAAGATAGAACAAATTGAAGATAAAGATGAAATACAAGATATTACAGATATTAATATAAGAGATCAAATAATTGAAAAAAATCATAAATACGTTAGTGATGTCCTTGCTGATGAAACAAAACTTAAAAATGTTGAAGATATATTTATGTTTATCGATATTAATAGAAACTCAAAAATGAAAAATTTTGCACTGTTAAAAGTATCTGGAGGTATTTTTAATTCAATTATTGATATTAAAGAACTATATCTAAATAATAAATTGGTATTATACAAAGACACCGGACAACCAGAATATCAATTTTCGGATGATTCAGAAAGTGATTCTATATTTATGTGGTTTGTATCCAGAATAAAAGAACTACCTCGATCCGAACTAAAACGTGAATTTGGTGCTGAAATTATAAAATTACTTGTTGATAATATACTTGGAGAATTTGGTATTGATAGGAATTATCACCAAAGAAGAGTAGGTAAAAGGAAAAATTTTAAAATTAGGGATTTATTCAATGTATATGATGAAATTATAGAAGATGAAAAAAATAAAGCTATGCTTACTAATATTAATACATTGTATAATCAAGGGTTACTGTTTACAGGAACCCCACCCGGTACACCACCACCAACAGGAACACCAATAATACAACAACCAATAATACAACAACCAACAGGAACACCAATAATACAACAACCAACAGGAACACCAATAATACAACAACCAACAGGAACACCAATAATACAACAACCAACAGGAACACCAATAATACAAC
>Ga0136601_1000943_pt1 | contig 10589 bp, 14 predicted proteins | sample AntRauMFilla2699_FD_181020 | JGI IMG/M metagenome (GOLD analysis project Ga0136601, IMG submission 181020) | Saline lake microbial communities from Rauer Islands, Antarctica - Metagenome Filla 2 #699 | ecosystem: Environmental > Aquatic > Non-marine Saline and Alkaline > Saline | place... | reverse complement strand
CAGGCGGCAACACTAGAACAGCTGACAGCTGTCGATGGTGTTGGGACGGTAGTTGCCGAGAGTATTGCAGCTTGGTTTGCCGATCCGGATAACGAAGCTTTGATAGACAAGTTTCAGGTAGTTGGTGTCGAGCCTGTCTACCGAAAGCAGCAAGGGCCACTAGTTGGCATCAACTTTGTGATTACGGGTGGTTTGTCGGGCATGTCTCGTGATGAAGCGGCTGATACAATTCGGGCACAAGGCGGCGGTTTTCAGTCAGCGGTAGCAAAAGACACGACGTACCTGGTAGCAGGCGGCAAAGTCGGGGAAAGCAAACTGACAAAAGCTCGTTCATATGGCACGAAGGTGATTGATGAAGCTAAGTTTTTGCAGCTGATTGGAGCATCCGATGGATCGCATTAGACGAAGCGGCCGAAAGGTATTTATAGGCATTGTTGGTGGTATTGTTCTGCTTGCGGGTTTGATAATGGTGCCGTATCCCGGGCCGGGCTGGTTGGTAGTCTTCGCTGGCCTAGCCATACTGGCAACTGAATTTCATTTTGCGGGACGCATACTCGAAAGAGCTCGGAAGAAGTATGACGAATGGAAGGATTGGCTGAAAGTGCAGCCTCGCTGGATCCAGTGGCTTGCGCTGCTGTTGACTGGTCTTGTTGTTGTCGTGACACTTTGGCTGCTGAATGGGTATGGTTTGATGAACTCATTTTTTAACCTAGGTTTGGATTGGGTGAAGTCACCCTTCGTCAACTAGCGACGCTGGCCTTACGGTGCGTTATCTTGTAAGATAGCAATAGTATAAAAACATAGGCAGTATAGGATAACTATGAATCCAAACGATCAAACCCCACCAAATAATGAACCAGTAAACACTCCACCGCAAACGCCACCGTCAGCAGAAGCGCCACCTGCAATGCCGACACCAGAGCCAGTTCAGCAGCCAGTGCCGCCAGCTCAACCGAGCCCGGAAGTCACACCGGTGGCCGATAACCCTGGCAAGACACTTGGAATTGTCAGTATGATCTTATCGATTATCGGACTTGGACTCGTCGGAGTAATTTTGGCACTTATTGGAATGTCGAAATCAAAGAAAGCCGGCCAGAAGAATGGCTTTGCGTTGGCTGGGTTGATCCTTGGTATCCTGAACATCATTGCTGGAATCGCGGTTTTTGTCCTGGTTGGCTATGGCGGCATTCAGGCAGCAGCTGAAATTGCAGCAGCGTGTGCAGAGTCGGTGACTGGAAGCGTCGCGTTAAGCGATGGTACCGTTGTCGCTTGTGAATAGAAAAGTATCCTAAATAAAATAATCCCGCTCGAAAGCGGGATTATTTTTATGGTGAACTGGTAATTACCAGCTACGTTGGCGGAATGATCCACCACCGTTGCCACCACCGTTACCACCGCGGTCGTTTCCGCCGAAGTCACGACGAGGTCGATCTTCCTTTGGACGTGCGAGGTTAACGTTGATTGGACGGCCGTCAAGTTCTTTTCCGTTCAACTCGTCGACTGCTTTTTGGTTGTTAGCTTCGTCTGTAAATTCGACGAAACCGAAACCTTTAGAGCGACCAGAATCACGGTCCATGACAACTCGAGCGCTGGCGACTTCGCCGATTTGCTCGAAGAATGCCTTGAGGCTGTCGTCAGTCGTTGCGTAAGCAAGACTTCCGATGAATAGGTTTTGGGCTGACATAAAGTGTCTAACTCTTTTCTCTTCTTTACTAATATGTGTCAGATCGACCTGGCTTAGTATTTCAGCAAAGAAGAGTGAGTACCTTGTATAAGATACACGCTCCAGCTTGATGCTTTGGTACGCGCGTTTGTTCTGAACACACTCATTTAAGCACAGTATGCAATAAAATACTAGGGACAGCTACTCGAAAGCACTTGTGCTTAAGGATAATTTAATGCATAATTCTAAGCATGCTGATGCGCAAGGGGCTAAAACCTCGGCGCGGCAAAACAAACATGCACTGAAAATGCGGCCCCGGGTGGGCGCGCAGCAGCGGAAAAGCTCGTCCTAGTAACAGGGGCGAGTTTTTGCTATAATCGACCGAGTACGGGGCATTGGCACAGTTGGCTAGCGCGCTTCCATGGCATGGAAGAGGTCATCGGTTCGAATCCGATATGCTCCACCACATTTATGAAACACCACTGCATGACGCAATGGTGTTTTTTTGTGTCATTTGCCAAACATAAGCATTAAAGCTAAAATAAGCCTCAATGAATTACCTGAAATCTAAACAAAACGGTTTTACGATTGTCGAGCTCTTAATCGTCATCGTTGTAATTGGAATTCTGGCATCAATAACGGTAGTGTCATTCAACGGTGTCCAACAGAGAGCTGGCGCCGCAGTGTTGCAGTCAGATTTGCGCACTGGGTCGACGCAACTTGAGCTGATTTTCGCTGATGAAGCCGCGTATCCGGCAGACACGACAGACGTACGAAAGAGTAGCGGGACAGATTTTGAATACACAAACAATGGTAATACATTTTGCTTAACAGCAAGCTCGCAGACTGCACAGGCATCATACTACCTGGATAGCGCTATTGGTGCTATCTCGACAGGGACGTGCACTGGCCACAACGGTTACGTCGCACCATAGGCGATAACCCCTTTAGGCGTGTTATACTAATCGGGTATGAACCGCTACAATCCATCTGAAATTGAGCCGAAATGGCAACAAATCTGGGAAGACCAGAAAGCGAATGAAGTTGCTGTTGATTCAGCAAAGGTAAAAACCTACGTTTCGGGCATGTTCCCCTACCCAAGTGGAGCAGGCATGCACTCTGGGCACGCCTTTAGCTACTCAATTGTAGATGCTTTGGCGCGTTTTTATCGTCAGCAAGGCCACAACGTATTGAACCCAATGGGTTGGGACACTTTTGGATTGCCGGCCGAAAATTATGCAATCAAAACTGGCCGGGCTCCTGCAGAGGTGACGCTAGAGAACATCGCTAACTTTAAACGTCAATTCAAGCGAATGGGCGTCAGCATTGATTGGTCAAAAGAAATTAATACCAGTGATCCCGAATATTATCGCTGGACGCAGTGGATCTTTACGAAATTATTTGAACGCGAGCTGGCCTACCAAAAAGAATCTTTGCAGTGGTGGTGCCCGGTAGACAAGACTGTGCTTGCCAACGAGCAGGTTGAGGGCGGCGCTTGTTGGCGTTGTGGGAGCCAAGTCGAAAAGAAGTCGATGAAACAATGGTTTTTTAAGATTACCGAGTACGCCGACGCGCTATTGGACGAAATTGAAGACCTAGATTGGCCGCAAAAGGTGAAGACGGCGCAGACGAATTGGATCGGCAAATCCGTTGGGGCGGAAATCGAATGGCTGGTCTCAGAAACGGCTTCGCGCCCTGAAGGGGCTGCAGATGTTTCTTCATCAAGCCATTCGATTTCCACTTTCACGACTCGGCCAGATACAATTTTCGGTGTAACTTTCTTGGTGGTGGCGCCAGAGCATCCGCTCGCTCAACAACTCGCTGTTGGCGGTCACGCCGAGAGCGCCAAAAGCTACATTGCAGATGCAGTCAAAAAGTCTGAAATTGACCGCACCAATGACACCAAAGAAAAAACCGGTGTCTTTACGGGGAGCTATGCCATCAATCCAGCGACGGAAGAAAAGGTGCCAATCTGGGTCGCCGATTATGTTCTTGGAGGCTATGGTACCGGCGCGATTATGGCGGTGCCGGGGCATGACGAGCGAGACTATGCGTTTGCCGAGAAATACGCGTTACCAATTATCCAGGTGGTGGCGCCTGATTTTGGAACACCTCTGCCTGACGCCAAAGACGTGACCGGCCCCGTTGTTATCGGCTACGACGAAAAAAGCGGCGAATTCATGAGTCTTATCAATAAAAACACCCAGTCGCGTTGGCTGGTTGGCGGTGGCCTTGAAGGGACTGAAACATACGAACAGGCTGCTCGCCGTGAACTGAAAGAGGAGGCGGGCTTTGGCGACATCAAAGCACTCTTGCAGCTGGGCGGCCCCACGTACTCGTATTATTACAACAGTAACAAAGACAGCAACCGCCGTTCGTTTAGCTATATGTTCTTGGCGGTCATCGATAAGGACAGCCAGGGAGAGCAAGACCAGGAGGCGCACGAAGACTACGAGGTAGTGTGGTCTGATTTAGCGGCGATCCTAACTGAATGGGAAACAGATACGACAGGGGTAGAGCACTGGATCGAGACGCTGCAGCGCATTCCCGGTGTGCTCGATGCGCACACTGCTGGTCGGCATCACGTTCCGCCAGTTTACAAGGCAGAGGGCGTGCTGTTTAATTCTGGAGAATTTGATGGTCTGCCGTCTTCGGAAGCACGCGAGCGCATTGTTGCGTGGCTGGAAGAAAAGAAACTAGGTCGATCTCAGACGACCTATAAAATGCGCGACTGGCTGATTAGCCGTCAGCGCTATTGGGGTGCGCCGATTCCGATTATTCACTGTGACGAACATGGTGCGGTGGCTGTTCCTGAAGATCAACTGCCGGTTATTTTGCCAGAGATTGAAGACTTTGCGCCGAAGGGTGATGGCAAGTCAGCTTTGGCTCGTCAGGAAGACTGGGTCAATACGACCTGTCCAGACTGCGGTAAGCCAGCTAAGCGTGAAACTGACACAATGGATGGCTATGCTTGCAGCAGTTGGTACATGCTGCGCTACGCTGATCCGAATAATGCCGAACAGGCGTGGGATCCAGCCGCAGTGAACTATTGGAATCCGGTCGACTTCTACGTCGGCGGTGACCATATGGTTGCCCACCTGCTGTATGTGCGTTTTTGGACACATGTTTTCCATGACATGGGTATCGTTGATTTTAAAGAACCAGTCAAGAAGCTGGTATACCACGGCTATATTAATGCCGAAGATGGCCGCAAGATGAGCAAGAGTCTTGGCAACGTGATCGACCCGTTGGATGTGATCGATCAGGGCTACGGCGCCGACGCACTGCGTACCTACGTACTGTTTATGGGGCCGATTGAACTTGACGCCGCCTGGAGTTCGAAGGGCATCGCCGGGATCTATCGATTCTTAAATCGAATCTGGACACTCAGCCAGCAGTATTTGGACACAGAAGACAAGAACGTCAACACGAACGACCAAGCGATACGTGTTGCGCAGCACAAAACGATTCGCAAAGTCACTGACGATATTCGCCGGATGAGCTTTAACACCGCGATTTCTGCCATGATGGAGTACGTCAACGAGCTGTATAAGTTTAAAATCGATGGCTACTCGGGGACTGCTTGGTACGAAGCACTTTCGACACTAGCGCAATTAGTGGCGCCGTTTGCGCCGCATATGGCCGACGAACTGTGGGCAGCCTTTGGTCACGAAGGCCTGATTCAGAATGCGCCATGGCCTACATGGGACGCCGAGTTGATAGTAGAAGAATCAATCACGATTGCGATTCAGGTCCAAGGGAAGCTACGCGGGGAAATTACCGTGCCGACAGACACTGATGCTGAGGAAATAAAGTCTCAAGCGTTGGCACACGAGAATGTGGCTCGCTTTGTGGGCGACAAAAAACCAGCCAAGATCATTTATGTTCCTGGCCGGTTAGTGAATATCGTTATTTAGTTATTCGTTTTCGGGGAGTGTTGGAAGTTCCGCGGGGTTGATTTCAACGCCATACTTCGAGCTGTCTTCGTTAGAAAGAATTGTGATAAAGAACGTTTCACCTGGTTTGACGCTCTCACCTGTGATTTCAGTGTACTCCCTCTGGGCTTGTTGACCCTGTTCGGTGATCATGCCGTAGGGTATTTTTGATGCATCAATCTCTTTCGCCAAAAAGATTTCCTCAACTCGGTCCTCTGCTGCAGCAATGACACCCTGTCCAGGGCCAATCTGGAAATCTGTTGACTCAATTGGTGAGAGGGTATTGTGCTCTACGGCTCTCTCGGCGAGGCCAGCGCCTGCTGCTAGGGTGAGCCCAACTCCAATCGCTACTCCTGCTCGGCGTGCAGTGTAATTCGGTTCTTTTCCAGCTTCGTTTATTCGCTGTGCTGCTTCCGCGTACTCACCGCTTTCTATGTCTTGTGATGGTGTTTGTTTTTCGCTCATATTACTCCTACCATACCACAAAATGCGGAATAAGCGTAACCACTTGAGACTTGTCGGGGGAAATAGTATAATAGCTACAAGTTTTAATAATACCTACCAAAGGAGTTCATTTACATGGGACAACCAAAAAAGCAGAGTAGCCCGCGCAAAACCGGCCTACGTCGCAGTCATCTGCGTCTGGTGCTGGCACGTCGCGTAAACGGCAAATCGCCTGTTAAGGCAAAAGCCACACGCAAAGAAACCGGAAAAGCACTCGCAAGTAAGTAGTGCCAAGGCCCTCGATTACAGACGGGCCTTACCTTAATTTTAAATAACAAGAGAAACAAACGCATTATGGCATCTAATCGTCATCTCGGTCGCATCGTCGCCCTCCAAACACTCTACGAGTTCGAATTTCGAACAGAGTGCGGAGATGGTACTGTTGACGTTACCGAACTATTAGACCGTAATATTGCTCGTTACGAAACGGCGATTCAAGATACTGACTTTGTGCACAGTCTGACAAAAGGTGTCCTAAAGGAGCAGGCCGATTTGGATGCGAAAATCCGACCGATTGCCCCTGATTGGCCCATTGAACAGATTGCCCGGATTGACCGGAACATTTTGCGCATAGGTCTTTACGAATTGCTACATCAGGCAAAAGTTGTCCCCCCAAAGGTGGCAATCAACGAAGCAGTGGAGCTGGCAAAAGCGTTTGGTTCTGATAACTCGAGCAAGTTCGTGAACGGTGTCCTTGGCACCGCCTACCGCACGCTTGTAGAGGGAGCCGAAAAAGATGGCGACACCACAGTTCGATAAATTTAAGAAATATTTTAGTCGCAAAAAACCTTCTATTCAGGAAATTGTTCGCGAACCTACCGCGGGCGGTATTGTCTTTCGCCATGGCGAGAGTGGTGTCGAGATTTTGCTGATTCAGGACGCCAAAGATCGCTGGACAATTCCGAAGGGTCACATTGAAGAAGGCGAAACTGCTAAGCAGACCGCCAAGCGCGAGATTGGCGAAGAGGCGGGCTTGAAGGAAGTCGACGTGCTGGGATGGTTGGGGAAGATCCACTTTCGCTACCGCCGCATCGACAAATTAGTCCTTATGACCACTCAAATTTACCTTGTCCGGGCTAAGGGTGACACCGATGCGATTCAAAAGGAAGAGTGGATGAACGGTATTCAGTGGTTTAAGTTCCACGATGCGCTTGACGCAATCGAATATGAAGACATTGGCAAACTGATGCTGCTGGCGATGAAACGAATTCGACAGGAGAAGCTATAAATGAGTGGCATGCCAACCGCACCGTACCAAAAGTTTGCTAAAGAGACACTTGGGTACGAATTTGAGAATATTGACCTGCTGATTACGGCCTTTACGCATCGCAGTTATGTGAATGAGCATCGAAAAAGTGTCTCGGTCCACAACGAACGCCTGGAGTTTTTGGGTGATGCTGTGTTGGAGCTGGTCGTCACGGACTTTTTGTTTAACACCTATGACGAACCTGAAGGTATTTTGACAAGCTGGCGGGCTTCTTTGGTGCGGACGGAAAGTATTGGTGATGCTGGCCAGTTGATTGGCTATGAGCCACTGATTCGAATGAGTAAGGGTGAAAAACAGGGCAGTGATCGGGCGCGGATGCAGATTTTAGCCAACGCCTTTGAGGCCTTGATCGGGGCGATTTATCTGGAGCGTGGCTACGGCGATGCTGAAGTATTTATTACAGAGCACATTACTAGCAAGCTGAAGGGTATTTTGTCTGATGGCAGTTGGCGTGACCCTAAATCGAATCTTCAGGAGGTGATGCAGCGTATCGATAACGTCACGCCGCGCTACGTGGTGCTTGAAGAAGTTGGACCAGACCACGACAAGGTTTTTACCCTTGGTGTGTTCTCGGGCGACCGATTGGTGAGCAAGGGGCAGGGACCTAGCAAACAGTCCGCCCAGCAAGAGGCGGCAAAGGCTGCATTAGAACTGTACGAAAAGCCGTCAACTGATTGACTTACAGAGGAGAACAGTGTAAAATACTCTGAGAATCAATAAAAGTTTAAGGAAGTTTCGTTTTTATGCTCGCAATTCGTTTGCAACGTCTTGGGCGCAAAGGATACGCCACGTATCGTTTAGCCGTTCAAGAATCTCAGCGCCATCCCTCTAGCGGCCGTGTTGTCGCCTATGTTGGTAGCTACAATCCTCACACCAAAGCAGCTAATGTTCAGGCTGAACTAGCTCAAAAATACCTAGACAATGGTGCACAGCCAACTCCTCGTGTCGTAAAGCTTTTAAAAGACGCTGGCGTGAAGCTCCCAAAGTGGGTGTCTCAGCCAGAAACTGGCAAACAAAAGACAGTTCGTCACGCTGAAAAGCTACGCAAGAACCAGCCAAAGGAAGAAGCTCCGGCTGAAGAACCAGCCGAAGAGCCTGAAGAAGCTCCTGCCGAAGAAACTACTGAAGCAAGCGAAGAAAAGTAACCCCTCGGTTCTTTCTAACATGACTCCTCACTAGAAATGGTGGGGAGTTTTTTGTGATTCGCTTATGCTACAATAATTGTGTAAACATTTGCGATCGTCCGAAAGGCATTAAGGGGGAATATGTCCACAATTGACCAGCAATTCATAGAATATATCGTAAAATCAGTCGTCGGGAATCCTGATGACGTGGTCGTTGACCGCATTATCGACGAGAAAGGTGTCTTATTGACCCTGACGGTGAATCCAGAAGACCTTGGCCGAGTAATCGGAAAGCGGGGCATTACGGCACAGAGTTTGCGCACGCTATTGCGGGCCCTCGGGACGAAGAATGATGCTCGCTATAACCTAAAAATCGTCAACAATGATGGCCAAGTTGGGGCGCGGATATCTTCGGACGAGCGCGAAGAGCCGTCGTCTGAAGCCAGTTCTGAACCAGAAGAGACCGCCGAAGAGGCTCCAGTTGATGAACCTGTGGAAAGCGTACCAGATGAGCCTGTGGACAACAGGTCTGACTACTCAAAAAAGACACGGGCAGAGCTTGCCGAACTCGATGACCTTGATATATAATAAGCACAAGTTCAGAACAACAACTTGAACTGCGAGATCTAGCTCCTGCGAGCGACAAATCACCACATTTGTTGAGAGCTTATGTGTATAAAAGACGCCCCTATTAATGGGACGTCTTTTTGTTTTATGACTTACTCACGCTTGGTGGTGAGTAGTCTTGCCAGTTATTACCAGAGTTTCTGAAAGTTTGTTTGACCGGCGGCGCCTCACGGTTAGGTTTAGCCGTTTCTGCGAGGGGGCTGGTGTATTTGCCTACTGCAATAAAAGCAAAGCAACGACCGATGTCGATTTTTTCTTGGTCACTTAGTTTTTCCCACCTAGTCAGCTGTTCGCTCATTGGATCAACCATAGCACATATTTACAAAAAAGTCAATATAGCTTACACTAGTCACAGATGAAAAAGATTCAAGTTATTACGTTATTTCCCGAAATGTTTGACGGTGTACTGAACACCTCGATGCTTTGGAAGGCGCAGCAAGAAAAGGCAGCCTCGTTTGCTATGGTGAATTTGCGCGACTTTGGAGTGGGTTCCCGACAGCAGGTTGACGATACACCCTATGGCGGTGGTGACGGGATGCTATTGAAGCCCGAGCCACTATTCGCGGCCGTTCAACATGCCAAAGAGCAAGACCCAACAGCAAAGGTTGTCCTTATGACGCCACGAGGTCAGCGCTGGAAGCAGGCGCTGGCGAAAGACTGGGCTGAAGCTGATCACGGCTATATCTTTATCTGTGGCCGCTATGAAGGCTACGACGAACGGATTGTTAGCCTGGTGGATGAACAGGTGAGTGTCGGCGATTATGTGCTGACAGGCGGCGAACTGCCAGCTATGACGATTATCGATAGCGTCGTTCGGCTGCTGCCCGGCGTACTGGGCGGCGAGCACAGCGCCGAGATTGAAAGTTTTTCAGATGGCGAAACGCTGGAATTTCCTCAATACACCAAGCCGGCGGAGTATGAAGGTATGAAAGTGCCAGATGTGCTGCTGAGTGGGCATCACGCCGAGATCGAGAAGTGGCGTGCAGAGAACTCAATAAAAGCCGACGAGTAACCAGAAGGATCTAAAGGCTAGATCACTCTGGTTGCTGTCGAGATTCCACCTCGACAGCACCCTATGCGGTGCTGGAAGTGCCGCTCTCGGCGGGCGGGGCTAGGGCTTCTTGGGGGAAGCCCATAGGGTGATGTCTGTCACCTCAGAAGCGCCTGCGTAAGGCCCAACTGTATCGAACAGCTTAACGAGCAGATCGACGTCGTCGCCTAGCTTCTCGCGAATCAGCTCCTCGACTCGTTGCCGGAAGCGCTCATTAACGCCCGATATCATTCGCAGGTCGACCCGAGCAGCGAACTCGTTGTTGTGGTTGATCACCTGCGCTTGTGCGCCTTGCTTGATGAGAAGATCAGCTTGACGCCGAGCATTCTCCTCCAGGCCTTGCACGTCTGCAAGCCACTGAGTGCTACGTGCTGCTTGCTCACGTCGAACTTCGGCTGGATCACGGACGACGTTTTTG
>Ga0136601_1000942_pt1 | contig 10608 bp, 7 predicted proteins | sample AntRauMFilla2699_FD_181020 | JGI IMG/M metagenome (GOLD analysis project Ga0136601, IMG submission 181020) | Saline lake microbial communities from Rauer Islands, Antarctica - Metagenome Filla 2 #699 | ecosystem: Environmental > Aquatic > Non-marine Saline and Alkaline > Saline | place... | reverse complement strand
ACCTACCGGACCTACCGGACCTACCGGACCTACCGGATCTACCGGACCTACCGGATCTACCGGATCTACCGGATCTACCGGATCTACCGGATCTACCGGATCTACCGGATCTACCGGACCTACCGGTGAAATAGGTCCTACGGGACCTTCTGGCACTAGTCTAACGCGGCCGTCATATTTCAGTTCTTATTACGAGACGCCGCAACCGCCAGTGGTCGTGTCAATAACGGGTACCGGAGTATATGAGAAAGTCGTGGTCGTAGGTAATAGTAGCAGCGGAGGCCTGTACAGCCGCACTTCATCTGAAATTTTTTGGGACGGCCCAGGGAGTCCTCAGCGAATATCTTCATGTGTTACTTACAGTAGTAGCGATACAACGGATCAATGGCAATTACAATTAAGACTTGATACTCAAGACATCGGGACGTATGGTATAGAAGCTACCAATATAATTAAACCAGTTATGTGGTCAACAATCAGGGATGTGCCGCCAGGTCCTACCGAAATTAGTTTATGGGTCACTAATCTCACAAAGAATAACACATCTATTACTTTCCATGATGCTGCATGGACCATTAACACTATGGATATGACACGACCATAGTCAAAATAAATCGTAACGATCATAGAAATGTGTGAGCGCATGACTCACATACATCTATATCTTTATCAAAAATCGTTATCGTCATTACCGATACTATCTTCAGGTCCAACGATAATGGGCCACTTTATTTGGGACCCATTCATGTAGCCGCCACGATATTTGTCTTCATGTCTAATAATATTTCTTACCGTATAGACTGACCAATCCTTACCAGTCCGGGTTCGATATCCCTCCCCATTGATAATATCAGCTATTTCCTGATAAGACTTGTCTTGAGATCTCAAGGTAAAAATATGTCTGACAGTCGGCGCTTTATCATCATCGACAAAGACCTTACTTTTGTTTTTCTTATACCCATAGGGTGGAGGTCCACTAGTTACCCCGGTTTTAGCCTTTTTAGATTCAGCCCCGCTTTTCATCCGTTCTTTGATTTTAGATTTATCGTGTTCGGAGATAGCTGACAATATGGTCAACATCAGCTTGCCAGTGTGAGAGGTGGTGTCAAACGTCTCTCGACATGAATATAACCCTACTTCTAATTTTTGTAATTTTTCAGCTATATCAAGGATTATCTTAGTCGAACGACCAATACGATCAAGAGAATAACACAAGACGGTGTCGAATCGACCATCACGAGCATCATCCATTAGTTGACGTAACCCTTGTCTTTTGTCTAGACCGAGCGATCCTGAATAACCTTCATCTCGATATATACGGTATATCTTCCATTTATTGTATTGAGACAGTTTTTGACACTTCTGGATTTGTAGGTCAATACCAAATCCATCCATCTGCTTGTCGGTAGAGACACGAACATAAACAGCCACAATCTTTTGTTCGTGACTGACCATTTAATGTCTTGTATATCAGCTAAAGCTGATATACCGATATACTAATCTAAGACTGACCATCTGATATATCTATCGATATGCGATATTATGGACCATATTATACTTTTAACCAGTCGATACTACTATCAATATTACTGGCTATTGGTATATAATAACGATCATTCTCGTAATGAATAACAGTGCTGCATGTTTTGAATGTTACATCCTTGACTCGATTATGCTGGTCGAAGCTATAACTAACAGTATAGTCATTGACCCAATGTCTAAAATATTCGACATTATCTACTTTAAGACTATGATCTCTAAACTTGTCAATAGTAACCATATAACTGTTGTAGTACAGCCATGTCAACAAGACGAAATGGTCGTCGACTGGTGGATCGGCCAGATAGATGATGTTCGATGTCTGCCAACCCTTTACAATTATACGGACATTACTGACATCTTCCGGAGACCAGTTACGATGGTTTAGGGAACCTCGGGAACCCCGGGAACCTCGGATACCGATATTATAACAATTGTGGTTGAGTATGACTATAGTTGAACCATATCGACTAAAATATTCTACTAGTGACTGGATCCGATAAAACCCATCAGCACTGATATGTCGATGACACGAGAACATAACATTACACCCGTCTATCACAAACTTTACCTTTTGACGTTGAGATAACCAGCTTAAAAAGGAATTGGTTGCTTTAACACCTTTTTCTTTAATCGCTAATTTGGTAATAGTGTGAATATAGTGGTAGTGCCGATCGGGGTCCGGTGGTAGCAGTGGTAGTAGTGGTAGTAGTGGTAGCAGTGGTAGCAGCGGCAGACCAGATATCATATCATCTTCTAACTTTGTATCTTCTAACTTTGTATCTTCTAAATTAGATATCGTAGTAGAAGTATAATTGTGGTGCTGATTGGCGACCAGTGGTAGCAGTGGCAGACCAGATATCGTATCTTCTAACTTTGTATCCAAAATAGAAGATGATACTATATCACTGCTATCAAGAATTATTGGCAAATGTCGAAAGTAAGATAGATAGATAGCTCGATATTTAGTGTCTGAACATGACAACACGGTAAGAAGATCTATCTTATCCAATTTAAAATTAGGAAGAAGATACATCACCATATACTGGTGTGCTTGCTGACATTGTTGACAACAGTTCTGTGAGATTAGATATTCAATGATAATGTTGATGTGACGTTTACGAACATTATTTCTTATATGGTGGTGGTTAAAGATGGTCATAGCTGACCCGATATCTTTCTTGGCTAAATAATACCTAATAGCAACAACTGATAAGTGGTCGTCATATAAGTCGATACTGGTGGCTGGATCATCAATAAGTTGGTCGCAACTATCGACATCACCATCATCTAATAGTTTACATAACTTGTTGACTTGTTGGTGATCGAGCCAGAGTTGATGCTTCCGATCTTTTCGTTCTTTTCGACTCTTCTTCGGCATGTGATGGATAGATATAACTATTATATCTATTTCAGAATTAGATATCATACTCTTGCAGCTAGCTGCAAGAGTATGATATCCGTATATGGACCTAAAGGTCCATATATTAAATTAAGGTCACCAAATATGTGAGTTTTAACTCACATACGATTAATGCCTATAGGCATTAATTTTATATAGTCAGCTGACAGAAATAATGTCCGTATATGGAGTGCCACCAGTATCAAGGGTATATAGCTTAGCCAAAGCCGAACTATCCGACACTTTAGTCGCCCCAAGATTAATATTATGAATATGGCTCAAACTAGTGATAGAGACATCGACTACCTGGGTACAATAAAGATTAAGACTATGAACATGGGTCAAGGCCGACACATCAACCACTCCAGTGAAGCTGAGATCAAGCGTATGAACATGACTTAAAGTGGAAACATCAACCACTCGAGTATTGCTAAGATTAAGAGTATGAACATGAGTCAGAGCCGAAACATCTGACACTCTGGTGGATCGGAGATTAAGAGTATGGACATGGGTCAGCGCCGAAACATCGGTTACTAGTGTGTCTTCGAGATTAAGAGTATGAACATGACCTAACATAGAAACATCTGATACGGCAGTTTCACCGAGATTGAGGGTATGGACGTGTGTTAAAGCCGAAACATCGACCACTTCGGTATGACTTAGATTAAGAGTGTGGACGTGTGTTAAAGCCGAAACATCTGATACTTTAGTATAGCTGAGATTAAGAGTATGAACATGTGTCAAGGCCGAAACATCAATCACGTCCGTGCCACCGAGATCAAGAGTATGAACATTGCCTAAAGCCGATACATCAGCCACTTTAGTACAACGGAGATCAAGAATGCGAACATTAGTCAAGGCTGACACATCGACCACATTAGTGTGTCGGAGATCGAGGGTATGGACATTCGTTAAGGCCGAAACATCGGTTACTGTAGTATTACGAAGAATGAGGGTGTGAATATTACCCAGTGATGAAACATCCGATACTTCATTATGGCTGAGATTAAGACTGTGGATGTTACCCAATCGTGATACATCAACTATGCCAGTCTCACTGAGATTAACTACAAACTTCTTGCCACTATAAGTTTGTCCCTGCTTCTGTCCATAAGTTTGTCCACTATAACTTTGTCCACTATACTTCTGTCCACCCCTTTGTCCATGTGTTGACAACTCGATCACCTTGTTTAATCGAGACAGTCCCGTTCGTATGTGTATTAGTCCGTGATACCAATATGTATTATCTATATTAGCTACTATAGAGTCGATATCACATCTAATAGTAATGGGTCGGAAATGTTGCCAACACACTTGATTAGATACGACTCTGTTAAAGAACTTATTGACAAGTCTCATAGTAGTAATGTCATTAACATTAGTGATGACACGGGATAAAATCGACGTCAATAGACATACGTCCATATTTTATCCTTTCATAAACAATGGCATTTAGCTATCATTATTGGCTTCCGTATGGGACCGTCGGTCCCATATTAAATTAATGCCGATAGGCATTAATCTGATGGTCAGCTTTAGCTGACCATATAAGATATACCACTCTTATATCAGCTGAAGCTGATATACAGATAACAGTTGTTTAACCGGTTCAATGGGTTCCCGTCGAACCGAATCCACCCGAACCTCGCTCAGTTTCGACCAATTCATCCACAAATGTAAAGGTCGGTCGCTCAATCCTGTTGAAAACGAGCTGAGCAATGCGCTCACCCCGCTTAACCGAATAGCAACTGGTCGGATGATGATTGATCAAAATAACGCCAATCTCGCCAGTGTAACCCGAGTCGATTGTACCCGGAGTATTGAGAACAGTGACTGAATGCTTTAAAGCCAGACCACTACGAGGCCGAACTTGGGCTTCATAGTGATCGTCGCCAATAGCAATCTTTACACCAGTGGGCACAAGTACAGTGTGACCGGGTAAAATGTCGATGTCATTGTAACATAAAGCCCGGAGATCAATACCAGCATCGCCGGCCTTGGCATATCCGAAATGGGCACCATCTTCATACAGTTCTCGGTCGATGACGACTTTAACGTTGATGCTGGTCATGCTGGTCATAGTGGTCATAGTGGCTATTGGTCGGGGTAGGGCTTACGTTGGTTTAAGTTATTCGACCAACTTATTTATCTAAATTCAATATTTTAACGAACAGACAATATGTAAATATATGATATCCAATTATATATTTTTTTTAATATGTATCTTGGCAGACCATGCTCAGCGAGGTCGACATCCAAAAATAATGCTTGGACATTAGTTGAATTGAAGACAGAGGCTAAACGTTTAGGTATGAGAGGTTATTCTAGGATGAATAAAAGCGATCTGTGTCGCGCCCTTAATGAACTACTGGCTCGTCTTGGCGCTGAGGTAAAAGACGAAGAAGAAAAGAAACCTCGCCGATCGGTGCGTAAATGTAGTAAGTCGAGACGGTCTCGACCGTCTCAACCGTCTCAACCGTCTCAACCGTCTCGACCATCTCGGAGTCCAGTCCGTACAAGTGGTAGAGAGGCGGAACCCTTTTTCATGGATACTAATGTGGCCGTTGAATTCATGCTTAAAGTCGACTATAACGACATATTTAACATGTGCCAAGCCAACCGGGTTTTCCGCCGAGTGTGTATGAACAACGACTTCTGGCGGCGACGATATCGTCAAGACTATGGTCAAGTTCCGGCCGATTCACCTATTAAGGATTGGAAAGAGGCTTACCGTATTCGACATCAAGGGAAATTGTATATGTTTGGTTCAGGGATGTCCGGCACATTGGGTACTGGTGATGATAATGATCGTTTGGTCCCGACAGAAATAAACACATTCAGTCGGGCCGGTGTTGTACAGGTCAGTTGTGGGAATAGCCATACCGGTGTAGTTACGCTCGACGGCAAACTATACATGTTCGGAGTTAACTATGATGGTCAGTTCGGAATAGGCGAGAACGAATACAGAAATTACCTACCTAGACATGTAGATTCGTTAACTGGTGTTGTTCAGGTCAGTTGTGGGGCGGCCCATACCGGTGCAGTTACACGTGATGGTAAGTTATACATGTTCGGTAACAATAAATCAGGTCAGTTAGGAATAGGAGCCAAAAAAGACATAGACACTCTTTGGTGGCCAAAAGAAGTATTAACCGATATTGTTCAGGTCAGTTGTGGTGATTATTATACTGCAGCCGTCACTAGCGATGGTATATTATACGTATTTGGATACAATTATGATGGTCAGTTAGGATTAGACACCGAAGAAGGCGCGATACGTACACCAACAGCGATAAGGAGGGTGCGCAATGTCTTGCAGGTTAGTTGTGCCGATGAACATATGGCGGTTGTGACAAAAGATGGTAAATTGTATACCACTGGGTCTAACCCGACTGGAGAATTAGGACTTGGTGATCGGAATGGTCGCGGTGAATTAGAGGAAGTGGAATTGCCGTTGGCACATGGTGTTGTTCAAGTAAGTTGTGGCCTGCGTCATACTGCTGCCTTGACTAGAAATGGAAGACTATACATGTTTGGCAACAACCGTGATGGCCAGTTGGGCATTGTAGGAGTAGATGGATATATTATTCCAGTGGAATTGCCGTTGGCATATGATGTTGTCCAAGTTAGTTGTGGTAATTTTCATACCGGGGTGATTGATATGGAAGGAAACGTACACATATTCGGCAGAAATCACCATGGACAGCTTGGTGGGGACGTACTTATAAGTGACGCTACAATGATAAGCTGTGGGTATGACTACACCGGAGTCATAGCTCGCTCATCACCGGAGGCCCGACCTTCACCTCCACCTCCAGTTCGCCGATCTCCACCTCCAGTTCGCCGATCCCCACCTCCAGTTCGCCGATCTCCCCGAGCAAGCCCGGATCATGTGTAGAAATAACACGATCATAAAGTCTGTTCCTCTGGTTAATATTTGAGTTAAAACTCACATATCTAATATATTCAGAAGCTATATCGACAATCACTCGCAACAAGAACGATCGATACAGACATACCCAGATAATTCGTCACCAGCTACGTGGCTGTTAGTGGTGTTGGGGCTAGAAATACTGGTAACATTATCCACATTGTCCCCATTGTCTTCATTATCGGTACTTTTCTCACTCTTGTCACTCTTGTTCCCCTTACCGCTCTTCTTACTCTTCTTACTCTTCTTACTCTTCTTACCTTTCTTTCCTTTCTTACCCTTGCGTCGGCTAGATCGAGACTTGGACCCGGGTGTAGCCGATCGCGATGACATAGTCTCATGATTGACATCATCAATATATTTCTGAATGAGCATGCTGACCGTCGGATCTTTGGCATGTCTGGCCGGTTGTTGACGAAGATAATACATATAAGTCTTGGCTGACAAACCGAAGCTTCTACGATGAATCTTGTTTAAAATCTTAACCGTTGGATCAGCCTCATAAATATTAAAGCTCTGCGATTGATCAACATATTTACCACGACCGTAAGCTAGATCTTGGAACAGGCGAGTAGATAATTCCCACATAGTCTTATACTTGGTTTGACAATACTTCAGCCTTTGCCAACTATGAACATCGTCTTTATCAAAGTCCGGGAAGAAAGATTTGTATTCACGCAACTGCTGATTGAGCATTTGAAGCGTGAATTCAAGTTCGGCGACAGAATTCTCTCTTTCGCCCTCACCATCTTCACCCACCTTCTCCCCCTCAGCTATTGCTTCGTCAATCTGGCAATGAATAGCCGAAATCTCATCTTCCAATTGACGAATCTTATCATCGGCATGGACGATCAACTGGTCCAGCTTACTGATCGAGCCAGTATCACCCTTAAGCAAATCGACAGTGGCTTTAGTCCATAAGTTGATCTTTCGAAGATCGTCTTCTAAATATCGATTGGGCACTAAATATGTTCCATCACCCACTCGCCGACTGACCAGGTTGGATTGAGGCGCCTCGACGGTTTCATTACTTTGCATAACAGTGGAAGTCGATGCTGTCGGCATTAATCCAATCAACAAACTGTTGCCGACACCGAACTTGGTAATGGCGTGTTTTAACGCCAGCCACGACGGTTCGACGACATGACTATTATCAAGGGTAAAGCTCTTCTGTCCCCAAACATTCGGATCTAATGGTTCATCATCATCGACGTGGCGATAAGTTCGCTTAGGTAACATATTAGCATCTTTCATGACTCGATACTCTTCTCGCCACAGATCGAATTGTAACCAGCCATCAGCAATAGGAGCTGCGCCCGATTGGTGACCATCGTGATGTGTATAACCATGGAGTGATGGATAGGCACCGTGATGAATAGCTTCGTTGACTGACGATAATAAAGCATTGTAGTACATACAGGCAAAAACCATCTTGTTGAAAATCTTGGTATTAGAGTGTTCATAATGCATATCCATCTGATAAAGAGCGTCAGCCAAACCAGTCACACCAATGGAGATCGGCCGATGATTGGTGTTGCTTCTGACAATCTTCTTATCAATGCACATATTATAATCGATGACCCGATTAAGACCAGTTACCACTGTCCGGGTCCACTCAGCCAGATTGTCGAAGTCGTAATCTTGGCTGATGTCGCCACTGTGACCAGTAACATAATTCTTCAAAGCCACTGAGGCTAAGTTACACGAGGCAATCTCATCATCAGAACTAAACTCCACGATTTCCAGACAGAGATTGCTGGAGCGAATATACCCAAGATTGCGCTGATTGGATTTGATGTTGCAACTATCACCACTCAAGATATAGGGCATACCGCTCTTCTGTTGACAGCCAGTAATGTGATTGAGAATGGTAAGAGCATCATACTGCTTGTAGTATTTTTCCATGGCTGGGGTGCCCACAAACTCTTGTTCATATTGACAGTATCTTTCGGCAAATTCAACGCCATATAAGTTTTCCAACTCGATGACCTTGCGTGGACAGAATACTGTCCATTTACCCTTCTCTTCAACTCGTTTCCAGAACAACCAACTGGTCCAGATTGACGTGTTGAGTGAATGGGTCCGAACATAATGGTCACCGGTCTTAAGCGTACATTCGCTGAAGTCCCACAGATCCAAATCGTAATCTCTAATGTAGACGTTACACGCCCCTTTACGCATACCTTCTTGGTCAAAGTATCGAATGATAGCATTCAGCATGTACATCAGTGGAACTACACCCTTACTATAGCCAACATCGCCGATCTCAGAGTGACGGATTCGACTAATGTCGATGCCAATGCCACCCTTGTTTTTGCTAATCTTGCCGATCAACCGTTGACATTCAAGAATACAGTCAGTATCATCGCCCATGGTCAGCAAGAAACATGACGACATGTTGTTAACCTTCATACAGGCATTAAATAAGGTCGGACTGGCATTGATTAGTTTCTGTAAAGATAGACCGTCATAGTATTTAGCCACTTGGTCAAAGCCATTTTCATGCATCAGTTGGACGGCCACCCGCATCCACAACATTTGCATCGACTCGCTCGGATATTTGTTGTGATGACTCTTGGCCAAATAAATCTTACCGAATTTGGTGGCGGCCATAAGATCAACGTTGAAACTCCTGGCTCGATTGCTATTAACTAATGCATCGATCTCCTCTTGATGGTCGAGGAAATACTGGGCATATTTAGGGTCAAGGCGGTGTTCAAGCCGGCGAATATACTCGCTGGTCGACTTGGCAAAATGTCTTTCAAGATACAAGTAGTATAAACGACCGGCTACGAGCGAATTATCGGCACTGTCGGTCCGACTACCAAAACGACGAGCGGCGACTTTGAGGCCATATTCACTGACATCAGTAACAATGTCGTCGACATTGACGTGACTGATACCGTTGGTTATCAGTTGTAAATTAGATTCAAGTACATCTAAATCAGTGATAGTGTTAGCCATTTGATCGACGAAAGACATTTATGTAAGCTGTTCATTTTTTAAATGACTGCTGGACAAGAGGACCAAAAAGAATAGCTTACACTAATATTTATACATATATTTCAGGATATATGTGATGTTGAAATGTCTAAATGCCGAGATGGTTGACCATCCCAGATGGCCAGATGTTCAGATAACTTTTCGTAATAGTATATCGCTAAAAGAGGTTTAAAATAGATAGATAGATATATGTGAGCTTTAGCTCACATACAGATGGTCAGCTTTAATTTGTCCGCACAAGGCGGACAAACAGTATGTAAGCTTTAGCTTACATATTAAGCTGACCATATAAAGTCTCGCCAAGGTGCTACCCTTGAAACGCACTTTTTACAATTTTCTAGCGGGCAAATCCCTAGTAAAAACAGTAAGGACTTGTCGTCTCTATTTTGACAGATTCAGAAATAATTGGTCAGATATTCTTTCAAAGTTAACCAATAGTTATGCTTCTTCAAAGAAGTTTAAAATAGATAGATAGATATATGTGAGCTAAAGCTCACATACAGATGGTCAGCTTTAATTTGTCCGCACAAGGCGGACAAACAGTATGTAAGCTTTAGCTTACATATTAAGCTGACCATATAAAGTCTCGCCAAGGTACTACCCTTGGAATGCACTTTCTGCACTTTACTAGCGCCCGGATCCCTAGTAAAAACAGTAAGGACTTGTCGTCTCTATTTTGACAGATTCAGAAATAATTGGTCAGATATTCTTTCAAAGTTATAAGTATCCAGAT
>Ga0136601_1000941_pt1 | contig 10614 bp, 10 predicted proteins | sample AntRauMFilla2699_FD_181020 | JGI IMG/M metagenome (GOLD analysis project Ga0136601, IMG submission 181020) | Saline lake microbial communities from Rauer Islands, Antarctica - Metagenome Filla 2 #699 | ecosystem: Environmental > Aquatic > Non-marine Saline and Alkaline > Saline | place... | reverse complement strand
CATTAGCTAAAAGTCATTGGTTCTGTTGATTCAGTTGAAAAATTACTAACATATAATTCATAATTAATACCAGACCAGTTGACAGTAGTTACACTAACAACTGACGGAGCATTAAATAAATCTGATATTGTACCTATAGCGCCTTGATTCAAAGCATTAACAAACCAAGAATCAAATGTACCAAATGATGATGGCACTGCTATCCATATATAATCAGAAGATGTACTATTAAATGTAACAGTTGGTGTTGTATCAGAAGACACTACTTTAGTACCAGCTATAATGTCAGCTGCGTCTATAGAGTTGTCCGATGATATACCATAAAATATAGGATATATAAATGAGTAGTTTACATTATTAGTTGTTATACTTCCTGCGGGTAATATGTCCGCATCATATGTAAATGTCATATCATATACAAACGTATCAGGAGTAACTGATGTTAGCCCAACATCTGTATATGGATTTACAGTGGCTATTTCGACATTATCTTTTTCAAGTGATATACTTAGTAAGGAACCCGCAGATCCTTGATTAAAAGTACCAGTTAAGACTGGAGAGATACTTGTTCCAACCTCTAACGTTTTAACTTCAGATCCAGATAATGAAGCTGTAGGATTTGAAGGAGGAAAAAATATTAAATCAAATACTTCGGAAATAGTTAATCCAGTAAGGTTATCTACATTTGTGCCAGAATCAACACCTCCTACATCATCAGCAGTTAGTGTTCCGGATGGAAATAAAGAATTATATATAGATTGTACATCTGAAGTAATAGGAATACTCACATTGATAATAGTACCGTCATCTCTTGTAAGAGTTAGAACATCTGTTACTTCATTATAGTTACCAGAAACTATTCTTGGTTGAGACACACCACCAGTTCCTGTAAAAACAAGAGGACTAGATGTTTGTATAGTAGAAATAGTAACAGGATCGTTCTTCTTGAGAACCTCTATATTACCTACCTTAATCTTATTGGTAGTACCTCTTGTTATCTTTATATCTATTTCTTTTTTCTTAGCCATAATTATATAGGTAATGTATCATCTCCATTCAGATATATTTTTAGATCTAAACATTTATTCCTGTTTTAATATGGTTAATAGATGGCCTTGCACTATAGTTTCAAATACTCCTTCAACTTCTTCTACTATAAAGTTCATAAATAATGAACCAGTTAAAGTGGTAGTTATTGATACAGATACGGTATCTTGATCTACTACATTAAGAGTTCCTTGTGATAATGAGAAAGCTCCTACTATTCCCTGACCTGTATATATACTAATTCGAATATCTCTATAATCAGATACACATGCTTTATCACAACCTAATGAAACTAGGTTAAATATGAACGTAATCGTTTCATCATTAATAGTAGTAGTAGTAGGATCATTAGGTGGTAAATATGGTGTTTTAATTTGGTTATCTAAAAAGTTTAATATGTCACAAACTTGGTCTTCTGTTAAACAAGAACAGCTTTCATTTTCATCAATTTTAAATCTCCATAAAGCTTTAAGTAATTGATTTTGTATTTTAGCTTTATTAGCAAGAGACTCATTAAATGTACCATAACAAGCAGGTTTTAATATCTGATCACTAAATTGATAGGCAGTCTTTATTTGCGCATTTAATATACGCAGATCTAATACTTCTTGTGTCATAATTTATTATTAATCAGTTCTATCTACTACTAAAAAGAATTGAACCTTACCACCTTGGTTTGTAGTTTGAGATAACTCTATTTCAACATAGTCATTGCCAGTTGATAGTATTTGAATTCCAGGGCTAGGTGATGAAGTAAGTGTTCCTACTGTTCCTTTAAGAGCATCACCTGCTGTAGCAGAAAGTATTGTTTGAAATACAGTGGTCGATACTACACCATTAATATTTACAGCTAATGTGACATCATTTGTATCACCATCTAGATCTTCTAATACTGCGTACTTAATTGATTTAAGAGTACATTTAAAAGGAATGTTTGCATACCCAGATACATTATCACCTGTGATATCTACAATTACTGGTATTACTTCTTGTACTTGTTCAAGTTTACTAGGAGCTATAGCAGCATTCGCTATCTTACCTTCAGTAACACTAAGGTTAGCAAGTTTATCAGTAGTAACATTTTCATTTAATATTTTTGCAGTAGTCACAGCAGATGTAGCAAGCTTAGCGGATGTTATATTAGCATCTAATATTTTAGATGTAGTTACATTAGCATCTAGTATTTTAGCAGTTGTAATATTATTATCTGCTATTTTAGCTGTAGTAACATTGTTATCAGCAAGTTTAATTGTAGTTACTGCTGAGTTAGCAAGAGCAGCTGTTGTTATATCACCGGTTTCTATTTTTAGTAAATTAAGATTCAAAGGAATTAACTTCCATGATCCTCCTCTATAAAAATAATAGAACATTAGTTTTTCATCAGCATATTCAGTAACACTTGTTCCAAATATTTCAAGTTCATTTCCGTCTACTGTACAATTACCATTGTAGTATAACCATATAAAAGTACCCTCTATAGGAGTCCCTGTAGTTGTTATACTAACATCAGTAGTTAAAGTTACATTAGAATTTATATTGTAAATTTCAGCATCATCTGTTAAATCAATAACAAGATCTGTATTTGTGGGTAATGCTAAATTTTTAGATAGTATATTTCTAGCCATTTTAGTCGTTTGTTATTAATTCAACATTTAACAATGATATTACAGTGGTTCCTCCTCCGTTGCCATCAAAATCTATAGTACTTGTAAAATCATAAGTATTTGAAGATCCTTCAAAAGAATCTATTTGTATTACCGAAGTTGTAGTAAATACATTAGTATCACCTAATATAGGAACATCATTATTAAATATACTTAACGAACCAATCGTTTGTAACCTATTAGATGATGCTCTTATTACTTCCATATTAACTTGGAATTCAGAATCATTACCAGTAGTATTAGTATATTGAAATAGTGTGTTACCATCAAATTCTATATTCAAAGGATCTGTATCAGGTACAGTACCTGTATATAAAATCTTTAATTTATCACCTTCAGTTGCTAATAGATTGGCTCCTAATGTGAAAGAAGAAGTTGAAAGACTGTGGTAATATAAATATGATAAAGCCGCTGGATCATTAACAGTTACAGCAGCAGTAGTAATAGTACTGGAATCAGAAAAAGTAAACGAAATAGTGTTATCTCCATTAACAACTATATTAGAAATTGAAGGAGCATCTACTCCATCAACAACACCAATAAGTTCAACACCAGAATCACAATTACAAGACGAGGAGCAGTTACAAGCCATTTTTTAAAGAGTTTAAATTATAAGCAATTACAAAGATCTTCTAGGAACTCTAGAGCTTCTTTGATTTGAGTTTCGTTTTTGGTAAGAGCTGTTACATGTAACATGTCTCTAAAATAAGTTAAGGATATAATTTCTTCAGAATCGTAACAATCATCACATAGGTATTCATCTACAAATTTGTAGAGAACTTCATCTATGCAACAATCAATTTTAGGAGAAAAGAATTTTTTTAAGCATACATTATAAGATACTAATCCGTTTATAATGTATTCAAATTGATATACGCCATCTTCCCAATCACCTAAATATGCTGTATACTCTATATCACCAGTTATTGTATCTGGTATTTGAGAAGTAATATCATAATCATAAATTGAGCCTGAAGGTGATGTAATACGAAAATAAGCTGAAGTCACATCGGACCCAGCTTCATTAGGAGTGTTCCATCCTGTAGGATTAGTGGTTACATTATATGCACCAGTAGTATCTACAAAATTAAACTCAGTCCCTTTCTTTTTTAAGCATGCTGTATATTTAGGTACTAAGGCCATTTCGACAAGAATTAAAAGTTAAAAAAAGTAAGATAAAAAAGAAGAGAGGAGAGTTTCCCCTCTTCCTTTATTTTATTCATCTTACGATACAGCGAGACTTCCGTCAGCTGATCCTGCAAGTAATACTTCGAGAACATCAGTGATGTCATCAGCACCTGTAGCATACGCGGGCGCAGTAGCAGGAATAGCAAGTGTTACATGCTTACTGGCAGATACAAGACTACCAATTCCAAGTACTTCGTCATTAACGAACAAGATATCAATCAAGTCATATCCACCACCAGCAACAGTGCTGACAGCATCTTGACGAGCATCGAAGATGTTAGGTTCTCCCATACGGAAGAATTCACCTTCGTTACCTTGAGTGAACCATTCTAGTTCTTTAACAATTTCAACTACACCAGTACCGGGAGTAGCGGCAGCTGAACGTGTAATTGGGGTAGCATTGAAACCTTCAGTAGTGTCAAGCTGAGTTTCCCATCGGCTTTTCTTATACTTGATTTTACCAAGTTTAAAGTCAAGAGGAAGACCTGTAAGTTTGATACCAAACTCAGCAGAAATAGCATCGGCAGCTGCAATTCGTTCAACGTTTGCGATAGCAACTACTGCGCTATCTCCTTGGAAAGGAACGTCAATTTTAACAGCAGTGGTGCCAACGATTTCAGTAACTTTGAAAACAGGGCTTGTAGTACCAGTACCTCCGATTCGAAGATAATCACCAGCCACCAAAGATGTAACTGCAGCATCAACTTCAAGAATCTTAGATCCTTTTGTTACGGTAACCGTACTAGCACCAGCGGCACCAACACCAGCTTCATCACAAACTCGTTCAAATTTGATTTGATCTTCAGCTTCACGATCGAAATTAAAAATCAAAGATTTTGTAACTCCAGTAGCAATAGATTCTTGAGTAGCAGATGAGGTTGATTTATAAGTTCCAAACTTTACTCGTTTTCCGTCAGAAGATGATCTGTTATGAAGATCTTCCATATAAAGACGTACGTAGTAAAGAGCGTTGTTATTGACTTCAATAGAACCAGTGGTTCCATTATAACCAATATAATCAAGTTGCTCGGTAGCAGCTGTGTAGGTTTTTAATCCAAAGTGCTTTACCTTGGCTTTCTCTATAATGTCTGATACGACATCAGGTTCCCCACCACGATTGATACCAATCTTAAAAGCATCCGCTGTAAGAGCAGTTGCTTCTGTTAGGATTTGACCTTGTGGTGACAAAATGCAAATTTCTCCTGCGTTAGCATCAGATAATGTACCGCTTGCAGTTTTGGCGGCTGTTCCACCAACAAACAATTGTTGTACATGATTTTGTGCAAAAGTAGACATATTTATTTATTTTAAATTAAACATTTAGTTAAAATTAATAGGTTTCACAGGAAATGTCTGCAACCTACTATCAGCAGCCGCTTCTAAAGCGTAAAGTACTGCTCCTCTGATAACCTCATAATGTTTGTTAGCCGGATACTCCGAGTTAACTTGATCATCTGGATTATCTAAGTCTATTACTACCAACCTAGGTTCTCGAATATACGTAATTAAATATTCATCTACAACTAAATTCGAACCTTTTGGTAAAAATAATTCTATTAAATTTTCTGAATTGGACGGTCTACTCATTAGTAGCCTTCTCAATTCTAATACGCTTGACGCTTTTGTTTCGTCTATATTTAGGGAAAAATATTCATCATCAGTAACAGGAGTCACAGTCGAGGTGAAATCACAATTGATCCACTTTACAACTTCCTTTTCTGAACGTCCGGGATAGTCTGACGGTATTTCGAATAATACACTACTCGGTCCCGTGGCTCCTGTCTGATCTGATGATTGAATAAGTATTTGTGACCTTTTAAACGGAAATATATAGCTTTGTCTTTTAGCATTATCAGATGATTCTGTCTTGATCCTTAATAGATCAGAAGAATACGAGTTGATAAACCAAGCAACTTCTTCAGGAAGCCAACCCTTAGCGGCATCGGAAGCCACACGGTCGTACTCTAGCTGAAAATTGTTATACATTTCGTTTGCTGTCATTACTTACTATTTTCTATTCTACCCATTATTTGTAGTTTGATTTCGTTATTCATCTTGTTGTTAAGATATTTAACGACCTCATTACTTGTATCACCTAGGAATACTCCCTCTGGTGTTTGGTATGTTCGTCCCACTAATTCAATAGCTCCTTTTTCAAGACCATTAACAACTAGTTTCTTATCTTCGTAGTAAGGATCATTTACAATCTCTAGAAACATATCTAGGTTTTTGTCTATGATACCACTGATTTCAGATTTAAGAAATGTGTCTTTAGCATCTTTTGGAATAGCTTTTTTGAATTTAGTATTCTTAAGTTTATATTGCTTTAGAAAGTCAATCATATCATCGTTAGATGCTGACATTCTACCATAGAATTTAAAAGCTTCTTTCAAAGCATCAATGCCTGTGGCTTTACGTCTGATTTCCTCACCCTCTTCTGCTATACAAAACTTATAACTTAATTTACGATCAACAGCCTCTTTATCAGCAGTAGGACAAATATATTTCTTATTCGTCAAAAGAACTTTATATCGAATATAGTCTATAGGTTTAGATAGATCAAGCTTTGTCTGTCTTGAATCTAGCTTTACTTTAAAACTATGCCAATAGTTATCTTCTTTTTTATGTACTGATAAATCACCAAGCTCGAAATCCATTCCTGAAGATTTCCTACTTTCAAAGAATTCTCTTTCCGAAGGAGTAAGGGGGTCAACTAGGACCCCTCTACTATCCTGCGGTACAACATATTCAATGCTGGATTCTCCAAATAAAAAACTTGCTGAATGGTCGTCTGGCAACCATGAACGCCCCTTAATAGGTTTAATGTAAACTATCTTATTAGGTAGTTTAAATTCAACTTGTGTATCTAATTCTTCCATTTTTTATTATTTAAATTAATATTACGCTGCTAGAATGTTAGGAATAAAGCTAGCGGTACGTGATGGATCAGTTACTTTAGCACCAAACACACATGCTCGGTGTACTGTATAACCATCAACAGCGTTAGCCATATACTTCATTCGTCCACCAGTTGGTGAATAAGGATCACGAAGTCCGGGCTCATATCCCCAGATATCTTCTTGTCCTTTAGCCATAACTTTCTGAATGTTTGCTTCTCCTGCTGAAGTTCCTACATCAAGAATGTCATAACGATACGACTCAGCTACACCACCATCTGGGTGATAGATTTTGTTTCTTTCTCTATCAGAATATAGAGAATCTACAGAAACAGAAACCTCAATTCCCATTGGGCCAACGTAACGTAGGAACTGTCCACCATAGCCAAGGCCAAGTGAGGTAAGTCCCATACCATCATTTTTAAACATCCTATCCTCGTTAAAGAGGGGTTGGAACAATTGAGAGAAATCTTCAAGAGCATAGTGGAACTGTACAGCACCACGTTCACCTGTCTTCAAGACGAACTTACGTTGGTCCATTGACAACTTATTCTCGGAAAGATCCAATAGAACATTCAATAGATACTTAATGGTAAAGTCATTATAGAACACTGTGTTCGAAGCTTCCATTTGTTGACGGATACCAGCACCTTGTTTAATGACAAAACCTGACTTACCAAAGTTACCATAAGATCCATCAGATTTACGGTTTGAAGTAGCGAACATAAGTCCACGATTTTTCTCCAAACGGAATTGGTGGTCGAATTGATAATCTTGATATTGAGTCCAGATCTTAAATGTCTGTCCTTTATCGTTTTTGAACATCGTTCCAAACGGACGGTTGATCATGTTACCGGGAGTCTGGTGTTGCATACGGATCATAGTGAACTGATTTCTCATCGAGAAAGGAGAAGTGAAGTTAACTCCACCACCTTTTCTAGAAAGAGTTTGCTCAACGATAGACCAGTCTTTACTGAATCTACGTCCGGCAACCAATTCTTCGGTGTCCATATACTTGTCAGAACTATCGGACATAAGCTCTACCTCATACACCCAGTAGTTTCCATCTGGTTCCGGATCAGCAACGATTCGAAGTGGGTAAAGTTCATTCATGTGTCCTACGATAACGTTTACGTCAGTAAACCACTGCTCTTCAAAAACCATGAAGAATCGGCTAAAGCCAACCCCGGGTTTATCAGTAGCAGCTATCGCCGAACCATTCCGTGTAAGACGTGCCTCAACAAGAGGAATGTTCTTTTTAGAAGTACCAATGAGTTCCCAAACAAAGTCATCTTCGTTTTCTAGAACTTTAACACCAAACTGATTAAGGTAAGTGTCAAGATCCATACCAAAGTTGGTTTGGTGAACCATTGTCATTATATTAGATGCTTTCTGTGGGGCAGCATTCCAAATCGCTCCGATGTGATTTTTAGTGGTCATACCACTCCACGATTTAGCATCTGTCATTTGAAATTGCGACAATTTAGCCATGTTATTTTAAGTTTGCAATCGGGTTAATAATTAATATTTAACTTGTACATCGGGTATATCATCAAAATCAAACAGCTCCGAATCCGATGTCTTCCTCGAACCTGATAAGCGATTAGATGAATTTCCTTTATCAAACTTTTCGCTTAGTTTCTTAAGTGCCTTAGTTCTCTCTTTAGTTTGTAAGAAATCTGTATTTGGCTCTTTATCAAATAAACCTAGTTTGGTATAGTAATGTAGTTTGATCATAAAACTAACGGGGTCTTCAGTTCGTTTTGCCATTACAGCATCTAGCTGAGTCCCGTCTTCTAAAACCTTTACAGGTCGTGTCATTTGCTCAAACAATTCTGTCTTCTCTTTTTCGTTCAGACTAACTCCTTTAAAGACTTCTTTAACTGAATCAAGTCCAGACTTAATTTCTTTAACGGCATTCTCACGCTCAACTTCTCTTGCTCTAACGGCATTCTCATTCTGAGTTTTAATAGCACTCTTTATCTTCGGAAGATAAGTCTTTGCTTTATCAGAAAGTTTTTCGTCAATCTTATATGACTCTAGCAAATCTGAAATAACAGATTCATCAGTATTAGTCATACGCAAAAAGTCAGTGACAATTTTACTTGCTACTTCTTCTTCATTTAGTTGATCGTCAGTAATAGAATCATATTGCAGTTCACTAGACTTCATCTGTTTGAATTCGTCAACTGAAATACCATTCCTAAAAGCTTTCAAAGCTTCTTTTTGATCGGGAGAAAGATCACGTAACTCGTTGGCTTGAATCTGCTTTCGATTTAAATTGATCAGATCTTCAACGGTTTTTACATCTTTTAACTCCTTTTCATCAATATCCGGGAAGGCTCCTTCTTCGTAGAGAGCAGAGGCATAATCAGCAATATTGGAAGAAGAAGAACTCTCTGTAGTGTCGTCGTCGGAGCCTTCCTCAGTTCCTTTCTTATCATCTACGTCATCTTCATCCTCATCCTCATCATTTGAGGTTGCTGTAATCTCATTACCTTCTGCATCAAGATCCATTAAGTTTTCATCCTCTTTTGAATCTTTACTAGTTTCTTTTTCCTTAGGATTTTTATCCTTAGGATTATCATCATTTCCTTCTTCTATGCTATCTGGGGTGACCGTTCCTTCTGGATCAATAATGTCCTCAAGATCAAACTCCAAATCGCCTCCTAAAAATTCGCTCATTTCTTATATGATTTATGTAAATTAATAAATTATTTTTGTATTATCCAAATAAATAATAAAATCTGTTACATTTTAATAAAGTAACCTATAGCCTCTTTTCTACTTTTTGGTTGCCGGCTTTGCTCCCATTTTCTTAATTTTTTTGTCTTCTCGAATCATTTTATCCTTATGCATCTTCATAGAGTCTTCTATTTTTCTTTCATCTAAAGATAGTTTTGCTTGACTTTCTTGCATACTTGCTATCAACTCTTGCTCTTTAACTTTCATTCCATCTAAATGCTTTCTAAGTTCAAGTGACAATTGTCCGTCATCATAATCACCAGAGTCTGCCATTGACTGAGCTCTTAGTTTCATTTCTTCAACAAGAAGCTTAGTTTGGTTATCTCTTACATTATTACGTTCTTCAAGTGCGCGTTTATCCTGTTCGTTCTGAACCTGAGCTTGAGTAGCTTGTTGCTGTTGTTGCATTTGTTTTTCAAACTGCTGACGTTCCATCTCAGTCTTTTCTTCTTCTGCAAGTTCAATCTTACGCTTAATAGTAGCAATAGAATCTGAAGTGTAGACATCTATAATATCACCAATACTCATCTTATCATTTTGAAGAGCAGCTTGTGATAGCATCTTGAGGTCAGCAAACAATTCTGTATCAGCAGCAGAGTTACTTAAGAATAGACCATAATCAGCTTCCATGATTTCATCACCGGGAATATCAAACAACATATTAGTCATGTCGTCTAATATCATTTGGCGTTTCATAGTCTTACCTTTGTAAGCATACTTAGCAGTTTCAAGTAGCATTGTAAGTACACGTTTCTTAAAGTTATCATGAACTTTAAACCACTTCTCAGTAATATGCGCTGACTGAGTTACTGCTCTTTGAACATTTCCTACTAACTCTCTAGTTTCTATCTGTCCCTGTCTTTGTTCAGTAACTCCTGCAATTTCACCTAATTCCTTTTTAATATACTCTAACATCATAAGATGCTGTTGTATATAATTACCCATTTCTAAGTCAGCAACCATGTTGTTACTATCCATAGAACCAGCTAGTTTTCCTTGAGAAGCTCCTTTATCACCTTCTTTAAAACCATCGGTTACCATCACATTCATCTGAAATAGATAGTTTAACCATT
>Ga0136601_1000939_pt1 | contig 10632 bp, 15 predicted proteins | sample AntRauMFilla2699_FD_181020 | JGI IMG/M metagenome (GOLD analysis project Ga0136601, IMG submission 181020) | Saline lake microbial communities from Rauer Islands, Antarctica - Metagenome Filla 2 #699 | ecosystem: Environmental > Aquatic > Non-marine Saline and Alkaline > Saline | place... | reverse complement strand
AACAGGAACGTACGTGAGACAACTGATCCATGATATAGGTGAAGAGATAAATGTACCAATGAGTGTGTTTGAAATTAGGAGAATTAGCATATCTTAGGTAAAATATATAATATGAAAAAATTATTTGTTAGGAACTTATCGTTTGATGCAAGAGAAGGACACCTTAAAGAGATTTTAGAAAAGATAACCACTGCTGTTAAGATTTCTATGCCTAGAGACAGGGTAACTGGTAAGTCACGTGGATTTGCTTTTGTTGAAGTTGAAAACGATGATGATATGTCGAAGATTATTAAAGGAGTTAATGGTGTTGAATTAGCTGGAAGAAAAATTGATATATCAGAACAAAAAGAGATGAGAAAGGGTGTTTCAAGAAGAGATGAGGAGTACAACGAGAGATAATTTGATATACTACTTATATGAATATTCCAATTGCGATAACAGAAAATCACCTATGGTCAGTTTTTTCACTGTTGGTTATTTTTTTTGTTATTTCTGTGGCAACCTTAATACATCATTGGAATTATTATGGAATAAAGGGTGAGAAAAAAATATTTGCAAAATCTCTATATCTAATTGGTTCAGGATTTATGTTATTTATTATGACCGTTTTAATTATTGCATACTAATATGATTGATATAGAACATGATGAAAGAAAATTACTAGAAGTCAGAAAGCACTGGTTTGTGATATTTAACGATATTTTAATTGTTTGTTTCTTCTTGTTCTTACCTGTTATTATTTTTGCAGTAATTAGTGCAACATCTATTAATTTTATCTTCCCTGGAAGTGAAACAGTATTATTTATTTTCTTGTACATGGCTTGGATGTTTGTTTGTTGGACTGTTTTCTTTTTTCTTTGGACAGATTATTATCTAGATGTTTGGATTATTACAGACCAAAAGATGGTAGATGTAGATCAAATTGGTTTATTTAAAAGAGAAATTTCTACTTTGCAGTTAGACAAGATTCAAGATGTTACTATCGAGGTTCATGGACTTATGCCAACATTACTACACTTTGGAACTCTACATGTTCAAACAGCCGGAGAACAAAGAGAGTTTGTGATAAAGAACATTGCACAGCCACAAAAAGTTAAGGATACATTATCTTCTGCTATTGAGAATTATAATAGAAAACACTTTGGAGGTTTTCATCAAGGGGAAGAATAGGTTATAATCTATAATATATTATTAAAAACACTTTTATGAAAGAAAATATTTTAAATATACTAACAGATTTTTGGGGAGTTATATTATCAAATGGACCAAAGGCATTAGTAATCATTATTGTTACAATGTTTGTATCAAGGTTTGGTAAAGTTGTAATTGAAAGGGTTGTTAGAAAGGCAATTATTGGAGAACCAGATTTAGATCCTGAGGCTGAAACTAAAAGAGAAGATACTCTAATATCAATACTTAATGGAACATTTAAGGTAGTTCTATGGGTCTCAGTACTATTAATTGTTTTATCAGAATTTGGGGTTAATATTGGACCATTAATTGCTGGAGCTGGAGTTGTAGGTATTGCCGTTGGTTTTGGAGGACAATATTTAATTAAGGACGTTATTACTGGTATTTTTATTCTGCTAGAAAACCAGTATAGAATTGGTGATATTGTTGATATTGGTGGAGCTGCGGGATTAGTTGAAAGTATTTCTCTTAGAGTAACTACTCTAAGAGATATTGATGGAGTCGTTCATCATATACCTCATGGGGAAGTAAAGACTGTATCTAATATGTCTAAGGGATATTCAAGAGTTAATCTTGTTGTTGGAATTTCATATTCAGATAGTATCAAGGAAGCCGCAGATATAATCAACAAGATTGGTCTTGATATGTGGAAAGATGATGAGTGGCATGCTCAACTAAAAGAAGCACCATACTTTGTTAGGGTAGAGGAGTTAGGAGATAGTGCTGTCATGCTAAAGGTACTAGGAGAAACTCATCCTGGAAAACAATGGAGTGTAGCGGGAGAATTAAGACAAAGAATAAAAGAAACATTTGATAGATCTGGAATTTCAATTCCATTTCCTCAAATTGTTGTGCACGGAAAATAAAATAAAAAGACCTTCTTATATAGAAGGTCTTTTTATTTGCCATACTTTGTGATATCATTTTTCCTGAATGAAAATACAACCAGGTGATAAGATAGTTGTTGGAAATGTTCTTTCTCATGTTAGGGCAGGTAATGTAATATGTGATATCAGATTCCTTAATGTATTGGAAAATGTACCGTATCTAATAATGCTTGCTGGGACAATGCCTCACAGATATAAGGTAATAGGAAATATCGAAAAAGGAATTGGAGAGATTGAGTTTATAGATGTTCCTAATTCAAAAAAGATTGATTTCAAAAAAGGGGTCATTCTACATAGAAAAGGAACTAGTCTGCGTTTTGGATTCTATAGCACAACCAATAAATTTATAAGATGTGCTGGACCAGACTCTGTTAGTCATCTAAGTATCGATACCGTCGCAAGTCTATGTTATGTTTTTGGTCTTAGGGCTGTTGATATTCATGAGGATCAAGATGAGGAAATCTTTAGAATTAAACAGGTCTAACAACAATACAAAAACCACAATGTTATCATTGTGGTTTTTTTAATTTAGTCCTCCTTTCTAACGGGGGTATTTTTTATTGTTTCAATAATCAAATCTTCATCATCTGTGATTATATACAAGTTTTCGTCTCCTGGAGATATTGTTTCATGTCTATCAAGTAAATTTTCCTTAATAAATTTATGTAGTGGGTTCCAGAATTTCTTTCCAACTAGGAATATTGGAACCTTTGGCATCTTGTTTGTCTGCATTAGGGTTAGTACTTCAAATAACTCATCTAGTGTTCCAAATCCACCGGGGAAATATAGGAAAGCTTGAGATTCAAATGTCATACACATTTTTCTTGAGAAAAAATAATGAAATGATTTTGATCTTGTTGTGTAATCATTAAGCACTTGTTCAAAAGGTAACTTAATATTCAGTCCTAATGATTCTCCACCAGCTTCACATGCTCCTCGGTTACCAGCCTCCATCATTCCAGGACCTCCTCCTGTGATAACTGTATAGTCTAGTTCTTCAGCAATTCTGCGTGAAATCCTTCTTGCTTGTTGATATCCTTTATCATCTTCAGGAGTTCTAGCAGACCCAAAGATTGTTACCGTCTTATCAAACTCTTCAATGAAATGAAACCCCTCTTTAAATTCGTTTGTAATATCTTCGACTCTATTTTTAACATCGTTAGATATTTCCTTAACAGTTTTAGCTCCAAAGGAATTTTCTTCGTAATTTTCTTTTAGTTTTTGATCTTTTTCTGACATAAATACATTTTACTGTATTTATTCAATTATGGAAATGGAAAAGTTACATTAGCCATTTAATATTTTTAATATATACTAAATATCATGAAAAAGCCTATAGATTTCCAGGTACAAAAGAAGTCAAAAGACTCACTTGCAAGAGTGGGTATTTTAAGGACCTCACATGGTGATATTGAAACACCAGCTTTTGTAACTGTTGGTACTAAAGCTACAATTAAAGCTATGACGCCAGAACAATTAGAGTCTACAGGCTCACAGGTTGCACTAGCTAATACATATCACCTATACCTACAACCAGGAGATCATTTGATAAAAAAGGCGGGAGGATTGAATAAATTCATGAACTGGCAAGGACCAACTATGACAGACTCTGGGGGGTTTCAAGTATTCTCACTAGGAGCTGCATTTGGAAAAGAAATCAGCAAAATGGTAAAAGGTGATGAACCAATGCTTCTTAATGAGTTTGCAGAGTCCACATCAAACGGGCGTGTAATATCAGAGCATTTTAAACCAGCAAAGATTGAAGAGGATGGTGTAGAGTTTAGATCACACATTGATGGATCAAGACATTACTTCACCCCAACAAGATCAATTGAAATACAACATAATATTGGAGCAGATATGATATTTGCTTTTGATGAGTGTACTTCACCAACAGAATCAAAACACTATCAACAAAGGGCATTGAATAGAACTCATAGATGGGCTAAAGAATGTTTAGATTTTCATAAATCAACTCCTAATGCAGAAACTCAAGCATTGTTTGGTGTAATCCAAGGAGGAAGGTTTGAAGATTTAAGAAAAGATTCTGCAGAATATTTTGCTAATATGGATTTTGATGGTTATGGAATTGGTGGATCATTTGCAAAGGAAGATATGTCCAAAGCTGTAGCTTGGGTGAATCAAATCTTACCAGAAGAAAAACCAAGACACTTGTTGGGAATAGGTGAACCAGAAGACCTATTCATGGCAGTGGAGCAAGGATGTGACCTGTTTGATTGTGTTGCACCTACAAGAATTGCTCGTACTGGATCTGTATATACAAAAAATGGGAAGATAAATTTGATGAATAAAAAATTTGTTGAAGATTTGTCGCCAATAGAAGATGAATGTGATTGTTATACTTGTAAAAACTATACTAAAGCATATCTAGCACACCTTTTCCGTGCAAAGGAAATGCTTGGTTCAACATTGGCATCCATACACAATACATATTTCATAGTTAATCTTGTGAAAGGTATGAGAGAATCTCTAATTGATGATTCTTTCGAGGAATATAAAGAAGATTTTTTAAAGAGTTGGAGTAAATAAAAAACCTTAGGACGATAGTCGTCCTAAGGTTTGGGAAAGTCTGTCTTTTATTGTCTTCCTGGAGTATGTTGTCTTGATCTCCAATATGAAGGAGATCTAAAGTCAATGTCAATTATATTAGCGATCCGAGGGTTTAATTTCAGACCAAGAATACATTCTTTGTTAATACAAGAATTGAAATCAATTTCAGTTCCTGAATTTCTGTTTATGTTATCCATAACTTGAATATAATATTCAAGCTCTTCATCACGAATTTCTGATATATAGTCGATCACTCGACGTAGTTCAGATATTGTATGCTTTGATTTTTTTAGATTCACCCTCTTTGCTCGGAAGAAAGTACGTATCAGTAATATCTGTGTTTCAGATAGTTCCAACATCATATTTTCTGCGTCTTTCGATCTCATGAAGTGAGTCGCTGTCATTGTCTTTATATATGGTCTTATGTTCATCCCTTTACTATATTACTGATTAAGTAACCTTGGTCAAGTTTTTCTTTCTAATTTTGTCGAAATATCATATACTGTCTACATGTCATTTGAACTACAGGCACCACATGAACCAGCTGGAGATCAGCCAAAAGCCATTAAGTCTCTAATAAGGGGATTAACGGAAGGTAAAAAACACCAGACTCTTTTTGGTGCAACAGGAACAGGTAAAACATTCACCATTGCAAATGTAATTCAAGAAGTTCAAAAACCAACACTTGTAATTGCTCACAACAAGACACTTGCTGCACAATTAGCATCTGAGCTTAAGGATTTGTTTCCTAATAATGCAGTACACTACTTTGTCTCATATTACGACTATTACCAACCAGAAGCGTACATGCCGGGTACTGACACCTATATTGAGAAAGAAGCCCAGATTAACGAAGAAATAGACCGATTACGCCATGCTAGTACACAATCACTATTAACTCGTGATGATGTAATCATTGTAGCCTCAGTATCTTGTATATATGGACTTGGTAGTCCAAAAGAGTATGAAGAGTTCCATACAAGATTAACTGCTGGTACTAAGACTAATAGGGCAGAACTAACAAGAAAGTTTGTAGAGATATACTATGAGCGTACAACTGCTGATTTAACTCCTGGTAAGTTTAGAACTCTTGGTAATGTAATAGAGATTATGCCAGTTTCAGAAAAGTATATTGTAAGACTAGAATTCAAAGGGAGTACTTTAAGTCGTATCTCAACTATGGATGGAGTATCTCGTACATATATCGATGAAGAGTTAGATAATGTGTTTATTTTCCCAGCCAAGCACTTCGTTACAGACAAGAAGACTATTGATAAGGCAATAAAGGGAATAGAGAAGGAAATGAAAGAAAGACTTAGTGAGTTAGAAATAGAAGGCAAGGTTCTTGAGCATGAAAGACTAAAAAGAAGAACAAGATATGATCTAGCGATGATTCGTGAAGTTGGATATTGTAATGGAATTGAGAACTACTCAAGATTCTTTGATGGACGAAAGCCGGGAGATGCCGCAAATACATTGCTATCATATTTCCCACACAAAGAAGATGGAACACCTGATTTCTTGACTGTGATTGATGAGTCACATGTTACTGTTTCTCAGATTGGTGGTATGTATGCTGGGGATAGGTCTAGAAAGGAGACTCTTGTAGAGCATGGATTTAGATTACCAAGTGCATTTGATAACAGACCACTGAAGTATGATGAGTTTGCAGAGAGAGTAGGACAGAGAATATATGTATCAGCTACTCCTGGTAAGTATGAGTATGAACACTCAGAGAATATTGCAGAACAAATCATTCGTCCTACAGGATTACTTGATCCGATTCTAACTGTTAAACCAGTAACTCCAAATGGAGACTATGAAGGACAGATTCAAGATTTCATAGCTGAAGCTGATACCGCAATTAAAAAGGGTGGTAGGGCTATTGCTACAACACTGACAAAGAAGATGGCAGAGGATCTTTCAGAGTATTTGATAGAGAAGGGAATTAAGTCAGTTTACTTACACAGTGATATTAAGACAATTCAAAGAATTGAAATTATTAGAGATTTTAGAAAGGGAATATATGATGTTCTTGTAGGAGTTAACCTTCTGCGTGAAGGGCTTGATATGCCAGAGGTTACTCTTATTGGTATTTTAGATGCTGACAAGGAAGGATTCCTAAGGAGCGAGACTTCTTTGGTTCAAACTATTGGTCGTGCAGCTAGAAATATCTTTGGTCATGTAATCCTGTATGCAGACAAGATGACAGGATCAATGGAGAGAGCAATAGATGAGACAAAGAGAAGAAGAGAAATACAAGAGGAATATAATACAAAGCATGGTATTACTCCAAAGACTATTATCAAAGCAATTCATGATATTGCAGAGAATATTAAGAGTGATCACCAAAAAGCAGTTGATACACTCCTTACTGTAGATGATGATCTATTTAAAAAGAATCCAGAGAAGTTTATACGACAGAAAGAGAAGAAAATGGTGGAGGCATCAAGAGACTTAGATTTTGAAACAGCTGCTATTTTAAGAGATGAGATTGAGGTGCTTAGAGGAAGATTGAAATAGTCTGTTGACACAATCATCATACCTGCTATTGTGTTTTAGAAAGTTCTAAATTTTAGGGACTTAAACAACCAAAAAATACAACCAAATAAAAAAATGAAAACAAGTCTTCAAAAAAGCTTCTTGCTATTCGGCCCACCTTCCTCTGGAAAAGATGCACTACCTGGATTTTTTCGGGAGAAAGGTGCGAGGATTAATCTGTTTGGACTGGGGAAACATCTCCGGGACTTGCATAGACAGGGAGAGCCTGACGGTATAGCTGCTCATGATCTTATGATGAAGAGAGAAATTCTTCCAGACGATCTTGTTGAGCACATTATTGATGAACGAATTCGTATCATCGGAAACTCCGACCCACTCTTCCTTAGCGGTATTCCGCGACGTAAGTCACAGGTTGAGTTGATTACTAAAATCCTCTCTCAAAACGGATTTTTGAGACCAACAGTCATCCTCTTTGATTATACTCCCGAATATTGTATCGGAAGAAAATCAAAAGGAATCGAAGATGGCACTCGTGAAAACCGTCCTGATGACGGTTGCATGGATGTCTTCAAAAAAGGACTTGCTGAATTCTTTGATTCAAAACACGCAATCCTCAGGGAGTGCATGGACAAGAATCTCGAAGTTTTCACAATCGATGATCATGAAAAACTCGACCATCTTGCTTATTATGCACACGAACTTGATATCAGCTTTTTCCCTGATGCTGTACCGGAAAAGGTATCAGCATAAGGGAATGTATCGCAAGATATAATTCTATAACCACTTATTGGAAACAATAAGTGGTTTTTTTATTTATACATTGACTTATCACCTACATTAAAGTATCTTGTTCTAGAAAGTTTTTTCAATAACAACAAAGACACAATAAAGACATAATGAGAATTTACATCGTAGATAGCGTAGAAAGAGATATTGATCACCTTAAAGATATTCTAACCAAGATAAAATATGAATCCTTAGGAATTTGTGTAAAGCATAATACAAAAATTGAGGATGTCTTAAAAGCAACCTCAGATGCTGATATTATATTCCTTGGTGATAAGTTAGGATTTTTTACAGGAGAAGATCTTGCTATGGCATTAAATAATTCGATTTATATTGTTTCCATAAGCCTACAGGATCACTTTCCCAGAGGCTATGCGGATGCATCATATCTCAAGGCATGTTTTCCTTCGTATCCACACTATCCTGGACATAAGGATGTTGAGGCCAGGTGTGAATACTGGAGTCATTCTCTGGATGGACTAAAGTCTATACTTGAGAAAGGAATGAAGATAAAACAAGCCCAATAACATAAAACCCACTTCGGTGGGTTTTTTTAATTGACAAAGAATTATTTAAGCATATATTTAATATTGGATAGAAAAAAGTCACGTACAAATGGAACAGATACCAAAACCACCAAAGACAAGAGTAATCACAGATGAAGACCGAAAAAGATTTGGACAATGGGTTCGATATTTTAGAAACCTGTCATCAAGAACTCGTATAGTAACACCTACTGATGTAAACTTTGAAAATAATATATTGTTTGCTAAAGAGAAGGCTACTGATTTCATATCAAACCAAAAGATATTGTGCCGAATTGCAGACTGGCCAGTAACTAAAGACATTGCTTTCATTGTGGCTATTAATTCAGCTAAACCTGGACGCAGGATACCAGACTACAAAGTTACTGATGCATATATCTTTTGTTTCAATAATCTTTCCTTTGGTATCGCTTACCACAAAGAGGATGAGGTTGATGAGGCAGTGAGGGTGAAGTCATATTCTCTCCAAACATATTCTAAGGAGGAACTTGAGTGGGAACACACCTCAAGAATAATCTTAGACAAGGTTGAAGAATACTCAAATCTAGTACCAGAAAGACCTTCATAATATTGGAGATCAAGGTACTTAAAACCATTGATGCTTAGTGCATGGATGGTTTTTTTATTGACTAATATTCTCTAAAGTATATATTACGTATTAGATAGTAAACAAAAAAATTAATACACAAATGGAACAACAAATACCAGAACCACCAGAGAAAAGGACGATAAATAGTGAAGATTATCAAAGACTAGAAAGATGGATAAGGTATTTCAGAAACCTATCATCAAAAGTCCGTATTTTTCTTCCCAAGGGGGATAATTTCAAGAAGGTCCTTATATCAGCAAGAAAGGTTGCTGATGAAAATCTTCCCGATTCAACTCTCTATCATATCTCTGACTGGCCTAAGGATGAGGATATTGCTTTTCTTGTTACGATTGATTCAGCAAATCCGGGGAATCCTACTGAGTATAGGGGTTACAATACTTATATATTTTGTTTTGGATATGCCTTTGGAATTACTTACCACCAGGGAGACAGTGATATGGATGGGAGTGATGATACAAAATCTTTCTCTCTTAGACATTATTCTTCTAGTTCTCTTTCATGGGAGTATGTAACGAAGAGAATAATCGATAAGGTAGAAGAATTGTCTGACCTTGTACCAGAAAGTCCATCTGTAGAATAATAGGACAAACCCATTGATGCTTTATGCGTTGGTGGGTTTTTTTTATTTATTCTTTAGCCTCTTTGTGTAGACTTATATTAATGAAAGAAAACATATTTAATCTTTGGAATGAAGAAAAACAAAAAATAAATACTAAAGAAAGAGATGATGTTTATATTAATAAACGAGAAATCTGGTTTACTAAAATGGGACAAAATATTGGTTTCGAAGAGAATGGAAAGAAGAGTTTTCTCGGCCAGTAATCGTAATTAAAAAAGTAGGGAACTTATTCTTTACTGTGGCACTTACTACAAAAGGTAAGGATAATAATTATTTCTATCATAAGCTTGAAGAAATTGATTTATATAATGGGCATGATAAAAATATTAATAGTTCATGGGTCATATTGTCTCAAGTTAAGGTAATGGACAAAAAAAGATTCGAAGAAAAAATTGGAGTTATCCACTGTAAGGAATTTAATATTTTAAAACAAAAAATTACAACATTGCTGTTGTAATCATTTTTCCCTCCATTTCTGGAGAAATCCCGAAGGACATTTGTATATATAGTATATCATAAATGATTTAAGGATGATATACTCTATATATCTTTCATCGAGAGAGCGGTTAGAGGTTTGACTCTATGACCCGCCAGCAACCTACCAACAGGTAAGGTGCTCCATTCAAACTGATGTGACCAAAACACACAAAATAGATATCGATGAAAGTATATTAATAACTAATATACTTTTTTAATTATGAAAAACATATATACAGCAGAGTATGTATCAGTTAAGCATCCTGACAAGATGTGTGATCGTATCTCAGACGGAATCTTAGAGCAACTTATCAAACAAGACAAAGATAGTAGAGTAGCAGTAGAGACCATGGGTGGACACGGTAAGGTGTACATCATGGGAGAAGTAATTTCGACTGGAGTACTTACTGATTCAGACTATAAGAAAATAGTTTGTGATGTTAT
>Ga0136601_1000938_pt1 | contig 10635 bp, 10 predicted proteins | sample AntRauMFilla2699_FD_181020 | JGI IMG/M metagenome (GOLD analysis project Ga0136601, IMG submission 181020) | Saline lake microbial communities from Rauer Islands, Antarctica - Metagenome Filla 2 #699 | ecosystem: Environmental > Aquatic > Non-marine Saline and Alkaline > Saline | place... | reverse complement strand
TTTGTGCAAGATACTGCTACCGATATGGAATTGGTGGGGAGTGTGCGAAACTTGCCCGACGGGACGGTTGAAGTAATCGCTCAAGGGATGCCGGACACGCTCAAAGAATTTGTAGAATACCTTCATGAGGGGTCGTTGCAGGCAAGGGTAGCTAGTGTAGCGGTGGAATGGCAGTCTGCCAGCAAAACGTTTGATGAGTTTTCTGTGTTACAGTAGGCAACAACAATTTTATGGAAGATACAAAACCACAGTGCCTTGGCTTCATCATGGACGGCAATCGTCGCTGGGCAACCGACCAAGGTTTAGCTTCTTTTGCAGGACATAAACAGGGCGGGGAAGTGTTGCAAGACTGCATTACTTGGCTTCGAGATGAACAAATTCCGCACGCGGTGTTTTATGCTTTCTCTACCGAGAATTGGAACCGAAGTGAGCAAGAAGTCGCCTATCTAATGGATCTGTTTCGAGATGGGTTGCAAAAGATTGATAAGCGGCTCAATGACCAAAATGATAAAGAGGTGCAAGATGCAGAGAAGGTTAAAGTACGTATCGTTGGTAGACGGGAAGATTTTGCACCTGACATTGTTGAGCAGATGAATGCACTTGAGGCCAGAAGTCAGGACTATCCTGATGCTAGGACAACTATTTGGCTCGCCCTTTCCTACGGGGGACGGGCAGAAATTATACAAGCGGTGAACCAAGCAATTACAGCAGGCGAGCCAGTGGACGAAGCGACGTTTGAGCAGTTGCTCTGGACAGCTGATATGCCTGATCCAGATCTGATTGTGCGTACCAGTGGAGAACAACGGCTATCGAACTTTATGACCTGGCGGTCGGTCTATAGTGAGCTGTATTTCATTAGTAAACATTGGCCAGCATTGACCAAAGATGATTTCAAGGACATACTCGAGGAATACAGTCGGCGTAATCGCCGTAACGGAAAATAAAAACTCATGGAACCAACCGTACTATACGAATCAGACGATGTACTTGTTATCGACAAACCGGTCGGGTTACTTGTACATGCCGATGGAAAAACCGACGCTAGTACAGTGGTCGACTGGTTTTTAGCTAAACATCCAGACGCGCAAGGGGTTGGCGAGCCGGCAAACGATCAGTCTGGAAATGAGCTGAATCGGTCAGGCATCGTGCACCGGCTCGACCGTGAGACCTCAGGGGTGCTGATTTTGGCTAAGAATCAAAAAGCCTACGAACATTTGAAATACCAATTCCACGAACGGCTAGTCCGCAAAGAATATCGCGCCTTGGTCTATGGACGCATCAACGATCGGTGGGGTACCATCAATCGCCCAATTGGTCGGAGTGTAAAAGATCATCGACGACGTAGTGCAGAGCGCGGTGCCAAGGGAGTACTCCGCGAAGCCATTACGGACTTTGAACGCATTGGGATGGGGGAGTATAACGATGAACCTTTTTCGTACGTAAAACTATTCCCAAAAACTGGTCGCACCCACCAATTACGCGCACACTTACGTGCAATCGATCGACCGATTGTGCGGGATGCTCTGTACGCAGCTCATCTCACCGAGCGGTCAAATCATCTCGATCTTGATCGGTTGGCACTGCACGCGCATATACTAGAAATACTGTTACCAAACAAACAGACCGAACGGTTTATTGCACCAGTGCCTACGAGTATCGAACAAGCGGTTGAACGTATTGCGGAAGCATAGGGTTTGTGGTAGATTTGGACACGTTTTGGCAGGGTAATTACACCCGCCACGTTATTACTTGAAGAACATACTATTATTATGAAAGCAGCAATCGCAGGAGTGAATATCTCTCCAGTCAACATGGAGGAACGAAAAGAGCTCGGTATCAAAGCCGGAGACACAGTTCGTGTTCACCAAAAAATCCAAGATAAGGGAAAAACACGTATCCAGATTTTTGAAGGACTGGTACTCACCCGAAAACACGGTAACGAACCGGGAGCGACATTTACTGTGCGCAAGGTCGCTAGTGGAGTTGGTGTAGAGCGAGTGTACCCACTCTACTCACCAATGATCGATAAGCTAGAGATCGTCAAGCGATCTAAGGTCCGACGATCGAAACTGTACTTCATCCGTGAAAAGGTAGCCCGAGAAATCAAGCGACAAATGCGCCGAACGACCTTGACGACCATGGCGACCGAATCAGGTGTTGAAGCGACTGCGCGAGAAGCCCAAGAGGCAGCCAAAGCCGAAGAAGCAGCTGCCAAGGCGGCTGAAGCAGAGGCAGCAAAAGCAGCCGAAGAAGCTGCAGCAGCCGAAGCTGCTCTAGCTGTAGAGGAAACTCCAGAGGCGGCACCAGCCGAAGCGGTAACAGAAGAAGCTCCCGCGACCGAAGTAAAGGAGCAAGAGGTATCAGAAACTCCAGAAGTAGAAACCAAGGAGGAAGCAGGTGAAGCAAAGAAAGGCTAACCTCTCAATAAAAATAAAGAAAAACCAGCGGTTCAGTCGGACCGCTGGTTTTTCATATGCCAAATTAATTGGTAGACATGATATACTAGAGATATGATGAAGAGGGGTCCAAAACCAAAGGGGAGGGTAGATCTAAACTGGCGGCCAGAGCTAGCGTATGCAATTGGACTGCTTACAGCTGACGGTTCGCTATCAAACAACGGACGACATATTGATTTCACTTCCGCAGATCTGGAAAATATCACGAACTTTCAAACGTGCCTTGGTTTATTAGATATACATGTCGGCACTAAACGTAGCACACACAATAGCAGCATCCTGTACTACCGAATACAATTTGGTGACGTACTTTTCTATCGCTGGTTGGTAGATATAGGATTGTCTTCTAACAAATCGCTTACTGTTGGTTCACTGCAAATCCCGGATGAGTATTTCTTTGATTTTTTGAGAGGGGAGTGGGATGGTGATGGTACTATCTATTGTTCACCAGACAAACGTTGGAGATCTAGTTATATCGTCAGTTTAGGATTTGCGAGCGGTAGTCGTACTTTTTTGTCTTGGCTACAAGTTGAAATTAATAAACGCTTACAAACTACGGGTTACATCTCGCAAAATGAGCGCGTCTTGCAACTGCGGTATGCTCGCAAAGATTCAAAGAAAATATTTGATAATATGTTTTATAAAACTGATCTTCCGCACCTTCCAAGGAAGCTTGCAAAAGCCCGAAAAATCTTTACAATGACCGGGCTCGCAGAGTAATCTCTGCCCAGGTGGCGAAATTGGTAAACGCGTACGCTTGAGGGGCGTATGACTTCGGTCTTGCTGGTTCAACTCCAGTCTTGGGCACAATGGTACAGAAAAACACTCGCATAAATGCGAGTGTTTTTCTGTACTAGCAACCTATTTCACTTGCTGTACCCTGTAATTAAGTTCTATAGAAAGTAGACTACCGTGCATAGACAAAACATCAAATTCGTGCTACTGTTTGTAACAGTAGGTCTTTGACTCTAGTCAGACCGTTTCTGAAACAGTTTCTCTTGAAAGGAGAATGTTATGCGTTACGTTGTTGCCTTTCTGGCATTGTCATTGTTCGTGCAAACGAGCTCTATGGCTCAATCGCAACCAGCGATCCAGTTCACCGAATCACCAGTCAAATGTGTTCGTCTGGGAGGCATGGTGACTCTCTTTAAACGGGTGGTTAACGAGCAGCAGGTAATGCCGCCGATGAGCACGGATATTTTCCGTGGTAACGGGGATTGCACGTACAATGATCGCCCGTATACTGCCGATCGCCAAGCTGCTATGAGAGCTGGAGTTTCTGGGGCCCAGTCGCTCGGCGGGTTTTTTGGATGGATCGTAACCGACCGTTGGCTTATTGCAGTCGAAGAGGTCGGCATGCTTGATCGTGCAATGGAGAAAATGTACCGGCCGGGAGCGATATTGGACCGCGGACGCTGGACCCTACTACGTCGCTGCGCCCGTTTGACGCAAACCATCTCTGGTGTGCAAATCGTTGGCCACCAACTGGATTGGCGGGGTCGCGCTTGGGGTTGTCATCAACCTGTTTTGACAGCAAACTAATCAAAAGCCTGTGTGTGCACACAGGCTTTTTTCTTTCTATAATTTTAAATCCGGTTCGTTCACCACTACAACTCACACGTCAACCCACACTCTTCATCGGGGGCCACCCCGCGCTCGGGGCAGGTGCCGCTGTAGTAACAGGAATCATCGGGGATATTTTCGAGATAGGTGGCAATCATTGTGTTGGTTGCCTCACCGTAGTACAACAAGATGCGGTCATCATCGACCGGAACATAGGTGGTGATTGGACTGGTGTATAGTTCTCCATTTACATACAGTAATACTTCTTCAGTTTCTCCCGAGCAGTATTCGTTATCAAGAGTTAGGCAGTTGTCAGTCAGAGTTATGGAAAGCGAACCAAGGAAATCCGCAAAGGTGATGTCTTGGTCATGGATGTGTTTAACGTCACCATTATTATTATGCAGATGAGCGTCTGGGTGGAATGACTGCATGCTCGTGGTCTGGAACATATCGTCCGAGAGGTCAACCAAGTTGTCTTGCACAACAATGTGGAAATCGGCATGAACGTGATATTCGCTATCATAGGGGTCAGCAATCGGGTGGTTGTCGTGATGGCTGTTGGGATCACTGTGGTCATGCTGACTCACTTGCCATGCATACATAGCAGCACCCCCAATGAGGACACCGATTAGGAAACTAGCTACCGTATATAACTGAGATTTGTTTTGCATGAGCTTAGTGTAACTGGCGGTGTGACTGACTACAAGTTGTATTACTTTGTACTTTACTGCGTAATAGTTGATAATAAACCCTATGAATAGAAATCGTTTTGTCGGATTATTGGTCGGGTGTTTTGCGGCCTGCGCGTTTTTTGTTACGCCCGCCATGTCACAAACGGCCGAAGATGAATATCGAGCGAGCTTAATCAGTTTAATTAATGCACTGCAACAACAGATTGCTGAACTAGAACTCCAGTTGGCATCACAATCAGTTCAGAGTGGTTCTACTATGTTGAGTGACATCGGGGGTGAGATAGTTGCTTCGTATACAGTCGACCAGCGTGAAATTTCTGCGCGGACTCCACAAGCATATCGAACTTATTTTGATCGATTGCTAACCGTACTACCTGATAAGTATGATGATCACATTGATGAACTGGTAATTTACACCAACGGCAAAGACGAGGTCGGTGCATACGTCGAAACCAAAACCCCGTACACCAAAGACTGGCGCTACGCCGTCAGACAAAGCGAGATTATCGAAGTTCCTGAATCACGGGCTTCTACCGAACTGATGGTGCATGAGTTTGCCCATATTTTCTCGCTTGATCAAGTGTTTCAAACCGGGGAGTATTCGCGCAATTGTCACCCATATTTTGCCGATGGAATTTGCTACGGTACTGATTCATATATAGGTCAGTTTGTGGCAGAATTTTGGACGACGCAGATGCTTGATGAACTACAAGTAGTGCAGGCAGAATCAGGGTTTTATCAAACAGACTTTTACGATCGATACGAATCAGAATTCGTTAGTGAATACGCAGCGACAGACCCAGCCGAAGATTTTGCTGAAAGCTTTACCTGGCATGTCTACGGTGAAATGGCGCCGCGGGGATCAATTGCTGATGAAAAGATAGAATTCTTTGATCGATTTTCGTATACGCAAGCTCTGTCTGACGAAATCCAGGGTAATATCTAATAGCATGAAAATGCATCAAGTAGGTTGTTAACGAAGACTGCCTACTTATTTTTTATGTATACCCAATGTGGTGTATCGTCTATATTTATGGTTTCTCTCATGTAATTACTGGGTACATCTTCATAGCTGTCGATGCGTTCTAATTGCGCGGAAGAAACTTTAATAATTGATCCCGACACTGTTTGGTTGGGAGCGGGTAGGATGTTTAGCCCAGCTTGTTGGTAGTCAATCAGTGTGGCGGACGTTTCTGGCACAAGACATAAACACGCATAGTATCGAATAAAATTATTCTCAAGGGTGCCATAGACAAATAGCGAGTGCGTTCGTTCTTGGTTAGCTAGTATATAAGGGGAAGCCCCTATTACAACCAGTGCACCGCAGAGCACTCCACCCAATAAGACATACAATTGTTTCAACATTTCAATATAGTATACAGCGTGTTTCCGGCACGTAAATTTTAGTTTAAATAGTCAGACGGCATATCTGGATTGTTGGGGAGACTATTTTTATATAGCAACTACAAATGAGACAAACTTTTTAAAATCTGGCTATCAGTGATAGGGTGTGGGGGAGTAGTTATCACGTAAAATAACTGAAATTATGTCAAAACCAATAACACTATACTCACTCGCAACCCCCAACGGACAGAAAGTCTCGATTGCGCTCGAAGAGATGGGGCTCGCTTACGAAGCTCACACTGTAGATATACGGAAAGAGGAACAGCATGATCCTGAGTATCTCAAGCTGAACCCAAACGGCAAGATACCAACCATTACTGACCCCGATGGTCCTGGTGGGGAAGCGATCACTGTAATGGAGACCGGAGCAATCCTCATGTACCTGTCCGACAAGTCAGGGCAATTCCTTTCCAATGATCCACGACAGAGACTGGAGACATTGCAGTGGCTCTTCTTTCAAGTAGCGCATATCGGACCGATGCTAGGTCAGTTTGGGCATTTTTATGCATTGGGAGGTAAAGAATCTTGTGATCATCCGTATCCACTAGAGCGCTATCAAAATGAAACCAAACGCTTACTCGGTGTGCTAGAAGAACAGCTTAAAGATAATGCGTATCTTGCTGGCGATGAATACTCAATTGCAGATATTGCCACCTTTCCATGGGTCGGTTGTCTCGATTGGGGATACAACGCCAAGGAAGCTGTATCGCTCGATTCATTCCCACACGTCGTAGCTTGGCACAAAAAATGCAGTGAACGGCCAGCCGCACAAAGAGGTGCAAAAGTGTGTCCGTTTAAGTAGGTAGTTTTAGATGTGTCGGTAGCGACCGCACTACTATGTACCGCAACGTAATGTACTGTTGTATACCAGCTTGATCTATCCAAGTGTCAAACCGCCAGACAACATCCCGATCGGGGATGTTGTCTGGTGGTTTTTTGGTCACTCGGCTGGAGGGGCTTGAAGAATGTGGCACGGAAGGTACGGTATGCCTTTTTGAAAAGACTACCTTTTTGGGGAAAGAGCGCAGGCTGGACTAGTATTTATGTATAATATTATGTATGACACTAGTTCAATCCACTACACGCGTTTTTCTTTCTATCGCACTTAGTCTCTCGCTTGCTGCGACATTATTACCCCTTTCACTCGCCGCCCAAACTGGTGATACACCACCACCTGCAGAACCGCTCACCGAACCAGAAGCAGCCGAACTATTCGATTTTCTAGACGAGCTGCGTGCTGACGCGTTAGCTGACACTCCATTTGCAGACATCACTAGCCCGGCTGACATCCTCGCCCTCACCCCCGAAGAGCAGAGCGAACTAGAGTTCTCCTTGTTTTTCGGCCCGGGCCCAGCCGGGGGGAGTGCCGCCGCTCTCGACCCAGCGCTTGATATCTGTTTTGACCACTACACCTTCGACTCGGTCGACGTGTCTGTGCAAAGTCAAACCACTAATGTGCTCACCTCCGGCACGGAAGCTGCTTTCACCGTCACTCTCACCAACACCAACCCATACCCAGTTGTCGACACCGGCCTGTACCTCAAGTTGTATCGTGAGCTTGATCCGACCGAAGCTACTACCCATATGCACCATCTCGTTGATGAGTGGCAAGCTCTCTCTGACCTCAGTATCCCAGCTGGAGAAACCATCACTCGCGACTTCACCTACAACATCCCCGCTGGCGCTCCTACCGCGTCCTACCGCCTGGTGGGTTACGTAGCGGTGGCACAGGCATACAACCTCGCCGGCCTCCCGTTCACCGATGACGTCTTTGGTGGTGTATACAGCTTCCAAATCAATGGGGAAGGAACCGGCTCCGTGGCCTTTGACCGTTCTCGTACCTTTGTTAATCAAAGCCAGTACTACTTCGCTGCCTTTGCCCCACAGGTGAGTGCGACCGATCCGATCCAACTGGCCACCTTCCTCGAAAACACGACCGAAGAGGATGCCCAAGCGCAAATCACTTGGGAAGTGTACCGCTGGGACCAGCAACGGGAGGAACACCGCCTGAGTACACAGACAAACACCGTATCAGTAGCGGCCGGGGACACTATTCCACTCAACTACACCGTGACCGATACTGACTACCCGGTGTACCTGGTGGCCGGTACTGCGACCGTGGGGGACATGACCAGTCGGATCAACGTCCGCGTGGTACGCGAAGGACTAACCCAGACCCGCCTCAACTTCCCGGGTGTCACGAACTACCCGCTAACCGCCGGTGAGGCTACCACACTATTTAGCTGTGCTCACAACACCAGCAACGTCGACCAAGTACCAGGCGGCCGCATTGAACTAGAGCTCACCGACCGAAACGGCCAACTGATTCATTCCCACACTTACGAAGGTCCCATTACTGGTGCTATGATGGGTACCGCTGATACGTTCACCCCCGAGCGTACCTATAACACCTTTACCCTCACCGCCACGCTCTTTCAAGATGAGGTGGAGGTAGAGTCGGTCACCCTGAACTACGACTGTACTGCGCTTGGTGTGTCGTGCGCCGAAGCCTCTGGTACCAACGCAGCAACCTTTCCTACCCCGACCACGCAACAGTGGCAGATAATCGGTGCCGCGGTCGTGGCTTTGATCCTTGGTATGTACTTCTTCTACAGCCGTCGTCGCACCCAGGCACCAGCCGATACTAGTGATGATACTAATGACACCGATAATATTAATAACTACTAAGCTTATGATCACATTCCATTCCAAGTCACTAATCGCGACCCTGTATTGCAGCATGGCTGCGGTACTGCTCACTACAGCTTTATTTGCAGCGCTACTGATGCATCCCACGACCGCGGAAGCCAAGACAGTGAGTGCGAGTGATACGTACTCGGGGAAGCTTTTATACCAATCGACTGCAAATATTTGGACTCATATTTATTTTCTTGGCCTAGAGAATCTACACGCCACTGTCCACTATAACGCAATTGTTCGTAACATGGACACCAATAACGTACTCGCTGACGGGACGAATGTACCGGTGGGGACCGTGCTCAGGTTTGAGCCCCAGCTGGGTGATATTTCTTGGGTGGGGACGGGGGGATTTAGCGATACACCAACCGGGAGTTGGGTGCCGGGTGCCCGTTTAGGGGAGTCAACAAGTAAGATAGTCAGCGCTAAGGGTATACGATATAATACTGCTCAGTGCAAAGGTGTTAATTACACAGACACTTTTAACACCACTTCATGGGATGGGGAAGTCAGGACGTTTGACGTATTCACGCCTTTCTCAGTCAATCCACCAACGCAAACGGTGAACGTTAGTGGTACCGCCAGTCTCACACCGCTTGGAGGCAATCAGTATCGGGTAGATGGTCCAGGTACGATAGCGGCCGTGGTGACCTTTGGTGATACGTACGGACGATATTATTATCAGTATACGGGCAGTCCAAGACTACCAGGCGGAACGTGCCTAACCTCTTTTGATGCAATGCCATTATTAGAGCTCAGCTCGATTTCCGCCCCGCCTGGGGATTATCCAGATGCTAGATTTATAACCACCGACCCCACCCCATACATATACAACGCGCAGTTCGCCGCCCAGACCATCAACTACTCACTCACCGCAGTCGGCACCCCACCACCCACCAACAACCCACCAACCAACCCATCACTCACCGTCGCTGCACAAGTACCAGTCGGTAACCCGTACACTATAAACTTCGTCAGCACCGATCCCGACGGTGACACTCTATACTACGAAGTAGACTGGAATTATGATGGTACTGCCGACCAACGTGTCCCCAGCAGTGGTTACGTCGCAGAGGGAGTGAGTCAATCCGCCACCCGCACCTGGTCGACGTCCGGCAACCGCGACTACGCAGTCCGCGCCGTTGACCAACCGGGTGCCACCTCAGGCTGGGTAAATAATGCTGTCGAAGTGCAAGCCTCTACCGCCACCCTCAACTTCAAAGTCTCAGTCAACGGCGGAGCGTATATCGCGAGCGATCAGAACATCTCCAGTACAGACTCCATCGCTCTTCAATGGGCTACCACCAATATCACCAGCTGCACCGGCACCAACCTCAATACCGGTGGCGCCGCTAATAACCCAAATCTACCCGTTGCTACCCCAAGCTCTGGCACGATTGTAACGTACACCATCGACTGTACCGCTACCGACGGCACCACCGTAACTCGTACTCTCAACGTCACCGTCGCGAGCGTCCCACTTCCAACTGTCACTGTGGAATCACGCGTTGACGGCATCGGCTCATGGGTAGCAGCCGACCGCACCATCGACGCCGGGCAGTTTGTCGAGATGCAGTGGAGTAGTACTAATGCAGTATCTTGTACTGGCATCAGTGCTCCCAGCGTCAATACGCTAGCGGGTACCACAACCGTTAGCAACCCAGTTGCCGGCACGTTCCAAGACTATGGTGTCACCTGCTTTAACGCCGACGTTGTCCCGACGAGCGACAACTTCACTCTCACAGTGAATGCCCCACCAGCTCCTGTTGTTACGCTCGAAACACGGGTCAATGATACGGGGGGATGGAGCACAGCTGACCGCA
>Ga0136601_1000937_pt1 | contig 10639 bp, 13 predicted proteins | sample AntRauMFilla2699_FD_181020 | JGI IMG/M metagenome (GOLD analysis project Ga0136601, IMG submission 181020) | Saline lake microbial communities from Rauer Islands, Antarctica - Metagenome Filla 2 #699 | ecosystem: Environmental > Aquatic > Non-marine Saline and Alkaline > Saline | place... | reverse complement strand
GATCTATGTCATTTATGGAATATATTTGTTTTATCAAAAATACCAACGAGGAGAATTTAGAAAAGAGATTATAAAAAGTAAGGTAAAACAACGGTGGATAAAAGAGTGGAATGAAAGCTTTGTGTCTAAAATCGCTATTGTCTTCTTACTAATAACTTTTCCAATTTTAATTTTCATGATTCTCTACAGTTTCAGTATTGATAGTTTCTGGGGTTAGATCAGATTATATTTATTTCATATGCCAGGAACGTATTGTGAAATCAAAATAGGCTTAATTGCTCTGGTGGTTTTTCTTCTTTACTTACCTTATTTATTATACTTTTGTAAATATTAATAATTACCCTTTTAAATCTTCTTATGGTGTTCATACTTAGTGTTGTATCAAAGAGGGTATGCTATGTCGCACTTTTTAAAATAAGTACTTAAGATTAAGAACTGTTAACTCATTAGTTTAGCCTGCTTTTTTCATTGTTTTATATTTAAGAAACTTTATTTATTTCTAATACTCGAAAACCGTCGAATCGCTCTCATTGCTTCTTCGTCAGTATCATCATGGAGATCATCTAAGTTCTTAATGATTTTTTTTACAATCTTTGGTTTTTCATTCATGTAATCCATAATTAGTTTACAGGCACCAGGTTTACCTTTGCGTGCATCAGAGATAATCTTTTGTAGAATTGCTTCATAGTTGGTTATATTTGTACCGGGTACTCTTTCATTAATTTTTTTCTTTAATAACACACCAAACTTTGATTTTGAATAAGGGCATTTTGGTCTGCCTTTCATGTTTCTTCTTTTATCAAACCCTTTTTTAAAAGGTCTGAGTGATTGTATATTTGCCATGTTTTTACCGTATCAAATGTGATATTTTATGTCGCACTTTCACAGTTATTTCACAGTAAAAAATTTCATTAATTTATCATTTTCGGTACTTTTTTCGGTACTTTCCTTACTTTTTTCCTTACTTTTTATTTTTCTCTCTGTTTTTCTCTCTGTTTTTCTATTTTCACAGTTTTTGATATAAGAGAAGGTAAGTATAAAGCCGACCCAGACAGGTCAGTTAGTTAAGAATTATATATCTATAATAAGGCTCAACAGTGGGGTTACATACGTACTCAACTTGTTCAGCCAACATTCAAGTGAGAGCGACCTAGGCTCCTAAAAGAGGTATATATAGCAACGTATTATGATAATGATTCATGGACACGAATTTTTGTGTTTTTTGGTGATTCTGTGAGAGCTATATTTTAAAGGGTTATTTTGGTTCGAGTCCTTGGTGGGTTAAATAAAGTGTTTGAGGTGTTGCATTTTGATACAAGTATAGAAGATGCAACAGGTCCAAAGATTTCATCTTGACATGGTACAGTATACTGTGCTATAATATATACAGATAGTCAAGAACCTTGAAATTTCAAGAATTGCATTAGTCACAGCATTAAGTAGCTAAATATAGCTTTTTAATGCTGTGACTAAACTAACATAGCCCTGGTTTCGGGAAGAACAAATAAATCCAAAAAAGGAAAAATACTACAATGAAAACTGAATTCGTATCTAAAGACTACACTGCTGGACAACTCAATGCTATGGTCAAAAAACTCATCGAACAGGTGGGTGAAAAAGGACCAGACTTGCTTTTGCAAGGAAGACTAAAAATCGAAGCCATTAAGGATTCTCTTCTTAATTTCGTCGGAACCACTACCACCTCAGCAACGACTGAAAAGTTCGTTGCCAAGGAGAAATTCGTCAAAGACTCCAAAGAAGTTAAATTCTACGGAATCTATAGCAATTTTACCAAATGGTTTCTTGCTGACGATGGTAAGATTGAGAATCCAATCAAAGAACAAGAACTCCGTTATGGAAACCTTACAAAAGGATCTGTCGACGGACCTATCATCGAAGAATTGGGTGGTGAAGCGAAAGTTGAAACCACTCTGACCGAACTTTGGGATATGCTCAAGAAACAGCCTAAAGGTGAAGATGGTGATTTGCTAATAAATGGTTATGCAAACATCTTCTATATCAAGGATACCGAAGGTGTCCTACGTGCTGTGCTCGTGTACTGGCGTGTTGCTGGCTGGGTCGTGTATGCCTGCTCTGTCGGGTACTCGCACGAGTGGCTTGCTGTCGACCGTGTGTTTTGTCGCAATTCTTGAACCTTAGTATCTTAGGTTCTTTTGACCCTTTGATACTTTGACCCTTTACCCCCGAAGCGCAACGCGTTTCGGGGGTATTTTTTTTCGAATCTGGAGTAAGATAATGGGCGATGAACTAATTTTTAGGAATGACCAGTCTAGGGCGACCGAGACGGTTCGAGTCCCTGTCCGGCAACAGTCAAGAGCTAGCACGAAGATAGTTAGTTTGAGCAAAAGATATTCTCGAGGGAATTAATCGCAAGGTTATTCTCGTTCTCGCAAAAGAAATGAATATACCCACATTCGAGCGGACAGTCGAGCTCACAGAATTGTACATAGCTGATGAAGTTTTTGCGTGTGGAACTTCAGCATTTATTGCACCGGTCATTGAGATAGATGGACGAAAAATCGGAAACAATCGAGCTGGTCATGAAGCCGATACAAAAAACGATTCACTTACAGCAAAAATCCAGGAGAAGTATAAAGAGCTTTTCATGCAAAGTATTTATCTAACAAAAATAAAACCTTCAAATTACCGTAAATTAAAATAATCAGGAAATGTTTCTTAAAATTGAAAAAATTGCTACATATGTATTATAATAGAAGTATGATAAAAACATGGATAATTTCAACAATAGTAATTTTACTCGCCGCATATATATTACCAGGAGTAAGTACCACACTGATTGGAGCACTGGTCTTTGCTGTCGTACTCGGGTTAATCAATGCTTTTCTGCGACCAATCATACTTCTTTTAACATTACCGTTTAATATAATAACCTTAGGACTATTCACACTAGTTATTAACGCAGGATTGATCATGCTCGCAGCAGAGATAGTTCCAGGATTTAGTGTATCTGGATTTGTTTCAGCATTAATATTCTCGATAATTGTATTCCTAATTAATTCACTGTTTCTATCCGCTGAAAAAGAAGCAAAAGATTAATACAAAATAAGTACGTTATTAATTAGGTGAGCATATAACACAAACAAATGAATTGCATTTTCTGTAAAATAATCGAGAAAGAAATCCCCGCACATATTGTCTATGAAGACGAAGACTTTTTGGCTTTTCTTGATGCTGTGCCTGTTCGTATGGGTCACACTCTTGTTATACCAAAAAAACACGATGCAGACTTTACAAAACTAGATGAGGACACGTACACAAAATTAATGAATGTTGTACATAAGATTGCTCAAAAAATGGAAAAAGAAATAGCACCATTAAAAGTCGGAATGATGATTCAAGGATTCGATGTCGCGCACGTACATGTACATATTATTCCACTGGAAGATGCTCATGACATATCAACGCGCAGAATATCTGACAGGACTAACTCGACAAAAGAATTTGAAGAGATGTCAAAACTTTTGCATATGTAAGTATAAAAAAAGAAACGATATACGTGTTCAGTGTGAGAGCGTATACAGAAGAAGTCATGATATAATGCACATATTATTAAATTAATTAATTTCTACATGAAAAGGAATCTCTACATACTTATTACCCTCGTTGTTATCATTGTTTTATTTTTTCTTCTCACGAAAAACACAACCGCACCAGTTGTGACTGATCGAAGTGGAGAAGAAATACCAACTAGCGAACCTGCTGATAGGGAAGAGAATAGAGAGAGGCAAATTGTGTATGTGTGTGATCAAGGAGAAATAACACTCGTTCTTTCTGGAGAAGATTTTATGAATGCCGAAGTTATATTTAGCGACGATATATCTGCTTCTATAAATGAGAATCATGAATCACATAGTCTCGCGAGAGTCGCAAGTGCATCAGGTACGCGTTATGCAACTGCAAATGAAGATGTCGTGTTCACATTAGGTGAATCAGAAACTTTTATCACTAAGAATGGAGAAATTACATATGAAAACTGCAATGAAAAATAAATTAAATATATTCCTTTTAGTAGGATTAGTCGTGATTATCGGAATAGGGTACGTACTTACACAAGGGTCTGCTTTTGATAATACAGATGATGTTTTAAGAGAGGCTGAAAGAAAGATTATTTCTCAATCCCTTGATGTAAATGAGGCAATAGAGCTCAAAAATGAGTTTGTCATTTTTTCTCAAGAAGCACAGCAAGAAGCGTTTGGAGAAGCATATGCAATGCACGACCTTTCAGCACTTCTTCAAGCGCACCTTACTGCAATTGATGTAATTGATAATAGTAAGTTCGAAGAATCGACAGTAATTATACGAGATGCACTTATTACAAGAATTATCGAAATAGAATCGGTGCTTGCGAACGATATCGTTTTGATTGTATCTGCAGAAGAGGCAATCAATGATTTAGTTGATGAAATCGAATCTACTCTAAGCGAGTTTCAAGGTGCTCAGGGAGTAATCCCTGCTCGAATGTTTGATGAAACTCAGGTTGCAATACAACAGGCGAGTGTGGCGTTAGCTGAAGCACAATCATTTCTTCTCTCTGATCTTGAAGAGGACGCCGCTGATGAGGCATTGCGAGCGCGACGATTCATTGTTGAAGCAAGATACACAATTGAACTCGCTGAACTTATGCAGAAAGAAATTAAAAATATTGAATTATAAAAAAAATTATGATCACATTCTATTCAAAAGAAGGGTGTCCGTGGTGTGACGACGCTCGAAAATACATGGAAGAAAATAATATTCAATTTACAGAAAAGGAGGTGAGAAATAACAAGGATTTTCTTGATGAGATGATAAAAATTTCAGGTCAGAGCAAAGCACCTACTTTTGTTATCGACGGTGTCGTTTTGGCGGATGCGAGCGCAAAAGAGTTAGATGATTTTCTTAAGGAAGCGTAATAGTCACTTGAGCCCCTGAAGTATTATTCGCAAGAAAAAGAGTACCGCTGTACTCTTTTTCTATTATCGTGCGTGCATGAGAAAGACCAATTCCGCATTTAAACGATTCAGATGAAGAGTTATTTTTTGAATATCCACTATCAATATCTTCCCTATTTTTTTCTGATAATGGGTGGGTGTACGCTCTTATTCCGCATCCAGTGTCTTTGATTGTAATGGTTGTTGCCCGGTTTTGTTGTGAGACTGATATAGTTATGTAATTGTGTATTTTCTTATTTGATATGCAGCTATCTATAGCATTATTAAGAACAACAAGAAGAACCTGTTGCATTCTACATGCAGCCCCATGCAAAAAAGCTCGAGTGTTGTGAGCGTGCAATATTGTAATGTTGTGAGTGGTTACTCTATTTTTTATAAGTAAAAGAGTGTTTTGAACAAGATCAGAAAGATGTATTTTTTCGATAATAGGTTTTTCCGTAATCAATAACTGCATCTGCTGCATGAATTGCATGAGAACCTTTTTACTTTCAAGCATTTCTTTTGCGAGCCCATAGTTTTTGATGAGGCCTTTTGATTCGAGTTGGTCGATATGAAGAGTGAGTGATGCGAGGGGATTAAGAATATCGTGAAAAATACCTCGCGAGAGAAATCCTATTTGTTCGAGCCGAGTTTTCTTAGGACATGTATAGTAATTTTGGTTGTGTGTGCGAAGAGAGAAGTGATTTATTAACTTTCGAGTATATAAAAAAAGATACCCTTTGGAGGTATCTTTTTTCATATCACTATTGGATTTTATATCATTATCACTATCCTCAATATTATAAGTATGAAAGACAGTATGAGGCGATTGCGGCGAATCCGTAAGGATTCGCTTCGTGACTGGTGTAAATATTTTTTTAAATAGTGTTGTCATAATAAGGTTTAATTTTATTACGAGATACTATGAGTATCTATTTTATATCCCCTTCCTGGAATTGTATGAATAAGTTTGCGCGTGCGCACAGAACCTATCTTTTTACGAACATTCATAATATGAGCCTCGAGTGTGTTGGAGAATGGATCGACATTCATATCCCACACATGCTCCATGAGGGTGCCGCGAGACACAACCTTTCCTTGATGTTTCATTAGATACTCTAAAAGCGCAAATTCTTTCCTTGTAAGATACACACTTTTCTTGTTTCTGAAAACCTCGTGACTATCACTATTCAAAATTAAATCGCCGACCGAATAAATTGTTGAGACAATTTGTTTCGGTCGGCGAGTGATGGTAGCGATACGAGCCATGAATTCTTCAAATGAAAATGGTTTTGTAATATAATCATCTGCCCCACTTTCTAACAATGATATTTTTTCTAAAACCTCATTACGACCAGAGAGTACAATAATCGGAGTGTGTTTGCCAGCTTCTCTGATCTCCTGGCACACCTGCTTGCCACGTTTTTTTGGTAGCATATTGTCTAAAATAATAATATCGTATTCGTTCACTCGTCCAATATAGGAACCTTGTTCTCCATCCTCCGCTTCATCAACAATAAAATTTTCTGACTCCAAACTCATTCGTAAAACATTTCTAATTGATATGTCGTCTTCGATAAGTAATACTTTCATAATTAAGGGTTATTATCCACATTCTTTTTTCTCACGCAAACAGTAATCGTGGAAATGCTGGGGAAATGTATTTATATTAAATTTATTATTTATTAATAAATAGTGAAGAACACCACTAGACCAATAAAAACCTTGCTATATAATAGATATGTTACTAGTTAATTTAAAATACGTATGGAATTAGGATTTATTGACGTCCTTCAATATTCACTGTACGGAGTATATAACGATATTATCGCTATTCTTCCGGACATTATTGGAGCACTACTTGTATTCATTCTCGGACTTATCATTGCTCCACTTGTTGGAGGTTTGGTAAAAAAGATTATCGAAGTTACAAAAATTGATGCATTAATTAAAAAGGCAGGAATAAAAGAAGCACTTGGAGGCTTCGGAGATATTTCAGTGGCTGTAATTATTGGTAAGCTTGTAAAATGGGCTATCATCTTTGCATCACTTATTGCTGCGGCCGATATTCTTAATTGGCCACAATTAAGTCTTCTGCTTAATGAAATTCTTCTGTACATCCCACAAGTAATTATCGCGGTTATCGTGATTGCTGTTGGTATGGTTGCAGGAGACTTTGTACAAAGTTTTGTAAGCAGAGCTGCTCATGGAGTAAGTAATACAAAAATGCTTGGTAAGATTGCAAAAGCTGCTGTTGTAGTATTTTCAGTTCTTATCGCACTTGTACAACTTGGTATCGCACCATCTCTTATCCAAATCCTCACAGGTGGAATTGTGTTCGCACTTGCACTTGCGTTTGGTCTTGGAGGAAAAGAGAGAGCTGCCGAAATCGTTTCAAAGATTCGATAAGAAGCCAAATAAAGAACACCTTTTTTGCAAAATTATTAGCTTCGGTTGATAAAGTAGGTCAAGAGGGTGTTTTTTATTTTCATGAAAAATAAGATGTGGTATAATACTTATATGGATGAATTTTTACAGATGGATATTTTCTTCTTCATGGCATCAGTATTACTACTTATAGTAATTGCTGTTGTTTCAGTCGTAGGGTATTATCTCTGGAAAATTTTTAAAGAGGCAAAAAATATTGCACAACAGGCACAAGAGCTGATGTCTGAAATTAAAGAAGAGGGGAAAGAAACGATGTCAGATTTTTCAGACGTACGAAGACGAATAAGTCATGCATTATCAAAAAATAGCACCATCAAGTCAATCGCGACATCGGTAGCGACAGCGGTTGTGGCAAACACTCTTAAAACAGTTTTTAAGACAAAGAAAAAATAGTATAATTATAAAGCATTAATATAAATAATATGGCAAAGAAAAAAACAACAAAAAATAATTCAGGAAATAATGTATTGGAAGGCGTTGCAGCAGTAGCGGCAGTAGCGGCAACTGCTGGGGCAGTATTTCTCTATGCGACAGATTCTGGAAAAAAGAAAAGAAAAGAAATCAAAGGATGGATGCTCAAGGCAAAAGGAGAGGTTCTTGAAAAACTTGAAAAAGTAAAAGACATTAACGAAGACGCATATAATGCAATTGTTGACACCGTTGCAAGTAAATACTCAAAAATGAAGAGTCTTGGAGAGGACGAAGTGGAGATTCTTGCGAAAGAACTGAAAAGTCACTGGAAGACTATTAAAAAAGAAGTTAATCCTGTCACAACAGCAAAGAAGTCTACAAACAAGGCTGCAAAAAAAGTTGCGAAAACTGTAAAGAAGACAGTAAAGAGAAAGATCAATAAGGCTGCAAAAAAAGTTGCGAAAAAAACAGCAAAAAAAGCTACTAAGAAATAACAAAGGTCTTACGTTCACATTGTGCAAAGAAAAAAACTCCACAAGGAGTTTTTTTCTTTGCAACAGCATATAATTTTAATTTAAATCCTAAAAAATAAGGCTCAAATACAGCAAAATCTTGATAAGAAGATTGAGACGTGTCGCAACTATCAATTTTGTCACTTTTGCAGTGAAATTTTATATCATTGTGCTCAACTTTCGGTATAATTAAGAGTAATAATTATTAATGAAAGCAGCAGACCACTGCTTTAATTTAAAAGAAAAAAGTATGCAACAAATTTATGTCACAAAAAGAGATGGTTCAAAGGCCTTGTTCGATGCAGATCGAATTAACCGCTCAATCGAGCGGGCCTGCGAAGGCCTAGAGGATAAGGTTGGAATGGTGACACAGATTGCAACTGAAACTGAATTAACACTTTACGATGGTGTTACAGAACGTGAGCTTGACGAGGCAACAATCAACGCGGCTCTACAGAACGTAAAGGATGATCCGCAGTATGACGTTGCTGCAAAGCGGCTTCTTCTTAAAACCTCATACTCTGCAGTACTTGGTCAATTTGACAAAAATAGTAAGGAGGCAACAAAGGAGATGCATGCAAAAAGTTTTCCTGAATACATAAAAAGATCAACTGAAAATGGGATGCTTGATAAACGAATGGGCGAGAAGTTTGATCTAGAAAAACTTGGAAAAGCAATCGATATTTCTCGTGACGACCTCTTTAACTATGCAGGACTCTCATCGCTCCTTAGCCGATACGCAATAAAAGGAGTTGACGGACACCCTCAAGAAACTCCACAATTTTTCTTTATGCGAGTGGCTATGGGACTCTCTTTTAATGAAGAAGATCCAACAGAGCAAGCAATTGTTTTTTATGATCGCATGAGTGAGCTTATGTATATTCCAGGAGGATCAACAAATGTTAATGCAGGAACATCGCTTCCAGCACTTTCAAACTGCTTCCTCATTCAAGTTGAAGATGATATGGCTCATATAGCAAAATCTGTTGCGGATGTAATGCTTATTTCAAAAGCAACTGGTGGAATTGGACTCTCACTAACAAAACTCCGTGCAACAGGTTCACCGTTGAAAACAAGCAATACTGTTTCATCAGGACCAACACCTTTTGCAAAAATATTTGATGTTGCTATCCATGCGATTCAACGTGCTGGAAAGAAAAAAGGAGCCCTCTGCTTCTATATGGAAACATGGCACCTTGATTTCATGGAATTTATCGAGTGGCGACACAACTCAGGAGATGATCTTGAAAAGATGAGGACAGCAGACACCGCAGCTCTTATTTCCGACGAGTTTATGAAGCGCGTAGAAGCTGGAGATTCATGGTACTTATTTGATCCAGCAGATACACCAGATCTTGTTGAGCTTTATGGAAGCGAGTTTTCAAAAAAATATAATGAGTACGTAGAAAAGGCTGAAGCTGGAAAAATGAGAACATATCGAAAAATGCCAGCAAAAGAAGTATATCGAAAAATGATTGTGCAGCTTCAAGGAACTTCTCATCCATGGATAACATGGAAATGTCCAATGAATCTACGAGCACTTAATAACAACACAGGTACGATTCATATGTCTAACTTGTGCACAGAGATATGTCTTCCGCAGGATCGAGAAAATATTGCGGTGTGTAATCTTGCATCCCTCAACATTGCAAAGCATATTGATAAAGAAAAAAAAGAGGTTGAATGGCAAAAGCTTGAGAAGACTGTGCGACTCGTAATTCGCCACCTCGATAACTTGGTAGACATCAATGATCTTCCTATCGAAGAAGCACGAAGATCAGACCGAGAAAACCGAGCTGTCGGAATGGGTGTGATGGGATTTGCAGAAGCTGTAGAGTTTATGGGTTGGGCATATGACTCAGAAGACACATACGAATTTGCCGATCGAATATTCGAGTTTGTAAGCTACATGGCAATTGATGAAAGTGCTAACCTTGCAGAGGAGCGTGGACCGTATAGAAATTTTCCAGGATCAATGTGGTCAAAAGGACATGTACCAATTGATTCACTCAAGATTATGCAAGAAGATCGTGGAATTGATTTAACCGTAGATATGGAAAGTAAACATAAGGGACTTGATTGGGATGCACTTCGCGCAAAAGTAAAGAGGGGAATGCGAAACGCAACAGTTATGGCAGTGGCACCAAATGCTAATATTGGTCTTGTTGCAAGTACAACTCCTGGGATTGACCCGCGATTTGCTCAAGTGTTTTCTCGAAATAAAATATCTGGAAAATACCTTGATATTAATGGAAACCTAGTAAATGATCTCAAAGCTCTCGGTATTTGGGAGCGCGTACGAGAAGATATCCTTAT
>Ga0136601_1000936_pt1 | contig 10639 bp, 16 predicted proteins | sample AntRauMFilla2699_FD_181020 | JGI IMG/M metagenome (GOLD analysis project Ga0136601, IMG submission 181020) | Saline lake microbial communities from Rauer Islands, Antarctica - Metagenome Filla 2 #699 | ecosystem: Environmental > Aquatic > Non-marine Saline and Alkaline > Saline | place... | reverse complement strand
TTGCCAAAAGCCACGGCAAGGTTGTGATCGAGGACTTGCAGGTGCGGAACATGACGGCTGGGGGAGGCTCGCGAAAACGTGGCCTCAACCGGGTCGTGCTGGATGCCGCCTTCGGGGAGTTCCGTCGGCTTCTCACCTACAAGGGGAAGTTGTACGGCTGTGAAGTCGTGGCTGTTCCACCGCACTACACCAGCCAGCGGTGTTCAGCGTGTGGGCACGTCGAGAAGGACAATCGGACTTCGCAGAGCGAGTTCTGCTGCTTGTCTTGCGGGCATGAGGCCAATGCTGACCTCAATGCTGCGATCAACATCTTGAGGGCCGCCAGTTCGTCGGACCTCACTAAAAACGCCTGTGGAGAGGACGTGAGACCTTCCGTATCGCTTGCGATACGGAGGCAGACCTCGGTGAAGCAGGAACCCGGCACTCGGATCCTTCGGGGTCCGAGTTCAGACCGGGGGCCGATCTCGCAAGAGACGGTAGCCAAACCTGGGTTTACCTAAGTTTGGTTAAACGGTCAACGCATCGAACGTGTGCGGATCCAACCCGACGGCACAGCTCTGGACGGCGGTGCGGAGGGCGTGCCGGTCTTGCTCGTTGGGGAGGGCGTCCCGGAGGCTTTGGATCTGCCAGCCACCTCGACCACCGACCCCGTCGCAGACACTGCGCCCGCTGGCCCCGTCGAAGGCTCAAAAGATGGCTCCAGTCACCAGGGCCCTGAGGATCCGAGCCATGTGGTCGAGGTCGATCCGGCCGACCCGATCATCGAGGCTGTCGAGCACACGGAGGAAGTCATCGAGGCACAGAACAAGCGGGCAGAGGACATCAACGAAGACCTTGCTGACATCATCGACACCCTCAGAGCAGAGCGGGGCCTGCCCAAGCAAGCGCCCTACGTCGCGCCCACTGATCCCACACAACGTCTTTTGGACCCAGTGTTCTTGGACCCAGTGTTCTTGGACCCATTTCGTCCAAGGCTGGCTATCCAAGATCCCGAAGATGAGTCCCGGGAGCAACAGGCGGAAGCTTCCGAAGAGCGTTCTTCCGAGGGGCAGGCTGCTGAAGAGGCCAAGGGGGACTAGACGAGCTTCATCATCCCCTTGGCGGTCTTGTAGCCAGAGGTCAGGATGCGGTGGTCATTCTTGCTGACCCAGCCCTTGGAGCGTGCGTGTTCGACCATCGCTTCGATGAGGCGGGACTTCGCATCCGAACTCATCAACGGAAACTCGTCTGGGATCGAAGGAACGAACCGGCCGTCTTCGTTGGCGATGCCTTGGGCACACCAACCGATCATGGCCCTGCGGACGTAGGCGTGGAAGAAGTTCTTGGCGTCAGGCTTCAGATCAGATGTCAGGCTCATTGAATGATTCTCCGTAGCCTTCCTATACGCCGGGAAGGGTAGGCGTGGACCTGGGTAGTGTGAGGCCCACCCACCCGGAGTGAACAACGGCAATGAGCACTGAAAGCACCAACGAAGAAGTCGAGACCCGGATCGATCCCGAGGTCAACGTCAAGATCAACGGCTGGAGAGCCGCAGCCAACACCCTTCGTGCAGAGATCGGTCAGTTGGAGATCACCAAGTTCTCCAAGCTTCATCAGATCTCCGAGATCGAGCAGCGCGCCCAGGCGATGGTCCGGCATGAGGTCGAGCGGCTCGGTATTCCCGAGAACGCGCAGTGGAAGCTTCGCCCCGATGGTGTCATCGAGGTGGTGTCTTCCCCAACAGGTCAGACCACCCCGCCCACGGCGAAGTGATCCCACCGGAGGGTACATGAGCGCAGACAGCTGGAAGCCAGACATTGGCCAGTTCCCGTACCCTCCGGCGAACCTACAGGTGATATCCCCGATGTTCGTCGGGGCGATGGATCTGCGTTGGGATGACCCTTCCATCCTCAACACCGGTCCGAACTGCCCCGTCGTACAAGCCTGCGCAGACCTCACCCTGCTTGGAACACCTGCCGTTCAGGTGGGGGCTACAGGTACGCTCACCGTCTTGACGGTGCCTGTTCCTGCTGGGACCTCGGTCACCATCGGTGGGGCCACGCTGTCAGCAGTGGCAGGTGCCCGCACCCCGGGCCTGAACAACTTCAACGGGTCCTTGGGCACCGCAGACCTGATCGCCTCCGAGATCCAAGATGCGATCAACGACGCCGGCAACACTTTCCAGTCCGTCGTGACCCCATCTGCCTCCGGTGCGACGGTCACACTCACGGCTGTGCCAGAGGCAGCTGACGGCAATGGCATCGTGTTGTCTACCAGTGACGCCCTCTCCATCTTGCTGTCCGGCACAGCTCTGTCGGGTGGGGTGGAGGCGGACACCATCACCATTGGCGGGGTGGCCACGCTGACAGCCACGGACGGCCCCCGTACTCCTGGGGCCAATGACTTCAACGCGACGGGCACCACCTTCGACATCGCCCAGAGCATCGCGGATGCTTTCAACGACCCCCTCAACATCTTCACCTCTCTGGTGACAGCGAACGCAGCTTTCGGCAAGGTCACCATCCTGGCGGTCCCCTCAGGAGCAAAGGGCAACGGCATCGCTGTCGAGGTGAGCAACTCGACGCTCATGGTGTTGTCCATGGCGTGCCTGTTGGGAGGGTCCGGTATCCAAGGGTGCGAGGGCAAGAACAACAGCCAGTGGAACATCGTCGGCATCAACGTGTACCGGAGCGAGACCGGCGAACGTGGCCCGTACTTCAGGCTGAATGACATCCCCATCGGCACTCGCTTTTTTCGGGACTGGACCGACAACATCCTCATTGAAGACGAGGTAGTGGATTGGAACAGTCAATGGGTGGCGAAGGGCGACAAGCCCAACGATGACACATGGCAGTTCTGCACCCGTCTACGCCCCATCGTGAAGCATGTAGGACAGGCGATCGCTGCCAACTCCCCTGCGGATGTGTCGGTGTCCATCGACGGGCAGACGGTGCCGGTTCATGCTGTGTTCGGTCCAACGGGTGTGGTCACTCTGATCAACGTGGCGTCGTTCGATATCGCCACAGAGCGGACCTTCGGCCCCGTGCTCCCCAAAGCTGACGGGACTTCAGAGGTGCTGGTCACCTACCGCTACAACCGGAACCTCGTGAAGCACGATCTGGAGCACAAGGCCAAGGTGTTCTACCGGATCACCACAGTGGCTGTGGATGAGTCGGGGACGAGTCCTACAGGTCTCGTCGAGACGCCGTTGGAGTGGAGCCCACCCAAGAACGTGATGGAGGTCGAGCAGCCTGACTACATCTGGCGTGAGGCAGTCGCACGGAACCGGTGGGTGTTGGAACAAGGCGGTGAGAGGGTCAAGCTGTTCATCAAGCGCCAGTCCGGCATGCCGTGCCCATGTCGTCGGGATGAGATGACTGGCGAGTATGCTCAGATGCCCTTCGACCAAGCCGGAGGGCCTCAGCTGGGGCAAGCCGCCCCCCTTGGACCCACCTCCCCCAGCCCGTCTTCCATGTGCGAGTCGTGCTTCGGCACCGGGTTCGTTCAGGGGTACGAGGGTCCCATCGACATGATCATCGTGCCTGACGATGCAGAGCGCAACGTCAGACAGACTCCGATCGGTAGGCGGCTCGAACACACCTATGAGGTCTGGACCGGCCCCTCTCCCATGCTGAGTCAACGGGACTTCATCGTGAAGCAGACGGGCGAGCGCTACAGCATCGGACCTGTCCGCCGTCCCTCGAACCGAGGCATCGCTCTTCAGCAACACTTCCAGATCGGGTATCTCGACGAACAGGACATCCGCTACCGGGTCCCAGTCCAAGGGATCACAGAGCTTCCGTGGCCACAAACACGCACCACCGAAGAGCGGACCGTATGCAACAACGCCGCGCCTCACCCCGTCGGTTTCGACTATCAGGCGAGTACGATGGCTACAGAGAAAGACAACATCCCAGACGAGCGTGAGCAGCGCGGGCGTACGCCAGTCTGGGAGAACATCAACTATGTCTTGCCGTGGTTCGTGTTCTCTTCGCTGTGGGAGGTGGCCGATGCGGTTTATCGGATCGTTTGAGGTTAGCGTCAAGGCCAACCGCAACAAGGAGAGGGCGGCATGAGCTTCATCACCCAAGAGGTGCGCAAGCGGAACGATTGGATTCTCCAGCAGGGAGGCCGTAGCGCCCGCCTGCTGGACGGCACGACGTTCCAGATGGCCGAAGGCGAGCGTGGTCAGTGGTGGACCGGTCCCACCCCGCTTCTGAAGGTTGGCGACGTTGTGAAGGTCCAGAGCAGTCACGACAGCGAGCCGTGCGACAAACTGGTTGCCGATGTGCACCAGAGCCGAGTGGGCGGCTCCCTGCTCCAGCAAACCGTCAGGTTCGCCTGATGCATAACTGGCTCCGAGACTTTGTTCACAATGCCTTGGTACACCCACTGCTGCCGTTCCTCCCAACGAGTTTTGGGGATCGTCTTCATGACCGCAATGCGGAGTGGGCGTTCGGTGCCACCCACCACCGGACCACGCTGTTGGAGGCCCACCACCTCGATGCTCCGGCAGACATCACAGCGCATGATCTGTTCAACCTCACTACCTCGGAGTCCGAGGGCGCTGAGCTGTTCCGTGTCTTGTGTACAGCGTGGACGGGGGAGGACGCCGAGCGCGCTGGTCCCCAAGGTCCACGCATAGGGACCATCTACGTCGAGAACAATGAGGGGTTGATCGAGGTCCGGCTCGTGACCCGTCTGCGCCACCCCTCGGCACACGGTGTCGCAGCCTGATGGCTCGGTGTGGCCGGTGCGCACTTTGGTGTCCCTACCCCAAGGACCATGACGAGAAGAAGTACGCGGGTGTGTGCATGTGGTTCCAACACCGCCTGCACGACAACGAGGTCTACGAGTCCCGCGAGTGCAGCGAGTTCATGGAGGCGATCCCGGGATGGACTCCGCAGGAGCTGCTAGACTACAAGATCAAAAGGGATGATCTCGGCAAAGCTCATCGTGAAGCCCTTCGGAGCAAGCGGCTTGCCTACGTTGGCATCACACTGTCCATCTTGGGACTCCTTTGGAGCCTCGTGGAGGCGGTATGAAACTGATCGTCAAACGCGCCTACGGGAAGCCCTGGTCCAAAATGCTCAAGGACGGCTCCCTCATCGGGCGTGAGGAGCTGGAGGTGCTGGGGCGCATCATGGTCGAGTCGGTGGTCGAGGAAGCCAAGAAGGACTTCGCGAAGCAGGGAGGTAGAAGGACTGCACCCGGCAAGCCGGAAGGCATTCCGGGGACCCGGTTTCCCACACACAAGACTCGCATCCGACCCGAGTTCTTCGATTCGTTCGACTACGAGATTGTGGGCAAGAAGACGGTCGCCATCACTTCCACATGGCCTTGGATCGATCAGATCACCGAGGGCCGTCGTCCGTTCAAGATGACGTGGCTCACGCGGGCCAAAGGGGTCAACGCCGTTCCGATTGTGACCCACGGGGGTACAGTGGTCATCCGCATGGCCCCGCTCACGACTGCCGACGCGTGGATCCACCCTGGGTTCGCCCGTCACACGTTCATCCAACGGGGGATCCGCAAGGCCAAGAAGAAGGCCGCACAGGAGGTCTCCAAGACGATCGCAGCAAAGCTCTCCAAAGGGAACCCCCTCCGATGATGGAAGCCCGAATCGAATGCATGTGCCACGACTACGAGATCACTGATCTCGGGTGGAAGCTCTCTCGTGGGGACGTGAAGTGGCTCTCCAAGGCGAAAGCGGACGCGTCTTCCGAGCTGAAGCACGCCGTGGCGATCAAGGCGCTCGTCCGTCGTGATGTGGACCGTGGCACCAAGGCGGTGGAGAACACTCCCCCATGGCTTCGTCGGCGTGGTGCGGTGCCTCCACAGGTCCGACCGCGCCGTCAAGCTCCTCCGACAGCACCCCCCACTCCCCCAGTTGCGACCGCTCCCGCAGCACCACCGAACCCACCGTCGCTGACGGCTGATGACATTCGCCGGATCACTCGCGAGGAGGTGCGGTCTGAAGTGAGGAAGGCTGTGGGCAAGCTCCCAACAGCAGAAGGGGGTTTGACCAAGACCGATGTGGCGGATGTGCTCCGAGAGGTTCTAGGCACGCTTCCGGTAGCAGCGGCGGCACCTCCCGCAGCGGTCGCGCCCGTGCCAAGTTCTCACAGTGCTCCTGTGGATGATGATGACGAGGACCTGGACGAGCCCGTGATGTTCATCCCATCTGATCTGTCCAGGCCGAGCGAGCTGGCGTCTGACATCAATGTTCAGTCTTCCGCTTCCGGATCATCTTCCTCGTTTGATGAGGCTGCCAAGGCTATGAAGGCCGCAGCTCCGAAACGGAAACGCCGTTCGCGCAAGAAGAAGGTCGACCCATCCGCAGACACGGATGGAGAAGCTGGGTAGCGTAGGGCTCTAAACGACCTTCGAGACGAGGATCAACATGGCCGCCTCCAAAACACCTGCTCCCACCTACGGCGTCGGCCTCGACGTTGGCACCATGAACATTGTGGCTGCCCGCCGGGAGTCCGACGGCGTGAAGACGTGGCGGATGCGCGACGCCTTCATCGAGTTGGAGTCCGACGCCAAGCGGATGCTGAAGCTGTCTGGCGTCAATTTCATCGAGAAGGACGACGCCATCATCATCGTGGGCGACGCCGCGCTGGAGACCGCCAACGTGTTTGGCCAGGAGGCACGCCGACCTCTTTCGCAGGGATTGATCTCAGCGGGCGAGACGGATGCCTTGGAGATCTTGAAGCTCCTCGTGCAACACGTTCTGGGCAAGCCTCGGGACGAAGACGAGATCTGCTTCTACAGCGTCCCTGCGGCACCCATCGACGCACCTGACCGGGATGTGGTCTACCACGAAGCGGTGTTCGGCCGGATCGTGGAGAGCTGTGGGTTCGACGCGGAGTCCATGAACGAGGCGATGGCCATCATCTTCTCCGAGTGCGCTCCCGAGAGCTTCTCTGGCCTCGCCATCTCGTTCGGCTCGGGCATGGTCAACATCGCTCTGGCGGTGAAGTCCATCGAGGGCATGGCCTTCAGCCTTGCTCGGGGCGGGGACTGGATCGATGCGGGTGCGGCTAAGGCCGTGGGCTCCACTCAAGCACGTATGTGTTCGATGAAGGAGCAGGGGATCGATCTGCTGGACCCGAAGACTCGGGAAGAGGAGGCGCTGGCGGTCTACTACAAGGCGCTGATCGACTACTCCCTGAAGAACATCGCCAAGCAGTTCAAGTCCAAGTCGGGTCAGTTCGCCATCACCGAGCCGATCCCACTGGTGATCAGCGGTGGCACTTCGCTCGCGGGCAACTTCAAGGAGTTCTTCGAGCAGACCTTCGAGAAGAAGCGGAAGCGGTTCCCGATCCCGATCAGCGAGATCCGTCTTGCTGGAGACCAGCTCAACGCCGTGGCTCAGGGGCTCTTGCTTCGCGCCATGCAGGAATACGACGAAGACTGATCCGGTCTTCATGAAGCTAGCTAGGTGGGCACTTGATAGCCTTCCTCAAAAGGGAGGACCTCCGAATGTGGACACCACTGGAGACGCTGAAAGTACGGATCCGACAGGCAGGGGGGTGGGTCAACGCGCATGCCCACTTCGACCGGGCCCTCTCCGTCCGAAAGGAAGACTTCGAGGAGGACCGCGTCAATCGCCACCTACATGAGAAGTGGGAGTTGGTGGATGCGTACAAGTCTGCGAGCACCGAGGACGACTACTACGCCACCATCGATCGCGCGTGTCGGTATCAGGCCACCCAAGGCGTCTCCTCTGCCCTGTCGTTCATCGACTGCGATGAAGTGTGTGGGGACAGGGCCATCAAAGGCTCACTGCGCGTCAAGGCGGACAACAACTTCAACCTCCTGACGGCCTGCCAGACGTTGAAGGGTGTGCTTCATCCAGAAGCCCGGCGATGGTTCGACTGGGCAAGCGAGCATGTGGACATCATTGGGGGCTTGCCTGCCAAGGATGCTGGGCGAGAGGCAGAGCACCTCGACGTGTTGCTCGCCCGAGCCAAGGTCCTCGGGAAGAGGGCGCACATTCATGTGGATCAACTCAACATCACCGAGGAGAGGGAGACGGAGCTGCTTGCTCGCAAGGTGATGGAGCATGGGATGGAGGGTCGTGTCACTGCGGTCCATGGCATCTCTTTGGCGACGCATGCGAAGGACTACCGGTTCGAGGTCTACAAGATGTGTCTCGACGCGGGCCTGTCCTTCGTGGCTTGCCCGACTGCTTGGATCGATCATCGTCGCAGTGAGCGTCTACAGCCGTTCCACAATGCCGTGACTCCCATCGACGAGATGATCCCACTCGGGATCACCGTGGCCATCGGCACGGACAACATCGCCGACGTGTACAAGCCGTACTGCGACGGCGATCTACTCACCGAACTGCGTGCCCTTCTTGAAGCCACTCACTTCTACGACCTCGACGAGTTGGTGAAGATCGCCACCTCGAACGGCCGGCTGGTGCTGGGTCTCGACGATTGAGGGTTTAGGTTTGGCTCCTCGCCCGTAGTAGTGGTGTAGGAGGCACCCAACATGGCCAAGACCATTGATCCGATCACCGCAGCCGAGATCAAAAACCTCGAAGCAGACAACCGCCACAACGAGGCGCTGCTTCTCCACGCTGAGACTGTCGGCCACACGGCTCACGCGGACACCATGCGCCGTGTCATCTGGGACAACAGCCGTATGGGCTACACGTCTTGGGAGAACATCGACACGCGGGCCAAGATCTCCGCAGAGCTGAATGGTCGCTAGGCCGCTTCCGCGTCGAGTCTCTCGAACTCGGAGGTGACGGCCGCTTCCAGTTCGCGGAATGCTTCCACGTCTTCGGACCAGCTCTCTCCGTGGCGCATGAACATCTTGTAGGCACTCGACCACTCGACGGTGTATGCCTTCACCCAGTCGGCCCAGCTCGTGAACTCACCGTAGGTCTCACGGCAGGACTGCTCACCTTCAGACTCCCAGTCCGAGTCTGCATACCATCCGACGGAGTCCGCTCCGATGCGGGTGACGCTGAACCGCTTGGCGATCTCACGGCAGACGATGGCGGCCCCCCTCACTCGACAAGCTGCCGAAGCTGTAGCCGACTTCGAGCTTCTTCTTGCCCGTCCACTCGAACCACCAGCCGTACTTGCCCTCGACCCCCATCTCGGTCACGTCGCCCAGGTAGGCTTTCAGCCGAGCTGCTTCCGTTTTCGATCCCAGCTTCAGCCAGCGCTCGGCACCCATCAGGAGATCTCGATAGTCTGGAGGGTTGGCAGCTATTCCGAGAAACCTAACGGAAGTGGGTAGTGTCCGCCGGTAGAGTTCCTATAACTTTCGAACAGGAGAAAGAGGATGCCCCGCACCGTGATCACCCACGTCACCGAAACTGAGTTCCAGACCGAGGATGGCCGAACCATCCCGCACCCCGTCCCCTTCCTGAAGGACGAGGTGCCCTCCGTCGAGGAGCTTCAGAAGTGGTACGACCACTGGTACGCCGTCTTCCAGGCACAGGGCATCATCGCGGACTCGTCGTGGGTGGGGGAGCCAGATGTCGAAGGCTGACCGGCTCCTCACCCTGGCGGAAGCTACCGAGATGCTCGGTGTCCACTACAACACTGTTCGTCAGTGGGGGGATGCGGGCACCCTCAGGATGGTCCGCACTCCAGGGGGCCATCGCCGGTTCCCCCTCTCGGGCGTCCGAGAGATGCTGGGAGGTCCAAAGGCCCCCGAAGACGATGAGTCCACCGAGGACCGTGCTGCCATCTATTGTCGAGTAAGTAGCCACGACCAAAAGAAGAAAGGCGATTTAGAACGTCAGGTCGGGCGGGTCACGACCCACTGTGTCAAACAAGGCTACAAGCTGGTCGCCGTCCTGGAAGACGTGGGCTCGGGCATGTCGGAGAACCGCCCTCGACTCCGCAAGCTGTTCAAGCTCGTCAACGAACACAAGATCGACCGGGTGGTGGTGGAACACAAGGACCGGCTCTCGCGTTTTGGGGGAGGACTACTCGAAGCCTATTTCAGCAGCCACGGCGTCGAGATCGAGTGGGTCCACGAGACGTTGGGCAAGTCCTACGAGGATGAGCTTGTCGAGGACATCCTCTCCCTGATGGCTTCGTTCTCGGCTCGGATCTACGGCAAGCGATCAGCCGAGAACAGGAAGCGGAAGAAGGCAGCGGAGGCGGCGACGTGAGGCTGGCCTACCAGGCGGAGATCAGGCCGACCCCTCGTCAGAGGGCGGCACTCCTCCAACACGCTGGAAACGCTCGGTGGGCCTACAATTGGGGTCTCCGTCAGCATCGGGACGCCTACGAGCAATGGGTGACTGAGGGCAAGCCGAAGAAGTGGAAGGGCTGGCCCAATGCCATCAGCCTTCACCGCGATCTGAACGTCTTGAAGAAAGCCAGCCCCGAAGAGGGCGGCATCCCTTGGATGTACGAGGCTAGCAAAGCGGCACCGCAGGAAGCCCTTCGTGATCTCGACCGGGCCTTCAAGAACTTCCTGACCGGTCGGGCTCGCTACCCGAGGTTCAAGTCGAGGAGCAGGGGCGTCGGCGGCTTCCGGCTGACAGGCACCATCAAGGCTGATCACCGGGTCATTCAGTTTCCTGTGATCGGACGGGTGAGGCTCCAACCGGGTGAGCGAGGCTACCTTCCGTGGGGAAAGCACGCACAGGTCTCGGTGACCGAACAGGCTGGTCGGT
>Ga0136601_1000935_pt1 | contig 10643 bp, 9 predicted proteins | sample AntRauMFilla2699_FD_181020 | JGI IMG/M metagenome (GOLD analysis project Ga0136601, IMG submission 181020) | Saline lake microbial communities from Rauer Islands, Antarctica - Metagenome Filla 2 #699 | ecosystem: Environmental > Aquatic > Non-marine Saline and Alkaline > Saline | place... | reverse complement strand
CTACCGAACGGGGCGGCGGGAGGTCCGCCTAACTTTGGGGTGGGTTTAGTGAGGTTTCGGCGAACAGCTACGAACCCCGCTTGGTACACCGGATCCGAGAGCCCATCGAAGAAGCACAAGGAAGCACAGCGCTTTCTCGATGGAGACACCAACCTTCTGATCCTCTCGCTGCGGTCTGGGTCAGGCTTGGACGGGCTCCAGAAGAGGTGCTCGACCGTGGTGTTTGGGGAGCTGGATTGGAGCCCTGGCGTTCTCGAACAGTGCGTTGGGCGAGCCCATCGAGATGGCCAGCTTGATCCCGTGTTCGCCTACTACCTGACGGCCATGGACGGGGTCGACCCCATCATGATCGACATCCTTGGTCTGAAGCGGCAACAGATCAGGGGTGTCCGTGATCCGAACGGCAGCCTTGTGTTGCCCAAGACCGTCGACCCCAACCACATCAAGAAGCTGGCCGAAGCCTACCTCGCTCGAACCTAGTGAGGTGCCGCGACGGCCTTCGCGAAGCGCGACTCATCGTTGGTTGAAGGCCGTGCTGTCACGGTCCCGGCATCCTGCGCTTCCCAGGTGAGGCCGCACTGGCAGACATGGGAGAAGCTGGGCGGAGCACCGTCGAACAGGCCGATCAGGTGCCAGGGCAGACGGTTCCCGCATTCGCAAGCAGCGCCGGTGGTGAGGGTCTTGAGTGTGTCCATGTGGGCCTCCTGGCCCCTTGTACGTGCTGGGGCGGTCGACTGGACCTACCCAATGTGCCGGAACGTGATGTTGATGCGTGGGCTCACCGGGCGAGAAGTCTTCGGAACGCAGTGCTCCCACTCGACCTGCGCGAGGTCCTTCATCAACAACAACGAGCCGCTCTCCATCTCGAAGTTGATCACCTTGCGGTCGGAGTTTCGTCGGATCTTGAACCGACGGGTGCCCCCGAACGACACGGAAGCCACCCACGGTTGATCTCCGCAGCCGTAGTCGTTGTCCGAGTGCCAAGAGACGCTGTCAGACCCATCCCGGTACAGGTTGCACAGGGCTGAGTTGAACCGCCGGCCCACCCTCTCCTCAACCTGCAACCTCAACCGCTCTAGCGACTCGGGCAACGCTCGCGCAGGGTGGTGGATGCCGCTGTACGTGTTCCAACACGCGCTCCATGGTTGCCCAGGGAGCGAGCGTCTTGCCCGCACCAGTCTTGTTGGGAGCCTTCTTCCCAGTTCCAACACGCGCTCCCTGGTTGCCCAGGGAGCGAGGACCTCTTCGTTGAAGTTGCCGTCCACATGCCCGTAGCTGTTCCAACACGCGCTCCATGGTTGCCCAGGGAGCGAGGGCATCGATGTCCTCGTCGCGACCTTCGCGACGGTCATGTTCCAACACGCGCTCCATGGTTGCCCAGGGAGCGAGCCGACTTGGGTTTGGCCAGCCCGAGCCGGACCTCCTCGGCGGGTTCCAACACGCGCTCCATGGTTGCCCAGGGAGCGAGCCGATGTGCGGGTTCGCACCGAAGCTGCTCTCGCAGTTCCAACACGCGCTCCATGGTTGCCCAGGGAGCGAGCCCTCGCCCGCCTCGAAGCATCGACCGACATCACCACCGTTCCAACACGCGCTCCATGGTTGCCCAGGGAGCGAGGCCAAGGCCCCAAACCATGACCATGTCGATCTTGAGTTCCAACACGCGCTCCATGGTTGCCCAGGGAGCGAGGGCCCCGCCCCAAACCATGACCATGTCGATCTTGAGTTCCAACACGCGCTCCATGGTTGCCCAGGGAGCGAGAGCATGGTCACTGTGTCTCCCTGGGTACACGAGTAGTTCCAACACGCGCTCCATGGTTGCCCAGGGAGCGAGGGCCCCGCCCCAAAGGGGCTCGCACTGTGCGTTTTCGAGGCCATTTGCGAGCGCCTGTCTTTCGACGCTCTTTCCAGGTGCTGGTAGTCTGCCGCACCCGCTTCAAAATTCGGTATAGCAGCGTTGTTACGCCGAGTGCGAGCGCTGCCGGCCTTTCGGACACCACAGAGGCGCTCGCACAGGTTGTCAGAGAGCAACTTCAACTACTTGGCAGCGAGAGCGTCACGGCCAGCGACGATCCCGTCCTCCCAGGCGAAGAACCGAACGTTATCGGGTAGGCGCGAGAGGTCGAGGTCGATGTCGTAGTCGTCAAACGACTCGGGCTCGCCGTCGGAGGTGATATTGATCATCGACTCCAGCACGTGCTCAGGCACGGTGCCGCGCTGCGACTCGAAGTCGAAGAAGTAGGCGCGGCGGAGGTTGACCTCGGGCCGTGCAGTTGAGCGGGTGTGCTCCCAGCACTGAAGAACGGCCTCGTTGAACAGTGCCATGTCGTCGGAGGTGATCCCTGACAGCTTCCCCAGTGCGGGGTTGAACTTGGCCGTGAACTTGTAAAGTCCGTAGGGCACCACCACCCGGGAGGGAAAGTTGGCTCCCATGTAGGACTCATCTTCTCCGTCAGTGTTCTTGCGCCTCCGCACTTGATCGGCGATGCAAGTGCCTTGGATGATCATGGGATCGATCTTGTCGATCGAGCGAGCATTGGTGACCAGCCACGGGCCCTTGATGGGTGACCCCGACCCGACGCCACCTCCGAAAAGACGAAGGTCTGGGTACAGGTCGCACAACTCCTTCGCGGTCTTGTTCTTACGCAACTCAGTGAGGTTGTTGCCCTTGGAGTAGTAGTGCACGTCGTCGCGGACCATCTGCATGTAGTCACGCGCCTTGCGCTTCAATGCTGTGTGGTTGATGTAGCCACGTTGCGACACAGGGTCCATTCGCGGAGCCCCTCCATTGGCAGGATCACCGTTGGGATTGGACATCACGACATCCAGCAGGAACACGAAGACTTTTCGGCTCGTGGTGGAGACGGGAAGCCCGTAAAAATCAGTCTCGAAAGGCATCAAAGCCTCCAGTGGGTTGGCGGTGTAGGGTGCTCCAGGCACGTGTGTACTACGCGTGAATGTCCGAAACTGAACCCTGCGCAGCAGATTCTTTTGCGGCCTCCCGGACCGCTTTCGCAGCAACAGCGGCTTTGATCCGTTCTCGGTCCCAAGCGCGGAAGCAGGAGTATCCATAGATCATGACTTGCCGAAGATCACCGGAAGCCTTCTTCGGAGCCTTCCTGCCCATCTCCAGCTCGTACTGGGTCAACATCGCCCGACGGGAGCTGATGAAGTTGTCCGTGACTCGCCGCTTGCCGATCGTGATGTTGGAGTAGCGGTCGATGGTGCTGAGGGCTTGCTGACGGCCCCTCGAAGCGCCTTGAAGGTGCGTTGAACCAAGAGGCTGGGCAGTCTGGGAGCGCATTTGGTTGGCCTCAGCCTTACCGAACATGACCCCGAGGAGGAAGTAGTATTTCTCATCGCAGTCGTAAAAGCTCGGCGGCGTGATGAGGGCATCAGCAGCCTCCTCATCTGATGCATCAATCTGTTCGGCAGCGACTGTCTGTACGTCCATGGGGGACTCCTGTTTGAAGAAGGCTCGAAGGTTGCGCCGCCGTTCCCCGTTGTGGAGCTGCATGCGGTCAGCCTTGTTGGTGTGTTGAACATCCAGAGGTAAGGGAATTTCCCCCGCCAACAGGATCATGTGAAGACGGGCACGGGCACGATGGACCGCCTCAGCATTCGCAGGGTGCCCATCGTGGTGGCGGGCCACCATCTCTTCCCCCGCCTGCCAAATGGGCATCGGCCCCATCGTGTCGAGCCAGTGTTGGATGCGTCCTCGCAGCCCTTGGCCGTCCACGGTGTAGAAGCGCTGCAAAGCGGTTCGTGCCGTCATGGTCTCGACGAGCATCAGATGCGAGGTGTCGGGCAGTTTGCCCAGTGCGGAGGCCCGGTCAGCCTCAGAGGTCTTGGGGTCCAAAATCGTGTTGAGAAGTTCGGCTGGAGGCGTCTTCAGATCGTCCGCCCACCAAACGATGCCCAGCTCCCGACTCAGGTTGATCTTGTGGGCCTTTGAACTCAGGATGTGTTCGAGGCCACGAGCCATCTTGTCAACACAGTCGGTGCAAGTGGGCACGTTGTAGCCCTGCTCCCGTCCATAGGCTTGCCAAGCTTGGTGCTTGAAGCTGACTAAAAGCATGCCCTTGACCTTGGGGAACAGCCGGGCGATAGGACGCTCTTGGTAGCACATGGAACAGGGTTCGATGAGCGGCTCCTTGCCTTTGTTGTTCCGCTTCTCCAAGCGCTTGAGGTGGTACGCCCGAACATCCGCGTCGAGATGTCGCCCTTCCAAGCCAACCACCTCAATGAAGAACACTTCCTTCGCGGTAGCTGCGACAGGGAGGATAGGCACGGTTTCTGGTGCCGGATGGTTCGCTTTGGCATTGGCCAGAAGACAGGCGTAGCCGGATAAAGTCGCGTGGACTGTGGTCAGCTCCCCCTTCAGCTGCAAAGGAGGCGTCGGGATCGGCATGGAGACCGGAGTGGGCTCGATTCTGGCGAGCGTTTCTAAGTCCTCTTCGGACACCTCACATCCCAAAGGCAGGATGATCGGCCGGTCCCCATTGTCTAGGAACTTGAGGATTGCTTTAGCGTAGGGGCCAGGACACCCCGCGAGCTTCTCGCGGTAGTCGATGTAGCGTGCCGCTGCTTGCTCACGACCATGTCCGACCTTGCCGGTCCCGAAAACGTAGGTTGCGTCGTCGAACAGGGTTTGCGCCCGCAGCTCACGGGTGCGTTTGATCTTGGGGATATCGCGACTTCCCGACTGCTTCTCAAAGCCGAGGAAGACACCCTCTGGGGTGATCTTCAAGACGAAGCCCACCTTCTGTGAGGAGTACCCCTTTGGGAGGTCTTTGGGTGCGTGCCGCTCGGCACGGATCAACTGATGCAAGAGCATGACTACCTCGACCTGATGGATTGGGGTTCGCTGCGGCGAGGACGGGCACGGCCGTCATCGTTGGCTTTCTGGAAGTACGGTCGCTCGCGGTCGTACAACGCTTTGGGGACATGGAGCACACCCCCAACCACTTTCGCGTCGAAGAATAGGGGGAGGCGTTGGTCTTTGGCTGGGTTGATCGGCCTGAGATCAAACAGCATGGGTCCGATGTCGAGGTTGATGTCGAGAGGTGCAGGCCGGGCGGCACCCTCCTCCAGCAGCTCCCACGCAGCCGGAAACCCCCGCTGTCCGAAGTGAGGACTGCCCCACTCCTGCCCCTTCCGCATCCGACGGAGCGCCCGCTGGATGTAGCCGGCCGAGGACTCGGTAGTCCTCAAAGGGTTTACGACGAGCCTTGCCGTGAAGACGTACTCCACGTCGCAAAGGGAGGTGAAGCATCGAAGGGAGGTATGCTTGGAGCCCATCCGCTCCCCGCCAACACGGTCTCTCTCGTCGCGGACGCCCTTGTTCTTCTGGGTGAAGTATCGAATGGGCTTACAGACCTCGATGGTCTCGATCTCCCAATCGAACTCCTTCTTGCCGTGAATCTGCTTCAGGAGACCCTTCAACGCGGATGGGGTCGGCACAGGGTAGGTCATGGGGTCAGCACGGAAGTGAGGCTGGGTGAACATCGCACCGGGGCCCCAGACGCGGAGACTGATTGAAGTGGGGCGGTGGCCCATATGAACTCCTGGGTTGAGTCTGTACTACGCGCCCCGGGTTCAAACTAAACCCACTACCTCAAAATATCTGCCAAGCTGCTGTCGGGGTCCTGGCTCCGCCACCCAAAGCGTTTGGACAGCTCGATGCCCGCGATCGACTCAGGCCCGTGAGGCCCTTTGATCCAGAACGCTTGGGCGGACCGCGTCTCCGGCTCGGACAGATAACGGATGAGGTCGTTCTTGTTGGTTCGAGCACAGCCGCGTCCCAGGCGCTGGAGGGCACTTTTGACCCGCCTGGGATTCTGAAGCACCATCTCACGAACCGCCACTGGGTCCAGAGGGGGTCTGTCGAGCAGCCCGAACTGGTAGGCCATGACAAGGAGGAACAAGCTGGAGCCCCTTGAGGTGAGGTCTACGTGCAAGTCTCTCAAGGTGTATCGAACCCCTGTGCCAAGGTATCGAGAGATGTCCTGTGGCCCGTGCTCCAAGCTGGGTGGTGCCCCGTGGTCCCCGATGAACGGCTTGATGATCCGATCGATGATCAGCTCATCGGTTCGGAAAGGGTTGAGTGTTCGGCGGCACTGCTCCATGTAGGGAACAGCCTCTCGAAGCACCCCTGGGGTCAGCACGCCCTCGAAACCGTTCCCGAACAGCGCTGCGATCGGTAGGCAGAGCTGATCGCTGTACTCGGAGGCAACCTCCAACAGCACTTCAAGCAGGTGGTCGTGGTAGATCTCTTCGGTCGTAGCGACGGGGCCGCCGAAGCGTTGGTCCTCTTGCACCTTGCGTACGATCCGCTTGACGCTGCCGAGCAAAGCCTTCCGAAGCTCGCGGTTGCGCAGGGTCTCCTGCTCCAAGATGTCCTTCACCATCTGAGCTTTCTCGTCGACACTCCAAGCAGGGTGGTTGGAGAGTAGTTGGATCATCTCCTCTGCCGTCTCACACCCCAAGGCGGCCAAGGCTCGGACAACTACTCGCCCCTGTCGGTAGTGGAGCTGGTCCGTTGCCCCCAAAGAGCGCACCGTCTTCGGGCGAACAGCTGGAGGCAACCTCAGGCCAGCCACCAGCTCCTCCCAGTGCCGTGCAAACGCGATGCTGGCAGGACTCATCTCCAACACGCATGCGATCTCCAAGAGCCGAGCCGTGAACCGATGGTGCTCAACCACATCCATGGTGTCGAGCTTGCCCACGAACATGGTGAGGTAGGAAGTGTTCTTGGAGGGGTGGTTCGGAAACTGCTCCTTGCATCGCAGGGCACGTCCGAGTCGTTGAAGCAGCTCCGGCAGAGAGGTGGTGACCCCCAACGTCACCACATGGGTGCAGAAAGGCCAATCTGACGCCTCTCCCATCCGACCACAGCAGATGATGACTTCGATGGTGCGGTCCGCATAGTCCGTGAGATCTTGCTCGACAGACAGACGACGACGGAACGCATCCTTGTCGTTGACGGCATCGACGATCTCAGACGACTTGTACCCAGCTCCCAACAGAGCACGGCGGGTCTCGCGTGCCATCCTCGCGCTGTCACCTGCCGGCACGCGCAACACTGTGGGCAACCCCACCTCTCGGACGTAGCCAGCGATGTGATCAAAATCGATGCTCTTAGGGCGTGCGCTAGGGGCTAGAGCCGGTGTCGACAGCTCGTAGAGCCGGTGGACGATGCGTTCTGGGAACCGATGGCTTGCCACAAGACGGGTGTAGGGAACCTTGAACACAGGGATATCCGCATAGGACAGTGGTCGGCCGTCCGAACGGAGCGGCGTGGCCGTCACACCATGCAGCACGCCCCCCCGATCTCTGACGAGGTCTGTGAACTGGTAGAGATCGGTCAACTCCGCACCCGAGTGGTGAAACTCGTCACCCAAGAGGTGCCAGTCAGACGTGCCTGCGGGGATCAGAGGGCCGATATGCTTACGGAAAGAGGCATGCGTAGTGACGAACACCTTCCCTTTTGGATCCTTGATGTAGGACTTGAAGGCGGCGGCCACGTCGCTGTCCCTTGGGCAGACCCAAAGGTCGGCCTCCAAAGTCAAGACACGGCCCTCGAACCTACCGCCGATCCGGATCTCACAGGGCTCTTGAAGCTGTTGCTCCACATCCTCAACAGGCGTGATCAGGATCCGAACTCGCTGGGTCGACAAGGCGGCGGTCGCACGCAGCACCAAGCTCTTACCAGCACCAGGGTTGATCGTGACCAAACCAACGGGCCAGCCCTCTTCGAGAAGGAAGTCGACGGCTTCACACTGGTAGTCACGAGCGATGTATTTTTTCACGGTGGCTCTCCTCTGTACACCACTACGCATGGGCGGGCATACCTGAACCCCCCGCACTCTCGGAACCTCTCGGGTATAGTGCCGACGTGCAGGCACCTCCCTGCCCGGAAACGGGTCGGGAGAGAACACACCCACCGCCGCAAGGCACTGGACCCTTCCCATACGCGGAAGCGACTCACCTGCACACGCCCCACAACCGTGGGCGGTCGCTACCACTCCGATCTCGCGTATCAGGGAAGTACCCATGTCCAAACCAGTCCCCATGTGGGCCGTCATCGACGGCTCAGAGTCCCGCGTTGGCACTCTCCACCCAGCCAAGGCTCGTGTCCTCGTCAAGCAGGGCCTCGCCCGCTGGAAGGGGAAGCGCGTCTATCTGACGACACCTGAGCCCTTGGTCACCGTCTACGAAGATGGTGGCATCAAGCTCTCCCTGACCCAGGCGGAGATGGACAGCTTCCAAGACACCAAAGACCCCGGCCCACACGTGAAGTGGGACCTTGAGAGCAGCACCGCGCTCGACATCGACGGACCGTGGCCCGGCATGAAGGTCCGCGTGATGAAAGACCACTACCAGCAGGGCTGCGTCATCGAGCTGGACTCCCAGACCCGGATGTTCACGCAGCTCGGACTCGTCCACCTCGCGATCCCTGAAGACGAGTGGTACGACCGCGTCACACCCATCGACCCCGCAGCCGAGCGCGAAGACCACTACTTGCTCGGTGACACGGCCTTCTGGCACGGCGAACGCTTCCTCGTCGACGGACAGCCCTGGAACCCCGAGGAACACCTACGCAAGGAGCCCTACGACTCCGTCATGGTCCACGGCTACCTGCGCGCCGTCGATCTCTACCGAGATCAGATCCCCAAGCACTGGTCCGTGGTCCCCGACTTCGAGCCACCCCAAACACAAGAGCGCGCCGACCAGCTCGTTCGAGGGGCCTTGGACATCGCCCAGCAGCCTTGTGGGTGCGTCGACACCAACGCCCTGGAACCGAACCCCGAACAGCGCGTCGCCTGCTCCTACTGCGACAAGGGCCACGTGCAGGCGTTCAATGAGCTGTACAACCTCTACGTGAATGGCTCGGTGAAGCTCGACACGATGCTCGCCGTTCTCGGCAAGAGGCTCACCACGGTCGCGAAGGACATCGTCAAGACGCACAAGGAGCGTCAGAGAGCTTGGTTCAAGATGGACGGCAACACACGTGGCATGTGGGTGGAGAAGGACGGCCGCAACGAACTGCTCGTCCAGCAGGCCCTGACTGACCGCGCGACGATCGAGAAGATCACCCCGCCCAACCCCATCAGCATGGGCTCCACCTTCGATGGGCTCACCGTCGAAGGCACCGAAGGCACAGTCACTGGCACCGTCCTGAAGTTCGCGGCCCCACCAGAGAACTACCTCCGCAAGCTGGAGACACAAGGGCTCATCGCCCCTGGGACCACCGAGAACATCCTCACCCAGCCCCGCTGCCGAACGTGCGGCATCAGCATCGCCTCCGAAGGCGTGTGCACCGTGTGCGAGAGGCGTTCCTTCGAGGCCCTGTTCACCGGCTACCAACGTGGCCAGATCAAGATCGAAACGATCCTCGACACCCTCGGCCTCGACACCAGCCCCGAGATGCTCGCCCTGACAGAACAGATCGCATCCGAGCAGGACCGCTTGGGCGCGAGCTACCACCAACGCATCGCGACCCTGCGCCGCATCCGAAGCGATCTGCCCATCTTCAAGCGCGTCCTGGGAGACCTCTGCGGAACCTTCAAGCTGAAAGGACTGCCACGCGGCGGGTTCGACATGACCCTGACCGGAAACGAGTCCGGCGGATGGTCGGCCTCCAGTTGGATCGAAGCCTCCGCCACTCACTACAGCATCTACCTCAACCGGTTCTGGGAAGAGACACCCACCGAGGCTGAACGTGAGAGCGCCTCGATCATCACGCTCACCGTCACCCGCCAGGACCAGGAGAGCGCCACCCTCAAGAGACAGGGGGAGTGTGCCGAAGTGCTGCGCTGGGAACCTGCTGGAGAGAAGGGCTTTGGCGAACCTTCCCGCCGAAAGCTGGAGTACAGCACCGACGACTGGGAGAAGACCCTAGAGTTCGAGCTGCAACACCTCCGAGACGCGTTGCTGGACCCGCAGCACGCGCCCTACCTCATCGACCAACCCGAACTCGTCGAGGGACTTCCCACGCGCTTCGTCAAGACGGCCGACGCACTACGCAAAGCCATCGCTGCCGCTGGAGACCTCACGTCCGACTACACCTACGGGAACGTTGGGTTCGGCTTCACCGACCACGACGCCGGCACCCGCACGGTGATCTACCTCGGCAAGTTCAAGGGCTCCCAGCACGAGAAGCCCGACGACGTTGGGCAAGAGGAGTGGGACACCTTCACCAACGCCCTGAAGACCCCCGCCGGACGCCGGTCCGTGTTCGACAGAGCACCCAAAGCGCCCGACTGACCTGCTCGACGCGCCACCGCCTTTGTAGACCCGACTCGGACCACAGCTCGGAGAGAGGCACGATCCAAGGAAACGCTATCCGGCCCCAAGACGATGTGCCGCTTCGTTCGTGGCGATGCAAATACGACTCTCCTCCGTGACTACGTGCCGGAACTTCATCAGCCGGAACCGATCAGGGCACTCCTCGACCAGATCAATTTGAAGCGCGTAGAGGGTGCGCGGATCGCCGTAGTAGAACAAGGTGCGGTGGAAACGCGTGTAGGGAACACCCGTGCGCTCGGGCAGACCGTTGAGATCCCAAGCGTCCAGCTCAGGTCGATCGGCCCGCACCAGCAACACCGAGACGAGCACGAGCGACCGCTCTTTCGGCTGGGAGA
>Ga0136601_1000932_pt1 | contig 10663 bp, 14 predicted proteins | sample AntRauMFilla2699_FD_181020 | JGI IMG/M metagenome (GOLD analysis project Ga0136601, IMG submission 181020) | Saline lake microbial communities from Rauer Islands, Antarctica - Metagenome Filla 2 #699 | ecosystem: Environmental > Aquatic > Non-marine Saline and Alkaline > Saline | place... | reverse complement strand
GATTCTTGCCGACAACCGCTCGCTCTTCGAGCAAGCACGTGGCTCGACCCACAATCATCAGACATGGGACGGTGGCTATATCGACCACGTAACCGACGGAATGAATTACGCACGTCACCTCTTTGCTGATGAGTTGCTGTCTGTAGTATTACTATCGTCCAGAATCGTCCAACTACTTTAGTTTGTAAGATAAGGCTTAAATCACTATCGTCCAACTAACCCTAACAACTACTGCCACAAATCCTCACTCTTCCAATCAGCTGGGTACCCCATTTGTTTGAGCGCTACTCCTGGTGCATCGGGGAACGATTCGTTGAGACTGATGATACTGTCAGCCCAAGTAGAGGTTGGATTCAGTACCCCTTGCAGATACCGAGCAATCGCCACTGCGCTATATATTTTCTGTTGGGCAAAACCATCGCTGAGGTGCTGTAGTTCTGTCACCTGCAACTTCGCTAACCTTGGCTGCGACACTAATGTTCGATTCCACAAGCGTCCGTGGTGAGCGCAGATATTTCGTACATCAGCCAGCATTCGCACCCACGACGGCAAGATTTCTGGTGGTACATTATAACGCTCGGCAATGGCTCGTTTGTCTTTGTATTTCATGCCAGAGATAAACACCGACAACATCCCAAAATCCCACAGCTCTACCGCTGCCCACATTGGGAGCGGGTCTGAGTATTTCTTTCTAAAGTGGTCAACGAAGTCACTCTTGGAGCGTTCTGCCATACCATCAAAGCGATTCACAAACGTAGTAAACTGAGACTCGGTAAAACCGGGGTTGATGGTCTGCACAAACCGCTGGTCCAATACTTCCCCGTCACGGTACGCCCACGGTCCGTATTGCCCTAGCTGCAAGGTGATGTCAGTCCTGAGTGCAATTTCTAACCGCTCCAGTACATCCAGCATCAACAGTCGCAGATGTTTATCATAGGTATACAAATCAATCACCTGGGAAAACGTCGCACCATCTCGATACCTGTCTCCCACCACCCGCTTGGTTACACCTGATTCATTTTCAACGAGTGCCGATTCTCGCAAAGGATACCAATACCCACTGAGTCGGTAGTAGCCGATGTTTTTGAGACAATCAGCGGCGTAGTCTCGGTCACCAATATCCAACCCTCGACTGGCAATCAAATCCAGCTGTTGGTCTATAGTGAGGAACGGTTTGGTATAAGATTCCATGTGTTCTGCATTGTACCAAAATGACGGCAACCAAAACAGAAAGCCGGCCCATGCACGAATGCAGCGGGGCCGACCTTGTTACTCATCACTATAGTGGAATGTATATAAAAGTCAACTGGAATTGGTGGATATTGTACGTTTTCAATTAGACCACTTCTACATAAAAAGCGAGTACACCCTCAGTAGTTTCTTTATCTTCGCTCCACCAACTGCGCAGCCCTTGTGACAACTCATCCTTGTCGCCAAGCCTCTCTGTATCTTGCTCGATGATACCAAATAGCTCTTGGAAGCTTGATGCTTTATAGATGTGTTCGATACGGACAATTACCCGGCGTGACTCATCAGTTGGTTCTTTTTGCCATCCAGTGAAGTCCTCCCAGAACTCAATATGGTTCCCTGCTTCGAGGTCATGCCAAGCAGCTTCATCGAGTCTGAAGTCAACTGATTCACCTGTTGCAATCAACTCTTCGAGCGGTGCAGTGGTAAGCTGGATGGATTTTTTAATTTTCATATACCTACTGCCCCTTAAGCCACTTACTTAATCGTTCCTTCACCTCCTGCAAGTCCGCTTCTATTCGGTACGTATGCGGGGCACCCTCTATAATTTCAAACACTTTATTATTGTGTGGAATGGTATCAAACAGCTGTTGCACATGGTCTGGCGGACACGAACCATCATCGGTCCCCGTGAGTAAGAATACTGGCATAGTCAGCTTGTCTGCATTTGGGAGCAGGTCGTGATTTAACCTTTCTTCATGGATTGCGTACGGTGCTCGTTTAATCTGCCCTGGTGAAGTCCGGCTCTCGCTCTCTAATACCCCCTTTTCTTTCCAGGTAGCAATATGGCCAGGTCGATGCCTTTCTTCTGAGGCAGCAATGAGTGCTCCAGAAACTACTGGCGAGATAGGTGCTATGAGTTCTACTTCTTCTGGGTGGTCCTGAGCGTACCGAGCAGCAGCATGGCCACCCATCGAGTGCCCTGATGTTGCCAGAGGTCCCACAAACCAATCCTGCTGCTGCACCCATTTGCAGACATCTTCCATGTCTTCATAATGCAATCCTTGTCTTGAATCATATATATCTCCGTCACTTTCATTTAGTGAGTTGGTAGCGTCAAAATTAAATACCTGCCAGCCGTTATCGGTAAAAGCTTCTTGGATAGCGACCATGTGGTCTTGTTCTTTCTTGCCTGACCAGCCGTGTTCTAGTACACACGTGCCTTTTATATCACCAGTTGGTAGAGCTAGTTGTCCAACAATATTCTGTCTTTTGCGGTTTTGTAGAGTGAGTTTTTCCATACTTATGCTTTTGTGTTAATCACCGTAATAACTCCATCTTCTACTGACATGTAGTGATAGTCACTCATCAGCATGAAAGGTGGCTCGGTTGGGTCATATGCTTTCTTGATTCGGTCCTCCAAATACATCTCCTTAAAGTGTTCTGAACCCCAATGAGGAACAAACAGAATGTTGGTGAATCCAAAGCCAGTGTAATCATCGAGTGTAATACCTTCTGAGTCTTCTAAATAGACTGGAATTTTTGCACAGGCGATAATGGAACCAGCACTAGTCCCAATGTATGGCTTACCCGCCAACACCTTCTGTCTAATAAGTTCAAAACTGTCCGTTTTTTTAAGTTGCTGCAGTAGGTAGATGGTATTGACACCACACATGTACAACACATCGTATTCATCAATCTTGGCTTCAATGGCATCTTTTAATTGCCCGGCAATACTCCATCGGTCCACCTGGTAACCCTGGTCTCGTAGGGATTTGAGGTCCGCTTGCAACCAATCATCATCCCCCGCCACTTTGCCAATCTCTGGTTCGGATGCTGTATCAATAAACAGAATCGTTTTATATCCCTTGTCTGATAGATAGTTTTTGTAGATATGGCCAGCGACCGATGCAACGGATGAGGTGAGGATTATCATGGGTGTATTTTACCAAAAATAAAGCAACTCTGCTCCTCAGGTCTTTACAGCACGTACTTTTCATTATATTGTGCGGTCAGCTTTGGGTAGAGAAAACCCTATAAGTTCCCTGTCAATTTTGTCTAGGAGACAACTCATGAAAGTGACGAACAACACTAGCTTCCCTGTCAAAGCATTTGGTGTACACACCAAGCGTGGATATGGAACCGACACTCACATCAAACCAGGTGAATCTGCCGACATCACTGGCCCCTACTTGGGTGAAATGGGTGGCGGTCTCTGTCGCATCTCTATTCCTGGTGAAATCATTTGCCATGAAGAGCCTGACAGCGATGGGAAATTTCAAATCTCGCAAAAATCGCCGATTTGCCTACAGGAAGGTGACACTGGTGTGACTGTACGGCACTGGCTAGACGACCCTGAACCATACGTCACCGCCTGGTGGAACCGTGATGCGGTTCTCATGGCTTCTGATGACGGCACACCGCCGTGTGAAAACCCTGAAAACCTTGTCTGCCAACGTTGTGAGGAAGAAATGCACGTCAGTGAATTCATTCCAAACACAAGCTGTTGCTTTGGTTGTCATGAAATGACGCTGATGCAAGAAACTGGACACGGTGTCGTGACTCATGAAGGCCCTGGCCTTATGGGACTCGACGGCAACGTCTACAAAGTCAGATAAAACAAGGAGAGCTATCATGGCGACTGACGATGAAAGAGTCTTTGTAATCCATGCCTGGAGAAACATCGAACGCTCAGGGGAAATGGAGGTTTCCGAGATTTCACGTGACGACAGCTATCCTGATACGTTGAGGGATTTTATGCATAATCATCCTGAGTTTGTATCAGCAGACATCGGTGTAAAAGCTCTCACCGAGGACAAACCTGCATTCCTTGGCACCCAACACGACGGAAAGCTAACAGCACATGTATGCTGAAGCTACAGGCCACCCTTTCGTTTCGGCGGACGGGTGGCTTTTTCTTTTGTTCACTTTCTGAGTTGAAATATTTATAGAAACTTCACTAAAATACCCTTTCATATAAGTCTGGTAAATGGGGTAAATGGGGTCAGGGGTAAATGGGGTCAGGTAAATGGGGTCAGAGGTAAATGGGGTCAGGAGCCTTTCTTTGGGTAAATGGGTAAATAGGGTCAGGAGCCTTTCTTTGGCCTACCAGCAGCTCGTAGGGTTCCGGTGAGTTTGAAGGTATCGATCATTCTGTCAGTCCATATTTCAGCACCAAACGGTTTTCCTTTGTTTACTGAGTATCTAACAGTACTCAATGCTTCTGCTGACTCCTTTTCATTTACCCAGTCTAAATAGTCTTTTGGAACATCCAGTACCCAGGGTGTCAGTAATTTATTTTGTTCAATAGAACCAGCTTCCCTTCTCCATAGACTTGACCATTGCCAATGTTCTGCACGGGTAACTAACTTGGCACGGACAGGATTACGTTCAACGTAGCGACAGAGTTGGAGGAAATATTCGTTTGATTGGACAAGAAACGATTTATATCGACCTTGATACAGGTGGCCTGAGCCAATTGTTTTATGAGCAACATGCCACCGTTGGGTATGAGTCATGGTAAGCCACCCGACAAACTTTGATAAGTCGCCATCGTCTTTTGGAGATACGATCAAGTGCCAATGATTTGGCATAATGCAGTATGAGTAAATTCTCACACCGGTTCTTGCCTGAGCTTCGGCAAGAACTTTTTCAAATAGAGCGTAATCATTTTTTGTATTAAAAATTTGCATTCGTGCATTAGAACGATTAATGACATGGTATATTTCTCCACCTACGTCTACCCTGTTGGATCTTGGCATAACTTAAATATATCATAATGGCTCCTGACCCCATTTACCGAGTCTTCTGCTTGGACTGTTACTCCAACCCTTGGTTCATCCATAATTACATTTTCAATCACTACTCCAGCTGCAATTGGTAGAATATTGATAGCTGACTGAGCGGTACTTTGTATTACCACATTTTTTACCGTGACACTTGGAGCCATTACGGAAATAGTGGCGTTATTGAGACCCGCGCCGGCGTTTACAGTGTAACCATTTCCATCCAACGTAACCCCTGACCTTTGGATTATCAGGGGTATATCTACGTCACCGGTGAGAGTACAAGTGCCTGACTCCCAGATTCCAATTTGCGAACAACTTATTTCAGTAACAAATATTCTTGAAGGAATTTGCGCTTGTGCAGTTTGATAATAAAAAACCGCCATTAAGGCGATTGTAATTAAAGTACTTTGTGTCAAAAAGCGAGAGATTTGTGTCGTATCAAAAATAAAATTGAAGTGACTCATATTTTGAGTATATCAGAGTTTAGTTTTAAATTTTTATTAGTAATGAAATGTATATTCAGGATTATGCAGAATGTCTGATTACGCATCACTTCTATCTACTCACCTCAACTTAGGATTGGAATATAGATTGTAGTGTCGTTAGTATTCTCAAAAACAGCTGAAACGTCCTCTACGGCGTCGCCCCAAATTTTGAGATATATTTTATAAGGGTTTTCTGGATACCCTAGTGAGACGCCCGAACTAAAAAACACCCAGGGGGTGCTTTTTAGTTTTAATAATTTTTGCGACTTACAGCTTCTTTAGTAGATCCCTCATCAGCTCAATCTCCGCTGTTTGTGTTTCCATAATAGCATCAGCCATATTGGTGATTTCGGTGTGAGTGATGTATGGTCGCACACTTTGTGCCATCATGATTGCTCCCATGTGGTGCGGGATCATATCTTCTAAGAATCGCCGATCTAAATCAGCTCCAGATAGCTGCGCTAGGTCACGCATCATTGGTTGATATGAATTATCTGCGGCGTACGCTTCTCCGTACCAGTCTAGGTGCCACTCTTTTAGCATTGCTATTTCAGTTTCCTGGGCAGCAATAATCTCTTGTGCCAAGGTGCGGATTTCCGGGGTTGAGCCACCTCGAGCCAAGACTTCGTTGGCAGTATCTACTGCCTCTTGATGATGCGGGATCATGCCAGCGACAAATTCTCGCTCACTTCCGACCATCATGGCTGAATGATCCATTCCGCCCATGTTCCCCATCGGCATACGGTCATACCCTCCATTGTCTGACTGCATCATCGAGTGATCCATTCCCTCCATTCCATAATCGTCATTGCCTGCAATCAGGTATCCGCCAATTCCACCAATAAGCAGTGCGACGACTGCAATTAAAATAGTATTTTGTTTCATGTTGTTTTAGTTAGTTTTTTAGTGCTGCATCTTCGATGGCGCATCAGTACAGCTTGGGATTAAGAATGCCGTTTGAAAATAGTTCTTGCAGCGAGCGATATGAAAACGTGTATGTGCTAGTCTCAAGCCACCGACACAGTGGCGGCGAGGCGTATTGTATTTTACGTAAAAGATTGGGGGCGACTGCGGCGACAAATACTGCAACACCAGCAACTGCGAGCAGTAGCGTCAGTGCGGGTGCGACTGAAAGAAAAACCGACTTCCACGCTCCAATGTGATCAGCCAGATTCATCGGACAAATCACTTCTTCGTGTGACATAAACGGACAGTTTGTCATTCCTCCAGACATATCCATCCCCATCGACATATTAAACAAACTAAAAAACATCGTTCCTAGAAAGAACGTCAGAAGTGTGAAAGATACAATTCTAGTTGCCCAGTTCATTGGCTTAATTATAGCAAATAATTACCCAATGGCAGAGCCATGGTAAAGCCTGGGAATATAGATAGTTGCGTCATTTTTCTAGTTCCTGGTTGAAAATGGGGTCAGCCACCCTTTCTAAAACCCCTCAAACACAGTTCTAATTTCCTGTATTACGTCGTCCAAAATCAAAAACTCCTTTGGGAGTTTTTTGGCGGTTAAGTGGGTGGTCGTGTCACGCGGCACCTGCTCATTTGTTACGTAGCATGCTACGTAACAAATGAGCTTGGTGACCGTCAGGTCGATTCCCAGCAGTCGCCCTAATGAATACATAAATGGTGTCTGACCTCATTTCCCCATTTTCATTTTTCCATTTTCAACCTAGACGTTCGAACTGATATACTCAATCAATGAGTAAAGTCATCGTCCTGGGTGCACCGCTAACTGGAAAAACATCACTCACCCATGCTTTGCGTGAGCAGGTAGAGATCTCTGTGCTTGATTTCGATGAAGAATTACTGAAATTAAACAACGGTAGATATCCAGCAAATTACCCTGTATTAAATAAACAACTTAAAGACCGAGTTATTGAAAATGTCTCGACAATGAAAGAGGTGATATTCTTTGCTTTTGAAATCGAAATCGAAGCGCTACGAAGACTGGAACAAGATAACTTTATGATTGTCCAACTAACTGCACCCCTTGAAGTGCTTAAGGCTCGCAATCAAGAAAGATTGAAGAATGACCCCGACAATGACGCGTTTCAATATGTGACAAAAAATCTTGAATACCAAAATAAAGTAAAAGAACTAGGTTTGGTAGATCTAATCATAGACACCAGTACAGAAGGACTAAATGACTCGCTAAAGTCAATTATTCAAATGTCACTAACCTCGAAATAAAAACTATTTTGTCCTGTAGTTTCTAAACACAGTTCGCACTACAAGAATATTCCCGAAGGTCCGTCCTTCGGAGTTTATTTGGCATTACGCAATATGCGAGAAGCCGCATACTGGTCTTTTCGAGTGTATCAGAAAGTAATTCCTCAAACAGCTGATAGTCGGCATCACTTTCGAATATTCTCAATCGACCATTTGCACGATTAATTACGTGATAGATTTCACCACCGATGTCTACCCGGGCAAGACGAGGTATAATGGTAGTATCTCATGTTTGTGATTCTTAACCGTGACTGTACCCATTAATTCACAGATAGACCTCATTTTAAGATTCGCTACTCCAGGAATAAGCTGCATGTGATCACTAAGCACCTTATTGCCACCCTTACTCTTTCTCAGAAAACCGCGTATTTCGAGAAACTGGACCAAAATATCCGCTTACCGGGAAGACTCCTACCCTCGATTGCCATGATTGCACCGCTTGCTTGGTGATGGCACCAAAGTATCCCGTCGCACCATCGGCAAACGTGTAATCACCAGTTTGGGTGAGGTGGGTTTGCAGACAGGTGACGTCTTCACCGCTCACACCGATAGTGAGGTCGCGGGTAAACACACAGCGGTTAGTAATCGGTTCATCTTTTTTTACGTCTGTCTGTTGTGCACGCTGACTCGTTTGTAGTTCAGTAATGCGCTGCTGCAGTAGTGTAATTTGTGCAAGTAGTTTTTCTGTCAGTTTTTCATCATCCGTCGATCGTCTTGATAACGAACAGCGCGAAGCGTCACCACTTTCTCTATCACACACTCGAGTGCCTCCACCTCCACCACCGCTACTTTTACTTTCACCGGCAACCTCCACTCTCCCACCGTCGGTGATTGACCAGTTATGATCGGCAATGAGTGCAGCGCGAGCAGCATCAACTGTCGATGAATATTGCGCGCTAGTCACCAGCGTTATATCGGCTGGGGTGTTACCTTGGGCTTCCCATCCGGACAATGTGGAGGAATAATTAGCTCGACTCCATGCAGTACCTACAAACGCGTCGTCCAATCCATCTGAATCCAAACTGCCTATATCCCAACTTCCAAGCGGCTGATCAAACGAGGCTGCATCCTCAAACATTTCTGTCATATCATTCACGTTGCGCACGTCCCAGGTATTAAGGGAGCGATTGAAACTAGTTTGTGAAAAGAGACTGCCCATCCTAGTCACACTACTGGTATCCCACTGGTCGAGTGGTTGGTTAAAGTTAGTTGCTTGGGTAAACATAAAGTCCATGTCTTCAATATTGGCGGTTGTAGTACCCCAGCCGTTTATCGCACCATTAAACACAGTGGCACCAAAGAACATTCCTGACACGTCGGTTGTACTACTCAGGTTCCACTGGTCAAGCGGTTGATTAAACGCGGTAGCATCGCCAAACATATCGCTCATAGTAGTAACAGATGCAGTCGTGGTTCCCCAGCCGTTTAGATCGCCGTTAAACGCATCGGTGTCAAAAAACATCTGCTCCATGTTTGTCACGCTACTGACGTCCCAATCGTTAAGCGGTTGATTGAAATTTTCAGCATCGCCAAACATATCACTCATGTTTTCTACCTGTGCCGTTGTAGTTCCCCAGCCGTTTAATACTCCATTAAACGCGGTTGCATCGAAAAACATTTGTTGCATTGTGGTGACGCTACTGACGTCCCAGGCATCAAGAGGTCGGTTGAAAGATTCAGCTCGATCAAACATAAGATTCATCTCTTCAACCCTCGCAGTTGTGGTTCCCCAGCCGTTTAGCGGCTGATTGAAATCAAGTGCTGACAAAAACATATTATTCATGTTTCGCACACTACTCACGTCCCAACTGGCAATTGGCTGATTGAATGACTCTGCTTCTTCAAACATTCCTACCATTCGGGTTACGTTGGCGGTGCTCGTACCCCAACCGTCCAGGGCACTGTTGAAATTAGTCGCGCCCATAAACATTTGCGTCATGTCCGTTACACTGCTCACATCCCAGTCGTCGAGCGGATTATTGAATGCCTGAGCGCCGTCAAATAGACTGTCCATATTGGTCACATTACTAACGTCCCAGTCATTTATGTCTCCATTAATAAGAGTTGCTCCGCGGAACATGTTGTTCATACTAGTAACAACTGCCAGATCAGGTGCATCCGTCGCGTTGTAGGTCAGATTACTCGCCCCGAAAAATGCATTTGCCATACTAGTCCAAGCAACGTTTCCCCACTGCTCAATAGAAAGAATCTTTTGCCGATCGCCAGTGTTATCAAAATGAATACGCGGAAAATCACCCGTGATATCAACTCGATACGTGCCGGGGGCTGGAAACGTGATGGTTGTGGCAGCCGTGTTGCCGCTAATGGTACCGTTACGAGCATTATCAATCACGTCTTCCCAATAGACGGTGTAGTCGTAGCCAGTGCCAGTGGTCGGGATGGTGATTTGATTGTCTTACTCGTGCCGGGATTGTCAGTCTGCCAAGTGGTGCTAAATGAACCTGGGGTTTGGGCGGCGGCGGACGCTGCGCCAAGAATAAAAAATATAAATACACTCAGACATCCGAGCATAAGTATTCTATAGGAGTAAATAAATGTCGCGGGAGCAATTATAGTATGTGAAATTTTCATACCCCTATCATAGCAACTATGACCAGAGACTATCTGGCTGGTTGTGGGTATAGATTGGAGCAAAATAACACGCGCAGCATCACGCCACTAAATCTGTCCAACCGAAACAGCACAGTGCCGACTGGCTTCAGTAACGACCTTGCGCATCACCGCGATTGTTTCAACCGGAAAATCTCCAATCGCGGTTTCGTTTGACAGCATGGTTGCACTCGCGCCGTCCAACACTGCGTGTGCAATATCTGACACATCGGCGCGCGAGGGTTTTGAGTGTTTGATCATGGACGTCAACATATCAGTTGCCACGATCGCCGGAGTATTGGCGGCGCGGCATTTTGCGAGAATATCTTTTTTTATAAACGGCAG
>Ga0136601_1000931_pt1 | contig 10670 bp, 14 predicted proteins | sample AntRauMFilla2699_FD_181020 | JGI IMG/M metagenome (GOLD analysis project Ga0136601, IMG submission 181020) | Saline lake microbial communities from Rauer Islands, Antarctica - Metagenome Filla 2 #699 | ecosystem: Environmental > Aquatic > Non-marine Saline and Alkaline > Saline | place... | reverse complement strand
ATATCTAATCAAGAAAAAGTTAATATAAAAGATATATTTGAAGCATCAGGTAGTAGCCAGTTTAACTTAGCTAATCCTCAAACACGACAAGATTTAAAAAGCAATGTTAAATCTATACAACAAGCTCAAAATATTAATTTACAAACAATATTTAATGAACCGCAGACAAAAATACCAGTTACTGACAATTTCGCGCGCCGTGTTGTATTTTCAGCACAACAAGATGAAATAAAACGTCAAGATGTATTGAGTAAAGCCCCTCCTGATGATTATACTATTAGAGGAGTAAGTCCCGGACCAATAGAAACTATAAACCTTGTTGCCCCTATAACTAAAGAAATTCCAAAAACTATAAAATCAAGTGTTGAAAATCCAAAAGATTTAGGTGTAGGATTACTACAAGGTGGATTTTTCTTATTTGATGAACCTGATACTTTAACAGCAGAACAAAAAAAAGCGCGTGATATTGGACAAACTGTAGGCGCAACTATTGCAGCACCTTTTGTAATAAAATCTATTGTATCTTTAGGTGTAAGCGCTGTTAGATCAAGCTTTTCAATTATTAGAGCAACTCCTGGAGCTGTAAAAACTGGTTTTAAAGCATCAAAGAATTTTATCATTAATATACCTGAAAACACGGTTAATTTTATAACAAAAACTCCTAAAAATATCTTATTACGTTCAAAAGTAATAAGAAACGATTTATTTGTATTTAAACCTTTAAGTGTTGCACGAACGACAGCCAATTTTATTGGATCAGGTGGTGGCGGTAGTGGTGCGAGTGTTGCAAAGATAGGATCAAACATAAAATCTATTAGTCCATCTATTATTTCGTTAGTGAAAACATCAGCTAAAGGAGTACAAGAAGCAAATCTAGGCATCAGTTTAATAAGTTCAACAGCGCCAAGAACAGTGGGTATAAGTGACAGAGAATTAAAAAGCATAGTATCAATAGGATTACGTGATGCAGAAAAATCACAAGTTAATACATTAGTTAATCAAGCAACAGATTTAAACGTAGGTGGTAGTGTTAAAGCATTTGGTTCATTAAGTGCAGGACAAGTAAGTGTATTAGCACAACCACGTATAGAGTTTGAGAAATCTATTATACAACAATTACAAGCAAGAGGATTAAACGAAGCACAAATACAACGTAATTTACAGGTGGCACGTCGAGAAAGATTAGCCATAGGTATAAGTGAACCTGTTGCTTTACTCGGAGTTGCATCAAGGTCGGATATATTCGCCCAAAGATTAACTGCCAAAGACTTTCAAAAATTAGGCACTCAAAATATACAGTTTAGTTTTAGCGAAGCACCTGATAAAGTTGCTAAAATAGTATCACGTAATATATTACCGGCAGGTTTTGTCGAGGGTGCTGCACTAGAAACGATAAGCCAAACATCTCGTGGAGAAGATTTAAACTTTTTTCGTATCGGATTTCAAGGTGCATCAGGTGGTATTGGTGCAAGTCTATTAGCAGGTAGTGCTGCGAGAAACATACCTAAATTAAGCGATACTCCGTTTAAAGCAGGAGTAAAACAACAGGGTGTTTTACGTCTAGGCGATTCATTAGATTTTTTAGAGAGTCCTGCTAACTTTTTAAGTAATCCTGTGACAAGTAAAGCGAGACAATCATTAATCCTTACTGATAAAAGCACAGGCATAAGTAGGTTTGGCTCAGCTAAAATGAGCGAGTTAGAACAACTTTCTACAATAGGTGGGCGTATAACACCAATTAGAACTAAAGTAGTTACTCCTACGTTTACTTTAACCCCTATGATAACACCAACTCCTACTCCAACAATAACACCAACAATAACTCCAACGATAACTCCTACTCTAACAATAACTCCAACTATAACACCTACAATAACACCTACAATAACTCCAACGATAACTCCTACTCTAACACCAACGATAACTCCTACTCTAACACCAACAATAACACCAACTCTAACTCCAACAATAACTCCAACAATAACTCCAACAATAACGCCAACAATAACGCCAACTGTGACACCCACTGTGACGCCAACAATAACACCTACTATTCAATTCCCTTTTATTCCGTTACCAACGGGGAGAAAAAAACAAATGAAAACAGGCTACAACGTATTACTAAAAGATGAGGTAACAGGGAAATTTAAAGTTGTTAATAATAAACCTGTCAGTAAAAATCGTGCTTTAAACTTGGGTTTTAGTGTGACAGATAAATTTTCGGAGAATGCATTTAAAATTAAGAAAACTAAAAAGAAAGTAACAGGTAATCCTACTATATTAGATTCTATGCTAGAGAAAAAGTTTAATAAACAAGGTAATGTTTATAAAGAACGTAAGAAATTTAGAAAAGATAACGTAAGCGAAATATTCAGTTATTTATCAGGTGGTCGTTTTTGAATAAGAAAGGACAAGCAGGGAATGTAATGTCGGTATTGTTAATAGTTGTACTCACAGGTATTTTATTAGCAGTTTTTCAACCAACACTAAACGATTTTCGTTTGCAAAACATAGAAAACATAGATAATTACCCTGATCAATACTCCGCTTTAATGAAGTTATTTATGTATGGATTACTACCTATCATGTGGATTTTTTATATTTTTTTATCAATATTAATAGTGTTTGTAACGGTGAATCAAAATGGATAAACGATTTTTATTATTAGGATTGTTAATGTTAATGTTAAGTAGCTTTTCATTTGGTGCAACATATACTCTTGAGGATTCAGTAGATACAGGAGGTACAGAAATAAGTCTTGTAGACTATAGAATGGGTATTATTGAAACAGGGAGCTCTTATGATTTATCTCGAATAAGTCTATATTTAAAATCTGTAAACTCTCCTACAGGTACAATGACAATAGAGTTACAATCTGTAACATCAGGAAAACCTGATGGAACAGTTTTAGCAACAATTACTGACTCAGATATTGATTTAATAGGTTCAAGTTTAGAGTGGGTTGATTATGATTTAGATGAAGGTATAAGTTTAACATCAACAGATTATGCAGTAGTAGTTACAGTAGCATATACTAGTGGCGGAAGTGATTTAATATATTGGGATAGATCAAGCGATGCTTCCGAATTATGGAGAGGGGATAGTACTAATAATATTGATTGGACTTTACAATTCAGAGGTATGAGTACTCGTTTTTATTCTTGTACTGGGGAAGATTGCCCCCCTAACGAAAATCCTAAAAATTTCACAATTACAGTTACCGATGAATGGGATAATACTGATTTAAGCGATCTTGATGTCACAATTACCTTTTCTAACGCATCGACACAAACATACTTAAATGTTAGTGGTAATATTATTTATACGACTATTCCAGAAGACCTAGGGGAAACAATTACAATAGAACTAGAGTCAACAGATTACTTGGATAAGACTTTAACTAGTCAAGCAGTATCTTCTAATCTTGTAACAACAATGCATCAAGCGGAGATATCTTTTAATGCGAGCTCTTTATTTACTAATCAAACAGTACAGGGTAATTTTTCAATATATAATCTTGATTTATCAGCAAATGTAACTAAAGCATCAGGCGATGCATTTAATTTGGCTGCAGGAAGTTATGATGTTACCTTTACAAGTAATCAGAATTATACTACAAAAGAGGAAACTATAACTGTTTCAGCATTAGAAACTTCGACTTTTACGTTTTTGAATGTATCAAATTCAAATTTAACTGTGACAGGGTTTAGTTTATTTGATGATTCAGCTGTAACCAATTATAGTTTCACTATTTTTAACGAAAATATGAGCCTTACTTACACAGAAGTAAACGATTCAATTAATATTTATCCTTTTCAAGCAGGAGTATATAATATAACTGCTAACGCGACTGGGTTTTTCAATTTTAATACATCAAATATAACTATCGCGCAGGTAAATGATACGTATAGTATAGGTTTCCAGCAAGAGGGTGCGTTAGCATTCTTTATTAGAGATATTGACACAGGAGACTTAATAAGTGGTTCAAATACGACAGTTATTTTTAATAATGCTACCACTGAATTACAATTTAGCACAGTTTCGGGAGTAGGTAGTATAGAAGGATTAATTGTTAATAACACGTATGACGTAGTAATAGCTAATTCATTATATGAACGCTCGTTTACTGGGTTTACGTATATTCAAGATGTAGAAATATATGATTTTTATTTAACGCCAAATGGAACAGAGATTAATTTTAATATAGTATCGGTAGAAAATAAAGCTATTAGCGGCGCATTAGTACAGATTGAGACATTTGTCAATGGTTTACCTGTATTAGTGCAGAGTGCATTCACTGATGTTCGAGGGTTTACAAGGTTTATTTTACCAGTTGATAAAACGTATTTTGTTACTGTCACGCAGTCAGAATATCAAGGCGTAGAAGATATATTAATAAATTTTAATAATCCTGATATAAAAATTGTTCTTCAATCATTAGACGGCGCATTAGATACGACAGGAACAGAGGGAATCAGATATAGTTTAACTCCTAAAATGACCGTGTTAGAATCAAATCAGACGATAAACTGGGTTTATAGTGTATTTAGTTCTGGTAGTCAGTTAGAATCGTTTAGTTTAGGGCTATATAATGGGACTACATTACTTTCTTTTATAGATAGTACAAATACATCAGGTGGCACTCTTAATTTAAGCCTTAACCTTACTTCGCCTTTATATGACGAAGCTAAAATAAGAGCAGTTATTACATATAAAAAAATAGATGAAGATTTACAAACATTAACGCGTATTTATTCCATAACGCAAAACATTAATTATGATGGTTCGTTATTAGAGTTACGTGATTGGATGCAGGAAAATATAGGCGATATGGATAGATTTATTATTTTTGTTCTAGCTTTTTTTACTGTCATGATAGTAACCGCAATATTTATTAAAGGATTCGCTAATGTTATAATAAGTGTTTTAATGGCTTTTATTATAGGGTGGTTAGTTGGTATGAACTTATTTTTAATAATATCAATAGGAAGCATATTATTACTTGGAATGATAGCTTGGAGCAATGAGATAAGATGAACACAAAATTTTTATTAATATTCATGATTTTTTTGAATTTTACAACCGTATTATTTGCATTTGCTGATTATGAAGCGGGGAATGTTAATGCAGAAGCGAATTTTTATATGGTTAATTGGATGCTTAACACTGATGATGTTTCTGTCTCTAATTTAGACACTATTAGCAACGGGGGAGGAACAAGATTAAATGAAAGCTTTAAGACTGCAACAAATCAACTTAAACAAGAACAAGGCGCGGGTACGTCTTCAGATACAGGTTTTTTTAACATATTAGATACTGCTAAAATGATTCTCGCATTTTTCAGTTTGTTAACGCCATTGCCAGTAATAGCTTATTTTAATACAGTAGGATTACCTTTATTTTGGGCTATGTTATTAGGCGGATTAATGGGCTTATTGTACATTATAGGACTTATGGAATTCTTAAAGGGGAGTAGTTTATAATGGCAATCGAACTATTCACAATAATATTTGAGGGTATGTTAGGCGGATTAGGGAACAGTATTTTTATATTAATACTTCTGGCTATTGCTGCGATAGCATTTACATTATCGGCTTTACGTTTAGATCCATTATTTGCAATAGTTGTTGCAGGTTTCCCTTTCATATTATTTAGTTTATACGCAGGTTTTGATATACAAATATTAAGATTTGTAATAATCGGCTTATTATCCTTAATTGGCGCTATCAGTATATGGCGTTTAGTAATTAGATAAAATCAACATGATGAGACATATAATAGCTTTCACTATATTGGCTTTTTTAAGTATATTATTGGGGTTTTTTGTATTAAATCCTGATAGCCATACTTACCAAACAAATATATTAATGGATATAGAAGCACAGTATGATAATATACCCAACTCTAAATATGAGACGGAGTTATATAAAGATAAACCTTTTATTTCATGGTTAGTGCAAAATCAAGGGTGGATTTTTATTATTTGTGTATTGCTTTCAATCCTTAATGTGATGCGAGGGTATTATAAAAAGGGCAAATTTTACCATTTTATACAAAAACTATATAAAGAACAACAACAATGATTTATACTAGAGCGTGATAAATTAAAAATGTTAACTTCAAAACGTGGTCAATTTAGCATTGGTGGAATCGTAGCAGTAGTTATTGGTCTTATTATGATAGTAGCTTTAGCTGTCCCAGTTACACAGGATGTTGTCGCAGCAGCAAACTTAACTGGTACAACTGCAACTATTGCTAACTTGTTACCTTTACTGCTTATCGTAGGCGGTGTTATCTTAGTTGCTTCACTCTATACTAGAAATTAGAATGAAAGCCTACTAAGGTAAATGTCAAGTATTGCAGGGTTCGACTCCTGCCCTTTTATTTTTATACAATGGCAACAAATGAAACAATAGTCAAAATAACAGAATTTACAGGGTCAGTTATACCTGAATCTTTTTTAATATTCTTTTTTGCATTACTTATTATCGTAGTAGCATATTATATAAGAAACTGGGCTTTACTCATATTAGGTGGTATTCTTTTCTTTATCTTAGGGTTTTATGATGTATTCTCATCATTAAATAACTCGTTAGAATTTCTTTTTTTTACTTTTGCAGGTATTTTGATTATATATCAAGGTATATCATTTTTTGCAGATGAAAGAAAGGGGAGTGAGAAGTAATGACAGAACAAGCAACAAACGAACAGATTCAGATATGGTCTCAGATCCAGCTAGAGAATCAAAAGGTCAATCCTGCCAATCAAAAACAAAACGAACTGTATTTAAACAGAAATTTACAACTAGGTAACTTAGATAAACCCACGTTTAAAGATTTACAGATTAAGTCTGATAAAGCGTTAGTTTTTGCAGATACTAATAACCAGTTATACAAAAGATACGCACAACGTACGCTTAATAAAAACGAATATACAAACGTGTTAAGTGGTTCTAAATACGGTTTTGTAAGGACAAGTTTAAATACAACAACACAACGACAAGAATTAAAAGACGAATCGCCACGAGGTTTAAGTGGGTTATTCTCGAGAAAAAAACCATGAATTACGCAATCTTATTTTTAATTGCTGCTTTCTTACTTATGATTGTAGCAACAGTAGTAATATTTACACTTAAGTATGTTATATTTGGCTTAAAGTTTTTTATAGCTAAATCAAGACATAAACAAAACTTAGCAGCGATATTTATTAGAAGCAGGAACAACAGTCTAGGGCTTCCTTATTTAGTAAATGACGCGGAAGAGAAAGTCACAATCAAAGTGGGTGGAAAAGTACGTAACTATCCTTTATTACGTAAAGAGGGTGATAATATGCGATGGTTTGATTTACCTATGTATATATTTGATGCTGAAGATTTACAAAACGAACTCGGGTTTTATTATACTGATGATAAAGGCAATGCAGTAGTACGTAAAAGCGCGAACTTTATAGGTTCTGAATCAATACAGGTAATAGTTGATAACGAATTGTTAACAAGTGAATTTACAAAACTTATGAGTGTCTATAAAACAGTTTATTATATTGTTTTAGGTTTAGGTATAGCTGTTGCATTTAATGCGTATGTAGCTTTTGAAACACTTAATTATATTAACAATCTTTAGGGAGAAACAAATTGACAAAAGAACAAAAAAAACAAAGATTTATTAGTTTAAATGTAATAGAAGACGGAAAAAGTATTACTAAGATTGACTTACCCCCTGATTTTTTACGTAAGGTTAGCTGGTCTGAGAACATGAGTAAACCTGAGTTATTACGTGCGTTATGGGGTAAGGTTTATTTTATACCAAACAAACAAGCAGAAGAACTATTACAACAGAAAGGTGTGATAAAAAATGAAAGATAAAATATATTTTATAAAAAATGAAACAAAGACAGATGTATATGTACCAGGTCAAGATGTGTCTATATTATCGCATACATGGGCAAAACTAATATCAAAAAAAGCTAATATCAAAATATGTAAGATTGGAGAAATATATTATGACACTTTTGATTCTCAATATAATATAAAAATATTAAAACCTGTTTGTTTGCAAACAGATACTTTAAACCATATGTATAATTATTTATATAGTTTGAATAATAAACGTGTGATAAAAAATGCCTGATGCATTTAATCCAACACACGCTAAACAACAAGCTTGGGCTTTAGGCGAGACTAAGCTTACATATATTGAGATACTTCAACAGTTTATCAAATCAAGAATAGCGTTTATTCATTCATTAAATAATATGGATGACCCATTACGTGCGAAGATTGAGTATATATCATCACTAGATGCATATTATCAAGTTTCACAAGCACCGTTCGAGTCATACCTAAAAAGTGAATTTCCTACCACTGCTGATGAGATAATAAAAAAGTATGATGATGTCGGTATAAATGGGCGAGATATGAAAGAATTAGAATTATACGAAATGGGAACGTATCTTAATAAATGGAACACAAGGCAAGGTTTCATGAGACTTGGCGACACTGTTACTGAGTTTGATGATCCTTTTGATAAAATTAAGTTTATTGAATCTAATAAATAAATGAAATATAAAGATAAATATAGGAAAGAGCAACCTTTTTCAAGTATAACTAAACTACAAGATATACACTACAATGCCTTATCTAATGACGAGGATGATAGAGTATTGATTGTGACTGGAGATACTGGTGCGGGTAAATCTAACTTTGTTAAATGGTACTTTGATTGGTGGTACACTAAAACGCTAAAGATAGAACCACATAAGGAGTTATTATCTAACTTCTGTTATGGTACTAAAGATTGGACAAAGGCACTCAAAAACATTTATGATGTTGAAATAAAGTATTATATGTTATACAATGACGAAGCAATAAACTTACTCTATTATAGAGACAGCACAACAAAAGGCGCAAAACTCATTAAAAAGAACTTTAATATAATTAGGTACTTGAATACGTACCACGTATTAACAATACCAAATTGTTACGAATTAGACCCGGAAATAGTACGAAATCGTGTTATTGGTATGTTTTATATATCTAAATGGAAAGGTAAACGTGTGGCTAGTTATTTTACACAGTCTGAGTTGTTGCGTATTATTCAAGAGATAAAAGACAGTATTGCACAGAAAAAATACAAACGTGATCAGTTACCGAAAGTTGCAGAAACAAAAGCTTTTCAAGACAGAATATTTTATGTCTATCCGCCTATGTATAAAGGATGGGTAGATGAAAGTTATATGCAAGGTAAACACGAACAGGCAGGAGAAGCAGTTAGTAACCTGTACGAACATTACAACGCAACAGAAAGTAAGAACGAGAAAGCACAAGATGCTGTGGCTAAGGGTACTTTGATTGGAGCAAAGATTCATAAATTAAAAAGTGAGGGGTATAGTTATCGTCAAATTGCAGAGGATAATATGGTAAATGGTATAAAATCGCATCTAACTATAAGTAAATACCATAGAATGTATAAAAAAAGTGATGAAACTATAAGTTAGTGTTAAACACTAAAGTTTAACATTAATGTTATACCATTACTATTAACAAAAGGATTTTTATATATTATCCTGCAAAGAGAGAAAAGTTTGGAGAATAAGTAAAGAATGATAAAAACATTTAAGCAAAAAGCAAATTATTTAATCATTAGAGTGGAGAATAAGTAAAGAATGATAAAAACATTTAAGCAAAAAGCAAATTATTTAATCATTAGAGTGGATAATATTGCGCAAAAAAGGTTAGGACAGAAACAATTATTTAGAATGGTGGGTATATCTTTAGGTAAACATTCAGGTTATAAGAAGAAAGATATAATCTTAGAATGTAAATCTAATAAAGATAAGTATTTAGAAGTCAAACATCTATTATATGATTTAGATGATAGTGGAAATAAGATATATGATGAGGATATATATGAAAAAGAAAAGGATTACAAAAGACAAGTATTAAAGACTAACTTTTTAAAGTCTATTAAGAACGCTGTTGTATTCATGTCTGTTGAAAATAAAGAGAAAGCGAAAGACATAGAACGCAATAAGTCGTGGGAGAAAGTTGAAGATATGTTATTACTAGCAGGAATCAGTATTGATTTTAGATATTATGATCAAAAAGGTAAAGAAATTCTGGAATGAATGGGGGGACACTTGTTTCGGTGTAACTCTCATAGGAAGCTTATTTTTTCTTAGTGTATTTTTAACAGGGTATTTATTATCAGGTTTTATGTGTTCTTAAATAATAGTCCGATTCCTCAACAATGGACTCTTTTAGAAAATGAGAGGATTCTCACACGCTCGGACAAACACGCAAACAGGTTAATCGACAAACCTGTGAGTATGAGGATTAAGTAAATGACCTATACTACCCACGTGCACCAATTATGTGCGCCTTTCGTACTTAGTATAGGTCATTTACAATAAGATATTTTATTTTATTTGTTTATAAAGTTTGTGATTAAATCACTTAATGAGCCAGTAGCCCATAATAGAAAGTCTATGGTTACTTGTTGTACTCCTAAGTATAACCAATAGTATATTAGTATGAAAGTTATGTAGAATGTAAGTAACGTGACTAGTATTCCATCTATCATGTGAGGTTTCATATATATTATTCTTATGTCTTGTTTTTAATAGTTTTCTATAATGTTAGAAAATTAGACGGTCGTTTAACTAACATATCTAAA
>Ga0136601_1000927_pt1 | contig 10713 bp, 11 predicted proteins | sample AntRauMFilla2699_FD_181020 | JGI IMG/M metagenome (GOLD analysis project Ga0136601, IMG submission 181020) | Saline lake microbial communities from Rauer Islands, Antarctica - Metagenome Filla 2 #699 | ecosystem: Environmental > Aquatic > Non-marine Saline and Alkaline > Saline | place... | reverse complement strand
TCATAATAAATTAAAATATCCGCCATGAAAGCGGACACGAATGTACCAGTAATGGGCTAGTATAGTATCTGTTCCAAGAAGTACCACTATACTAGGTTAACCGCCACCGGTCCGAATTAATAATATGATGATAGTACTATATTTTTTGGGATATTGCAATGTTTAGGAAAGACTGGTATTGCATCGAAGAATTATTTTTTAACTGAATAAAAATCCAAAAAAATGGAAAAAGTAAAAACAGACACATCGGTGTCGAAGGGATCGAAAAAAGTGAAAACTCGCCACTCTGATGCAGAGTTAGCAGAATTTAAAGAATTAATTGAGGTAAAGTGTGATGCAGCTCGCAAGGAAGTGAAATCCTTTGAAGCTTCGCTACAGCGGAGGTCGAATAATGGAATAGGAAAAGATTTTCGTTTTGATGCCGAAGATGGAGCCTATTCTCAGGAGACAGAATATCTAACTGTCATGATGAATAGACAGGTAAGGTTTATTGATCATTTAGAGAAAGCGTTGGAGCGTATCGCGAACAAGTCTTATGGACGATGTCGAGATACTGGCGAGCTCATCTCTAAGAATCGACTATTAGTTGTTCCGCATGCAACTCTCAGTTTAGAAGCAAAAATAAAGAGAGATGGTGTACTCACTGGATTTAATGTGTCTTAAAAAACTGTTTTTTAAATGAATACCTCAGCATTGTGCTGAGGTTATGTTTTGCCTCAAATATTCATCTTGCTCCAAAATGCTCAATCCTTTATACTGTAGGTATGATTATCACACACCACCAAAAACAATTTTTTAAATTACAATTAGGCGATACCGTAATTGCCGTAAATCCTATTAGTAAAGAATCAAAATCAGTAGACAAACCAGCGCGCTTTGGATCAACTATTTCATTATCTACGGTGAGACATGCTGACTACAATGGCGTTGAATCAGTAACCTATAATAACCAAGAACCATTTATCATTGATAGTCCTGGTAGTTACGAAGTTGATGATATTTTTATTAGAGGGCTAGAAAGTAAAACTGAAATTGATGACAAATCCTATATTAATACTATATACACATTCGAGTTTGATGGTATTACTATTTTATATTTAGGTCATTTGATTTCGCGCGAACTTGATAGTAACGTGCGGGAAGCTATTGAAAATGTAGATGTGGTTTTTGTACCAGTCAGTTCTACAACGCTTTCAGCTACAGATGCCTATAAATTAGCTACAAGCTTTGAGCCAAAAGCTATCATTCCTACAGAGTATGATGAAAAGAAAGATGCAGAAGCTCTGCAAAAGTTCTTAAAAGAAGGTGGAGATGATTCAGTGAAGTCAGTTGATAAGCTAACCATAAAACAAAAGAATATTGCTGAAATGTCTGGTGATATTGTTGTTATTTCATCCTAGATATGCTTGATACGTTAAGAAAAAAATCTGAGCGCACTCGAATTATGATAACTATTGGAGCATCGCTAGGTATCACGATAGCTATTGCATCATTTTGGGTGTGGTCTGTTTCAGGAAGATTTGCCAAGGCTGATGATCAAACACCAGACTCGAGTCGCCCGTTTGCGATGATAGGATCCATATTTAATGATGCTAAGAACGAGATAGGCTCTCTGCGTAACAATAAGGTTACTGAAGATGTAACAGATAGCAAGATAGAGCCGGTTGTAACTCCGGAGACGCAGGTGTTAGAGGAATCCTACGTTGGCTCATCTAGTGTTGGTCTTGCAGATTTTCCACAAGCTAAGGAGCGCCAGACGTCTAGACCTATAATCAGTAATAACGATACCGAGGCTAACTCGTCCGAGGATGCTATTTGGAATTCGTATACAAATGTAAATACCGTATCGGATACCGAAATACGTACGACTATAAATAATAATGATGTAAATCAGAGTAATGATTACGGACCATCGCTAGCACCATTACCTAATAGCGGTAGCTCACCATATACGGATACTTCCATTAATTACAACACGTATGAAGAATCAACATATAATTCAGCAAGTACATCTAGCGATGGCCCCCCGTTAGCGCCGCTTCCAGGGCAATAATTAGTAATTATATTCACATAATGTTTTTATAACTCAGTAAAATAAGGTATACTACACATATAATTTATGGCACGAAAAAATGACAATCAAGACGATCAGCCCATTGCTGATAAAATAATACCTATGCCTATAGTAGAGGAAATGAGAACCTCGTTTCTTGCTTATTCTATGTCCGTTATCACGTCGCGTGCGCTACCAGATGTGCGTGATGGGCTAAAACCAGTGCATCGAAGAATCTTGTATGCCATGCATGAGATGGGGCTTACCGCAGGTGCTCGCTATAAAAAATCAGCAGCCGTAGTCGGAGATGTTCTTGGTAAATATCATCCTCATGGCGATACGGCAGTATATGACTCTATGGTCGGAATGGCTCAGAATTTCTCATTTAGATACCCTTTTATCATCGGACAGGGTAACTTCGGTTCTATTGATGGCGATAGCCCAGCTGCTATGCGTTATACGGAGGCGAAAATGGAGAAACTTTCGAGCGAAATGCTTCGTGATATTGAAAAGGACACGGTTGATTTTAGGGCAAATTATGATGGTACGCGTAAAGAACCGACTGTTCTACCTGCAGCAGTTCCTGGCTTACTATTAAATGGTGGTTTAGGGATTGCTGTTGGTATGGCGACAAATATACCACCACATAATTTAGGTGAAGTGGTTGATGCAACGACGGCTCTTATAGATGATCCAGAACTGACAAATGAAGACCTGATGGAACATATCAAAGGGCCTGATTTTCCTGTAGGGGGAATTATTTTTGATAAAAAAGACATTGCACATGCATATGCAACTGGTCGAGGTGGCGTAGTTACACGAGGAGAAGCAGAAATAGAAGAGCAAAAAAATGGTAATTTTAGAATTATCATTAGCTCTATACCATTTCGGGTTAACAAGTCTAACATGTTAATTAAAATCGCTAACCTTGTGCGTGATAAAAAGCTACAAGGAATTAAAGACTTACGTGATGAATCGACAAGCGATATTCGCGTGGTTATTGATCTTAAGGGAGGTTCAACACCACAGCGTGTCCTTAATTTTCTCTATAAACATACTGAATTAGAATCAAACTTTAACTTCAATGTAGTGGCTCTTGTTGATGGAGTACCTCAAACCCTATCACTTCGTGATATTTTAGATAATTTTATTGACCACAGGAGGGAAGTAGTGCGTCGTCGTACAGAATTTGAATTAGCCAAAGCAGAGGCCCGAGCACATATTTTAGAGGGACTTAACAAGGCACTTGACCATATTGACGAAGTTATTGCGACTATTAAAAAATCGAAAGATACAACTGAGGCAAAGGTTAACTTGATGAAGAAGTTTAAATTTACAGAGGTTCAAGCACAGGCTATCTTAGATATGAAATTGCAAAAACTTGCAGGTCTAGAGCGTAAGAAAATTGAAGATGAGCTTAAAGAGTTGAAGAAGCTTATCGCGCACTTGCAAGGACTATTGAAATCACCAAAGAAAATGCTTGCTGTCATCAAAGAAGAGCTTGTCGATATAAAAGCTCGATTTAATGATGAGCGACGAACTAAAGTCATGGCACGCGGTGTGAAGTCTATTTCTGATGAAGACCTCATTCCTCAAAAAGAATCGGCTCTGGTCTTCACCAAAGGAGGCTATGTAAAATGCACTGACCCTGCCGAATATCGCAAACAAAAACGCGGTGGTGTGGGTGTCGTTGACTTGAATACAAAAGAAGAAGATGTGGTTGACCATGTACTTATCGCAAACTCTCATAGTGACTTACTATTCTTTACTGACGAAGGGAAAGTCTATAGTCTAAAAATGTATGATATTCCAGAAGGTCGACGTGCTACAAAGGGGAAATCAATTGCTAATTTCCTTAGCCTGGGTGCGGAAGAGCGCGTAACTTCGATTCTACCGCTTTCTAAAGAAGTTAAAGAAACCTATGATTACCTATTCTTTGCTACGAAAAATGGCATAGTTAAAAAGGTTGAGATAGATGCGTTCAAAAATGTACGAAGCAGTGGTTTGATTGCTCTTAACCTGAAAGAAGGCGACACATTGTTATCTGCGCGCTTTATGAAAAAAGGAGATGAGGTATTACTTGCTTCAAAAAATGCTCAAGCAATTCGATTCAAAGCATCTGATATACGTGCAATGGGGCGTACAGCTGCCGGTGTGAAAGGTATGAATCTTAAAAAGGATGATGTACTCATTGGGTTGATGATTATTTCAAAAGAAACCACGACAGGTGAAGTGCTCGTAATGAGCGAGAACGGATTTGGGAAGCAAACGAAATTAAAGGAGTACAAGGTTCAAAATCGTGGAGGATCAGGTATAAAGACATCTAATATTACCAAGAAAACTGGATCCCTTGTTGGAGCCAAACTTGTTACTGATGAAGAGAGTGAAATAATTGTTATCTCTAAAAAAAGCCAAGTTATACGTGTAGGTTTGGAGACAATACCTACGCTTGGTAGGTCGACACAAGGGGTAACTATCATGAAATTACGTGATGGGGATTCATTAGCATCAATAACCTTATTTTAATTCTATGCCTTTCTCAGAACCTGAAAAAATTATTAATACACTTGAACTAAAGGACGGTATGCAAGTTGCCGACATAGGTGCAGGTTCAGGTTTCTATTCATTAGCTGCTGCAAAGGCTGTAGCCCCAAGTGGTAAAGTATTTTCTATTGATATACAAAAAGAGTTACTCGATAGGCTAAAGGATGAGTCAGAAAGACAAAATACTCCTAATGTAACCACAGTTTGGGGTAATGCTGAAAATGCTGATGGAACTCGCCTAAGGCCAGATTCGATTGACTTAGTAATCATTGCGAATACGTTATTTCAAATTGAAAATAAAATAGCAACGATTAAAGAGATTTCTCGGATACTTAAAACAGGCGGTAGAGTTTTAGTAGTAGATTGGAGTGATTCCCATGGTGGATTGGGTCCAAAATCTGACCAAGTATTATTCGCAGATAGTGCACAAAAACTGTTCGAGGATGAAGGGTTTACTTTAGATGTTTCGTTACCATGCGGTGAGCATCACTATGGGTTAGTTTTAAGTATATAATATGAAAATAGACTTTCAAAAAATTTTACTTAGCATATTTATCATTGGATTAGGTCTAGGTGTCGCTTTATTTGCGGGTATTATACCCTCGGGCGGTGGTTCTGAAGGTGCTAGCGGACTTTCGGGAGATATCGTTATCTGGGGCCCCTTAGATGCAGGTGTGCTGACTGCATATCTAGGCCCGATAGAAGATGAGAATGATAATTTATCTATTACCTATGTACAAAAAGAAATTAGTCAAATTAATGCCGAGTTATCAGACGCTATAGCAGCTGGGCGAGGACCTGATCTATTCTTTATGTCGGATGATTATATCTTGAGACATAGCGATAAAGTTGTAGTAATTCCGTATGATAGTTTTCCAAGACTCGAATTCCAAGAGGCTTACATTGATCAAGGTGGTATGTTTATGAACGCAGAAGGAATTGTAGCATTTCCATTTGCTGTTGATCCTTTGGTCCTATACTATAATCGTGACCTACTTTCTTCTGCATTTATTGTAAATCCACCAGTTACATGGCAGGAATTAGCTGAGATAACTCCTCAGTTAACTGTGCGTACAGAAAGTGGAGTAATACAGCAGGCAGCTATTAGTTTGGGAACCTATGACAATATTCCGCACGCTAAATCGATTTTGTCCACCTTAGCAATTCAGGCAGGATCACCTATGGTCATTATAGACGCAAAGGGTAGGTATAAAGAGGCACTTGCAAGCTCTGGTGCTCAGGGTGGTATGACATCAGCTCTTCGATATTATACATCTTTCGCTCAACCTCGTAATGAGCAATATACATGGAGCGTAAATATGCGCTCGGCACGAGATACATTCATCGCAGAAGAGTCTGCAATGTATATTGGATATGCTAGTGAACTTCAGTCACTGCGGACGCAAAACCCAAATCTTAATTTTAATGTATCACTATTACCTCAACTAGAGGGACAGCAAAGAAAAATGGTTGGAGCAAGAATATTCGGCTTAGCAATATCTGGTCAGTCAGAAAATGTTGGCGCCTCATATCAGTTGGCACAACGATTGACTAGCCCGGATTACGTTTTTGAATTTTCTCAAATATTACAATTACCACCTGTTAGGAGAGAAGTTTTAGCAAGCACTCCTCCAAAACCGCATATGCGTGTATTTTATAATTCAGCATTAATCGCAGGTGGGTGGCTTGACCCAGAGTCAATGGAAACAAGTCGCATATTTGAAACTATGATAGAAAATGTATTAGCAGGCCTAGCAACACCAGGTGAAGCAGTACGTCGTGCTAATTCTGACGTTGCGCAATTATTACCCTCGAGGTAGACTGTAATTATGACTATTACTCGTGCACTATTTCCAAATTTTAATTCCTTTGCAATTCTAGTTGGTATATTTCTATCAATAACCCTTTTGTTGCCATTCTCGGTATTTGCTCAACCAACGGCGGCATGTGAGAATCTTGCCCATTCTGTCTCTGGAAATATACGCCCTGCTTTAGAAAATCAAGAATATACAGGATCTCAACAGGACGCCCGTATTTTTTATAATACGTGGAAGAAGCTTCAATTAACTCCAGATATTATTGACGGAGGTAACGTTTTCACTAATTTTACATTTACGCTTAATTCTGCAGATAATGGTTGGGTTCTAATCGAGACGGTAACAGATAATACGCCTGATCAAAATTCTATAGTATTAGAACATCGGCAGGAGGCTGGTGATCAGGTGCCTGTAACATTTCCGCTAAGTACTGCTGAGGCGGATTTCCTTTCAGAGATTCGTCTGGGTCAACCAGATACAACATGGGATGACGTCATTGTCAGCAATATGAGTAATGTTGTTAGTTTACAAGAAGATGGGTGTAATCTAGATCTAACTATAGATGATATCATTGACGAGGTGTACACCCCTGATTCAATTGATGATAATAGCGAGAGTGTTGATGACGGTGGCGATGACCCGTTGCAAGTAATAAATTGGGAGACATCTTTTGATCGTGTACCCAAATCCACATTAGAAACACCCTTAAGCGTGCGGCTAAAATCCCGCGCTGGTGACATAACAATATTTGGTGTAGACATTGAAGATATAAAAAATGGAACAGCAAATCCAGATGATTTTCAGATAGAAGGAGGTTCTATAAATCTTGGTAGTATTTTTTCTGATATAGGCGCACTTTTTAGAGGTAACAGAACAGTGGGTGGTTTTGACATGGATATATTTGGTATCGAGATTGATAATATTGAATTTTATTATGATTTTTATTATTCGATTGATGCTACAATTAATTTACAAGATGCTGATTATGACCGTGTTGATGTGTATTTTGCTCGAAGAGGAAACAGGCTATCGCTCATGAACGATCTGCGTATAGCCAGTCTTTCGGGCTCTCAGACGATGAATATTTCAGAAAATGTTTACAATTCTCGTTCAAATCCTGATCTTGATGATTCTATACATTCGTATCCAATGAGTCGAGGACAATTCTATTATATCCGTATAGAAGGGATACGTATTGATGACAATGATAACGAATTAACCGAAACCATTACCGTTAGAAGGCTACCTCGTTACACCACAACGATAGACGACATAGAATATGTAACTATTGAATGGGATGATGCACTTATGAGTACATCTCAGAATGGTCCAGAGTTTACACTTTCAGGAAGCTTGATATCGACCTCAAATTTTAGCACCCCATTGCCACTTAAGCTTTTTTTCGGGTCAGGTCGCAGGGACTATAAATCAGTATGGAACATAGCATCACCTACAGCATCTTTTAGTAGGACTATTAGTGATGTGTACTTTTCACAAGATGATATTAGCCAGAATAGGCCAACTGTTATTCAGCCAAATACACTATACTATGCTAGTCTTTCAGAAGGTAATAGTATTGTTTCTTTTGTACAAGCAGGTCGCACGCCTGATGCTGTCATTACTAAATCTGAGGTCGAAGATACTGTGGACTCTGAAGAAGAAGCCGATAATCCTTCAGATCCACGCCCAGACCCTATAGCAGAACTTGAGAAGCGCATTGATGGGGGTCTGGTCCCATGTACGGGTGCCGATTGTGATTATAACGCAGCAATTCAGTTGGTCAGCAATATTATTAACTATGTATTTATATTAATCATCCCGATATCTGCAATTGCATTTGTGTATGCAGGTAGCTTGATGTTATTTAGCGGGTCAAATCCGAATAAGCGAAGTCAGGCTAAAGATATCTTTTTGAAAGTTGTTATAGGAATTGTTATAATATTATCAGCATTCTTGATAGTAAAAATTATCTTCACCTCATTAGGTGCAACGAACAACATTGAGTATTTACCATTAGATTTATAATAAAGTAACATGATTAATGTATATAAAAAAATTAGACGTATAGTCAATCACTATTCTATAAAGATGTTTATCCTGGCGACGATATTAATCTCACCAATGATGTTATTTGCCGATAATCATCCGGATAAAGGTACTGCACATGGCCCAGAGGTAACAGGTACCGCGACAGGGCCGAACCAGGAATTCGCACAATTAAAAAACCCTCTTGCTGGAACGGTAGACTCGATACCTGGTCTAATAAAAGAAATTCTAGACATCGTTGTATATATAGGTGTACCTATTGTAGCAATTATGATTATTGTTTCTGGGTTGCGTTTAGTTATGGCTAACGGTAATCCAGAAAAGCTAACGAAGGCCAAAGAGGGTATTCTATGGACACTTGTCGGAGCTGCAGTGGTGTTAGGTGCATATGGATTAGCAACTGCGATAGGATCAACGGTACAAGATTTAACTGATATATAATTATGGATTCATCACGTAATAAATTAAGAAGAGCAGGAAAAGTAGTAGGAGCCTTTGTAGGTGTATTTTTACTCTATCCATTTCCAGCATCAGCACAGGCATTATGTCGTAGTGGTTTTGATAATATTACGCAACTATTCACCTGGGGTACCTGTCTTTTATCTAAAGCCATAATTCCATTTTTGGGAGGTCTTGCGCTGATGGTATTTATTTGGGGCATTATTCAGTTTGTTGCAAATGCAGACGATGAGACAAAGCGTGCAGCAGGGCGACAGTCAATGTTGTGGGGTATAATTGGGTTATTCGTCATGTTTGCGATTTGGGGAATATTGCAAGTGCTCTCTAATACGTTTGGTATCAGTATGGCTCTTCCACAGTTTTAGTATACAGAAGGGTATAGTGTGATATAATATTGTCATACAAACGTATTATCAGATTAAATTACTATGTATATGAAAAAAACATTATCTAAAATAATTCCTTACTCTCCCATTGTTGCATTTTTCGCACCTGTGATTAGTTTTGCCCAAGGGTATAACTATGGTGGTTCATCGCAACTTACAGGAGGTACTACGGTTGGTGATATAATTGATACAATAGCAGATATTGTGAATAGGGCTATTCCTGTTCTAATTTCCCTTATTGTTCTATTTCTAATATTCAATGGGATTAAGTATGCTCGTGCAAGTGAAGAGAATGACAAGACAGATGCGCGAAAATCAATGATTGCTTCAGCAACTGCGCTCTTCGTTGTACTTACTATCTGGGGTCTTATTGCCATTGTAGCTGGTACATTTGGTGTAGAAGTTGGTGGTACTCAAGATCAACTACCATCTGTCCAGACTCTGTAATTAATATGTTACCTGCCATAGCACAAGCTGGGATCAGTGAACAGGCAATCGCCTTTATGGATAATGTAATCGAATTGATTATTAATCCATTAATAGTGTTTCTCATTGTATTAGGCTTAGTAGTGTTCTTTATAGGAATGATTCGATTTCTCGCACAGTCAGATAAATCGTCAGAAGACGCTATTAAAGGTAAAAAACACATGCTTTGGGGTATATTAGGTATGTTTATCATGGTCTCTGTTTTTGGGATTATGCAGTTACTGACTAATTCATTGGGGGCCAAAGAAGACTTACCACAAAATGTTCAAGACCAGATATACAGATAGGTGCACTTGTTGTATAGCACAAAATAAAAAATCCTACTGGTTGTCCCAGTAGGATTTTTTTTACCTTTGCGTATTTGCGGCATTAATGCCGGCACCTCGGGCAAAATCGCCCGCTTCACCACCTGAGAAATTAATTCCTAGAGTCTTTCCCGTTTGGTTTTGATAGACTTGTGTCGCAAGTCTTGTCGCTTCAGCTTTGCTAATACCATCTCTACTAGATATGGTATTAGCAAAGTTGCTTATGATGGTTCCAACATGTGTCATTTCGACATCCTCGGCCTGGTGCTCTCTCACCTCTATTGCAATTTTTTCATAGGCCTTTCTAAAGGCCTTCGTCATATTAATATTTCCTATATTAATACGAAAAATTTCTATACCCCAACGTGTTTCTAGGTCACGAATTTCTGTTGTACGTGTACCATTTACCTGACCATTAACCCAAAGTAATTTATCCTCAAAATCTGGACCAGCACCTTGAACTTGAGAAAATGAATTATTTTCGATAAGATATCTGATTCCTCCTTTTACGTAACCCTCAAGACCTCTATCGACATGTTCGCGCTCAACTGATAGAAACCCTCTACCGATTGCTCGCCATTGAACATCGACATCCACAGCCTCAACAATTACTGACC
>Ga0136601_1000925_pt1 | contig 10732 bp, 18 predicted proteins | sample AntRauMFilla2699_FD_181020 | JGI IMG/M metagenome (GOLD analysis project Ga0136601, IMG submission 181020) | Saline lake microbial communities from Rauer Islands, Antarctica - Metagenome Filla 2 #699 | ecosystem: Environmental > Aquatic > Non-marine Saline and Alkaline > Saline | place... | reverse complement strand
ACGATGGTTGTGGTGGTTGTGGTGTTCGAATGTTTGTCTGTTTTGACAAATCGTGTTCGATTTCTACTGAAACTTCTGGTTTTTCAGATTCATCATTTGTGATTGTAATGTCAATCTTACTATTCTTGTTTGCTCCCTGTACTCGTGAGCATACATATTCACAAATGGCATCTTCGATGTCATCCCATGAAAGTTCAATTCGTGTCTGTGTTTTACCTATTTTCATTCTATGCCTTCCTCTTTGTTTACTGCGTCTAACTGTCGCAGCTTTTCAATCACAGCATCAGGCGGGATGTGTTTCTCTACATATCCATTGTCTTGAAGATAGATTGCTCGCTCTTCTAGAGTGGTGGAGTCGGTGTTTCTGTATTCGTTAGAAGTCATAAAGGTTTTACCGTCGCCCCATATCCTATCGAAAGCGTCTTTATCATAGTCTTTGTCTGGATACTCAATCTCGTATTCGTCTCTTTGATTAGCCATTTTTGTCTATCTCCATAATACCTGCCCATATTTTAGTTGCCGCTGCCCATATGGGTTTGGCTGGTGCAGTGGTCATTGTTTTTGAAATCTGTTCGTATTTTTTGTGGACAGTCTCCATCCGATCTAATAGAATCTGTTTCTCTTCATCGTCCATGTCTGGTGCGAGTTTGTTGTATAGCTTTGCTTGTGCTTTCGCAACTTCTTCAACCAAAATTGGTTGTGCGTCGTGTGCATTATATCGTTGCGGACCACCTGTATTTTTGATATGGTAGTCTTCTAGATAGTGGTTATAGTCTGGTTGGTACATATCAGTTATCGCATTGTCACAATACCATGATCTAAATGCAGTCGGATAGTATGATTCCATTATGTCGATGTGTGTTCGATGTACAAAAGATTGTGTGTATAGTCCATGATATCCCAAATCCTTTGGTGCTGCAACGCCAACATTGCCTGTAGATTCTAGAGCGGATACAAATGCGTCTACCCATCCCGGAGTTTGTAGTTCTACATCGTCGCCTGTTTGGTACAGATAATCAGACCCGCCATCGACTGCGATCTTGGCTAGATTGTTCCAACACTGTACTGGATTGTTTTTTGTGTTGTCGAATGCATATGCACCGAACACGAAGCCACATTCCATGACTCTCTTTTCAATCGCATCTATGTGATGTGCCTGTATAAAGAATGCATCATCGTCATCATAGCCGATCAGTATTTCGAAGTCATAGTTTTCATGATTTTCTGCCGATACAGTATCAGTGATGGACTTTAGACATGTGTTGATAATGGGTGCATCATCGATTGTTTTCCATGATTGACCTCGTGAACACACTGGTACGATAAATGTGATTGTTTTTACGCTCATGACAATACTCTCAATATTGTAGGGGTGCAATTTGTACGGGTACAATTAAATATTCAGTATCGGCAGTTGTTCCCACGACCACCACATTAGTAATTCCTCCATCAAGCAGTTTTTTTTCTAATTTGCTTGCTTCTTCATCTGCCATTTCTTGTGTGCGACATTTTACTTGAATGATTGTTTTTTCATTGTTGCTCATGATAATACCTCGATCCACGGTCTAACAACATCGTCTTTGTTGACCATTGTATCTCTTAAGTATGTATACGCATTGTTGACGATGCGTTTTCGTTCGTCTTCGTAGTTTGCCATTTCAGATGCCCGAAACGACATTTCATCAGAACTATCGCATACGAATCCTGTTTCACCGTCTTCGATCAAATCGGGAAACGCAAAATTGTTTTCTGCGATCATGACTGTTCCGTGTGCATAGCATTCTGGTACGATGCGACAATATGATTCTCGTGATCCGCCTGTCTTGTGTAGAATGCAGTGCAGCTTGTGATAGAATTCTGTTGCTGGAATATGGTTCGGACCTGTAGTCATCCAGTCTAGTCCTGCTGGTGGTTTTCCTACTTTTGCTTCTATCTGTGCAGACCATGCTTGGACGAAGATTTTCTTGTGTCGCTTGGATAGAATCTTATCAAACATGCTCCACATGTCAGCCGCAAATTTTGCAGGATCGTTTCGTGAAAGTCTTCCTGCATTGAATGTGTCTAGTGGTCGATCTTCCTTGAATTGCCCTTCTTTGATATGGAAGTGTGGCATGTATCCCACTAATTCTTCGGCTTTCACGCCAGATTTTTCGGTAAGCTGATCTTGTATCATGCTTCGCTGATAATTAGACACATATGTGTGGTAATCAATATACCCCGCTGCCTGTGCTTTGATTTCTTTTGGGAATAGATACGTCATGGTGTTTGAAAAAATTGTTGTCCGGGGTTTACCCGCCTCTGCTATCTTGGGTAGTTTGTCTAAAAATGCCCCATTACACCAAGACCCAACAACCCGATCTTTGAAGATGGCGTCTTCATATGCGTGCGTGTGTACACCCAAAGCGTCCATTTCTTTTCGCATGTTGGCATCTTCACCGAACATAGGAACGCAATGTACTTCGATGCCATATTCTCGCAGCACATAGATTAGGTTTGCTAATTCTTGATCAGCTAAGCCCCACCGAAGTATGATGGGTAGCCAGCTACCCATAATGCACGACATTTTTTTGCTTTTTGTTTTAATTTATTAGCTGCCATCGGTGGGAACCTCCTTTCGATCTGTTGTATTTATGTTGTCTTGGTTTTTTCGATCTTTCACGGTATATGAACCTTTCCATTTTATCAAATAATATAGCTGGGGTGTTTTTGTATTTCTCTATAATAGATTGTGCCAGAATAGATGTTTTTTTTGCGTCTGGTAGCGATGTATATCTACCAAACCGGTGTACGAATCAAATAATGTTTATCCGCTGGATTTATCCTTTTAGGTCTTTGTATTTCATGTACTTATCGTATAGCTCGATTGCTTCTGAAAGTTCGCTTGGTGATGTAATGTAGGTTTTTTTGTCTGTTGTTTTGATGGTTAGCTTTGTATCACTATGCATAGCATTCATATCAATACTTATGGATGATGGTGGTGATGTTGATGATGAGGTAGTACAACCGCCATAATAATAACCAGACGCGATTGATGCTGATACATCTGATATCGTTATTGTTTCTTCATTATGCCCACAACTATCAAAGATAATATCAGTGTTCGCCGGATAGTTATATGTTTTGCCGGTCATTTGAATACTACCTCATCATAATATTTACATACCCGATCTTCCATCTTTTTTACGTTATCCGATATTCTTCCTGTGAACACTTGAAGCTCACCTGAAAAAGAGACGATTGGAATAACGTACCATTCTACTTTGACACCAGAGTGTTCGGTGATCATTTGAGCATATGCTGTGGACTGTAGAATGTAGCCCTTTACCCATTCTTTTTTCTTTGGTCGCCGTGAGTTTTTGAAGTCCATGATGACTGGCACGCCATGCATTTTACAAAGCACATCAAACCTACCGGCAATACCCAATCTATTTGAATATATCGGTCGCTCTTGATCATAGATGCCCTCGACATATCGATCACAAAATTCTTTGATTGTGCTGAACATGGACATCGGCGTATAAATTTCTGCTTTGTCTTTTTTGCTAAACTCTTCGTGCAGCGCATCCATATCATTGCTTAGATAATGCTCTAGACAGTTGTGCATCATTGTACCATAATTCTGCGACTCTTTGGTAATTTTTGCCGCTTTTTCATGACCAATTCTTTTTCGCCATGCTTCTAGCGTGTCTAGCTTTTTGGGATCATATCCCATGACAGTAGACACCGATGGAAGTTTAGTTCCTTTCGGTGTGACATAGTGTCGCTTACCATTTTTGTTTACAGTTTTTCCGTTGTAGTCGGGGAGTTCAATCTCACCTGACAGACTAGGAAACGAATTAGATTTGAATGTGAATGATGTAGATTTCATGGTGTGTTGTACTAGTATTTAGGGTCGTTCGCACCAGCACAATATGCGGTTATGGTGTGGTGATATGCCATGTCTTCATCCATGTTGTGTAACTTGACCAAATTCCCATAGAGGTGTATAAGCACTTCTCTAGATTCTGGTGATCTGCATAATGAATTGATTTGTTTGATTACTTCTTCTGTTGTCATAGTATGCTCGTGAATTGTGTTTGCCCTGTATTTAACATGACTTCTATGTATGGCTTACACATAGAACATGAATCGCAGACTTCGGTGTGTTTCTGTAGCTCGCCTATCGCTTTACAATCATGCTCTTCTGCAAGTACCCGCAGATCGGCGAATGTTTTCTTGTGGCATACACACCGATCGATTTTCATTCTATATTTCCTGCTCGCTTCTTTGCGGCTTTCATGATGTCTTGAAACGCTTTTGGTGTGTGGTCCAGAATGCCTGATCCCATTCTGAATTTGTCTACAATGGTTGGAGTACCAAACTGTCGCTTGTATAGTTGCCCGTCGCGATGTAGATATTCGGGTGCGTTTTTGTGTTTCCAGAATTCGCTTAACACCATTGTACCATCTTCTGAAAGATAATCAATAGAAACCCATCCCGAAGTGGACTGGTTTGGAATTTTTTCATATACCTCTCCTTCGTTGTGTATAAATTCTGGTTCTTCGAAAATATCAAATTCTCGCTCGGTAATGTCGTGTGGCTCGGATACGTTCCGATACGTGTATGTCTTTGTTTTCATAAAATTCCTTGTGTGTGCATTGAATATAGTGCGAAGCATAATACCCACGATTCTATCCAATATGATAGTCGGTTATACCGAGTGAATGCATCCTTGACAACAAAATATGCAAAAGCTGCTGCTGCTGCAATTATTGCACATACGACTGGTAGCATATTGGCGACTTCTGTTTCACTAAACCATAGCGGAATGATTAGTATCATACCAGCCATTGCCATGATGTTGAACTTATTATAGTCTTTTGCGGTCTGCCCGTTTTCGATCTTTTCGGCAAACTCTCCAAGATCATTCTCTTCAAGTTCTCCTTTCGCGTGTGCCTTGTACAAATACTGAATAGAGTAGATGCATGCCACATACGTTGCAATCACAAACAACAAAAATACTGCCGTGATACCGCTAAGAATAATATCAATCGATTCAGGCATCATCTGCCACCACATAATTTAGGGTCTTGGATTTCTTGCCTGTGCGATATGCCGATGTCGCTTCGACCAGCTTGTATTTCTTCTGCTTATATTTTGTGTGTAGGATTTTGCGAACGACCAGACGCTTATCTGTGCGAGACAGTGTTAGAAACTCTGTCTGTGAACTGCTCTGGTGTTCGCTTTCTTGTGAAATGTCTGCCTCAATAACACGAAGACATAATGTTACACTTGCTCCCTCTGCTTTGCTTTTGGAAACAACAGAATGCACAATTCCAACAAACCAGTTGTCTTGTGCTAGAGTATTACGCCGTTCCTGTTTATCACGATCCCATTGCCATTTTGTGTCTGTTACTGTATTTTCCATAATATAAATTCCTTGTTGGCTGTGTTTTTGTATTTTTGTATGAGTTTTTTGATTCGGTTACTTAATGTACGGAAACCTAGACGAGCCGAATGCATCCTTCACAATCTTCGGTGTAAGACCGGGAATGTCGAGTTTTTGCGTAAGTGCTTGGAGTAGAATGTCCGCTTCTGCTGGGTGCAATGCTTCCATGTATTGATACAATGCAATTGCCTGTTTGTGTTCTGGTAGCTTTTTTCCTTCTGGCGAGTTGTTGAACAAGTATCGAAGACGCTTTGAGTTAGCCCGTAGTGTGTATGGGTTAAGCCCCCACGGAATCTTGGACTTGCGACATTCTGCTACTCCCTTTTCGTCGGGTACGATCGGGTCGTACATTTGTGGTGAGTAGTTAAGGTTGAATAGAAGCATCAACACTTGGTCGCTTTTTGCCTTGCGTAGCAACATAATTCGCTCATCATCTGTCTCTAGTGTCGAGTACAGATAGAAGAATTCTACTACTTCCAGTTCGGTTGTGATTGCAGATCGCTTTTGTGCAGCAAAGAACTTGGCATCTGGCTTTTCATGTTTAGGGAAAGGCTCATATGTGCTATCAACAACCTCTACCTTTGTTCGCTTAGGCTTTTTCTTTTTAGGTTTCTTAGTCTTTTTCACTGGTGCCGGTGCTGATGACGATGATGAAAGTGTATATTGTTCGGGTTGAACTTCTTGTCCAATGTCCGAGATTTCTTGCATTGCGTCTGTTTGGTCTTGTGTGCTGTCGTTTTCTTCTGTCATTTTATTCTCCAATCATGAGAGTTTGTGTTTCTTCTGCCATGATTTTCATATCATGTGTGATCATATATTTGTAGAAATCAATTCCACGGTTCTTATTTGAATATTTAGATGGTGCGATAGCGTTGTATTCTTCAATGATCTGATCTTGTAGTTCCGGTGGAATACAGTACAGATCAATGAGTCGTTCGTTGCGATCCCAATTCTCTTGAATTTTTTGTGTGACGATGCCTGTTGTTTTTAAGAAATTAACCGGCGCGTCTGCTGTTATTTCATCTATGATGGTCGCGGCTTTTGCTTTACGCAGTTGCGTTTGTCGCTTTCCTTCTACAACGAATGTATCGTCATCGGATAGGACATTAGGAATGCCATCGCCCTTGTCGCCGGAAACGATCTTGCTTAACAAGTCTTCTTCCGGTGAATCGCTGCACACAATCTTTTTCTTACGTGACAGATATTGAGAGATTCTATTATCATGTAGTTGATAATAGTCGCTGTCGTTTGATATGATCAGAATACTTTCGTCTGCAAACGGTGTCTTTTTTGATTCGATTCGTTTACGACAAAGCACCGCAATGATATCGTCTGCCTCACATCGCGGCACCCTCATACAAACATATGGTGAGTATGCTTCTAGGTCTGATTGAATTCTATTAATGAATTCAAACATAGTTTTCATGTCTTCTTCGGGTTCTTCTGCCCGTTTTACTTTTCGTGCTGCCTTGTAGTGTGCGAAGTAATCATTTCGCCAGCAATTGCCAGAATCGAAGCAGAGTATCATACGACCATATTCTCGACCAAAATCTGACTTGATCTTGCGGAGAGAATTATAGATCATATGACGCAGCAACGATTCGTCGGTGATAGCCGACCCCCTTGACTCTGCAAAGATGTTCGCGTACATGATCTGTGAAAAATCGACCAAAATCATTTTTTAATCCGTTCTAATTTCTATCAAATATAAATTTACAGACGCTTGCCATCTGTTACATCATTATAGTTCAATCTTCCCGCAGAATCAATATCAATTCTAATAAATTTTGAATCTAAGATGTGAGCAGGAGAGAATGGTTTTGATGGGTCTTCTTTACCCCAAAACGTGATTCGCCAGTATGACGGTGAAATTTGTGAATACGATGTTTTACTCGTGTTTTTAGGAATAGTGATTTCCGCATTGATCAGTTCTTTGTGATCATCCGGCGTGTACTCTTTCGCGAGTTCATCTTTCGTGGCATAAACAAACGGTGCGTTTCGCTTTGACGCTTTAGCTTTCGGTACTGATTTTGCTTTTCCCATTTCTGCACTGCCTTCTGTATTTGGGGTGTTATAGTATCTCATAGGTATTTATTGTTTTCCTGTGGTAAAAGGTGTGAGAATTCTTGTCTTAGCTTTTCTATTTTTTGCTTGGGCATTCCGGCATATTTTTGATCGCTGTTCTCTGTGTGGGCAAACATATCGATCAAAAATACCAAACCAAAGTCTCGTATTGCTTTAGATGCGGGGTTTTCAGTGGTTATTTTATGTGTCCATGTTATGGTGCCTGTAAAGAAATCAGTCTTACCAATTAGCAGCAAACGGGAAAATGGTGATATGTATACGGTCGGCTGCACGCCTCCATAATTCATACGCGTTTTATATGTGTTGTATCTAAGATCATTACAAGTGGAGATTGTGGCATCCCATTGCGTGTAATCACACATACAAGCTCTAGCCCAATCGTCGAATGTGTTACACATCTGTGTATCCTTTGCTGCGGAGAAATGTTTTCAGTTCTCGTGATGCTTTACGAATTAGATTTAGGTTGCCCGTATCAACAGCTACTATCAACTTTTTAATGGCATCTGGTGTTGTGTTTGGTATAATGTCAAGTGCATGAATCGGATAGTCATAGTGTCCTAGTGTCACACCACCATCGCGGTCTTTGGCAGTCCGTGGACCGATTGTTACTACTTCACCGAGCAGATCATCCATTTCGCGCACCCAAGAATCCGACCATCCCGCGTGATATGTTGGTATCTTTCTTGCGATCCGCACGCGAGTACCGGGTACTAATTTGTCTTTTAGTTCATCGAATAGTTCTTGATGTGTTTTGCTTGTGTCCATGTTATTTCACCACTGTTAGAATGATCGTGTGGGCATTTGCTTTGCCGCTCGTGAACAAGTTTTTACCATTGATCTCATCGAACGCTTTTTTGATTGCTCGCTTGCCTTTGCCGTTAGTCGCTCCGATGAATTCAAACGGTTTCCGGATTGTCTTTTCGACACATTTCTTTTCATCATATCCGGCAATCGATGCGCCCTTGATATTAAGCCCTTTACGATCCTCGGCACAAATCCACGACGCTTTGCGTGTTTTGGTGTTGAACAACACAACAGACGATGCACCGATGACCTTTTTAGGATCAACAGACGCGATCTTGTATTCGTCATCCTTTTCTTTGTACTTGAATCCATCCAACAGCTTTGCCGCAGTCGGCTTTTTCTTTTTGCGTTGCGTTGTCTTGCGTGTCTTTTTGGTTACCGAATTCAATCGCTCACAATCTTCACACATTGCAACCAAAGCATCACGCACTTTTTTGATTTTGGGTCGAGTGATGAATGAATACCCCTCCACCAAATCGTCATCAGATTTATCATATGCCGAGTTGAGTTCGTCGATCGTCGGTTGGATTCTGTTCACAACCTTGAGCGCAACAAGCCCACTGATTTCAGCTTTTGTCAGTAGTGCATACAGATCGTGGTCTTTGTTTTTCTTACCGCCAGTCGCAAACAGTTCATCGATGATCGGTTCTACCGTCTCACCAAAAAACGAATCTGCTGCCTGTTCCATGTAATCCTGTACAGATGGTCGCTTTGGCGTGTTGCTCTTCTTTGCGATTTTCTTTTGCTTGGCAATAGACGCTAAGCGAGCAGTGATCAGATTTTCAATAGACTTCTGTTTCGTTTCGGGTACAAGATCATCGCCGCCACGAAGTAGAATTCGTGCGTTGATGGCAATGGTCCGATCGATTTTTGTCAGCTTTTTAAGCGGCTCGGCTTTTGTTGTGGTAAGCTCTAGATATTCCTTTGCGAATTCATACAACCATTTGCCGTATGCTTTTTCGTCGCCACACGCATTATACCAGTTCAGCGATTTTAGATACGCTAGTTCTGGATCGGGATTACCGTCTTTATCGAATGCGCGGATACGTTTACAACCCAACTCTACTGAATCCGTGAAATCGGGTTCGTCTCCATAGTGATTACGTTCCGCAGCGAGTACAGAAGTGCGGGACATAGTTTTTAGTGATCGTGTCTTTTTGCGTCGTGCCATATATTTATTCCGGGTCGGGGTAGATGATTTCTGCTTTGGATGGTCGCAGAACGAAACCAAAATACTGATCTTGTGCAGACTGTTTTAGCGCGCCGGTGAACTTCACTCGGCTACCCGAGTTGGCATTTCTCAACGCTTTGGGAAGCGCGCCGTAGATTCGGTAGCCATCAGATGGGAGAGTTGTTTCGCTCATGCGTATATTGTACCACAAATAAATTCTAATGTCAACCCCCACACCCAATAAAATTTATTTATCGAATATACCCTTAAAGGGTGATAGACAGAGAATTTATTTCTGCTATAATATGTACTGTTGAGTTGATAATCCCCGAATAAAAGGACCAAATTATGCCCCTGAATAAAGTCGCCGAAGCCGTGATCGTGTTTGCTGCCGAAGTCCAAGAATTGCACCGCGAGTATTATACTACGCGTTACACGCACGTTCCTGTTCCGCAGATCGAGTTGAAATTCGGTCGCAAGTATGCTAAGTTACTCGCTGGCTCTAGTGTCTTCGCGTTCGTTGACCTGACCAATGGCGACGTTCTCAAGCCTGCTGGATGGGCTGCACCGGCTAAGCACGCTCGTGGCAACGTCCTGTCGGACCAAAACGGTCTGGAAGCAATCACGCCCGGTATGCCGTTCGTGAAATACTTGTGATAATACCCTTAAAGGGTGATAGACAGAGAATTTATTTATGGTACAATATACGGGTAAGGGAGTGTGAGACTCCCCTGCGTCAAAAAAAGGAAATTAATCATGAAACACGCAAATTACCGCAAATATAATGATCGCTCGCAAAACAAGCAGCACCTATCATAAAAAAGACGGTACTCCTGTGTGAGCAAAACTAAAGCGCGAAGCAGCAATTGAAATTGCTGACACTGAATCTCTTGATAAGAAAGAAAACATAAAACATGCGAATCGATAACTTTGACACTTCTACTACCGGCACCGAAATCGAACTTTCGATTTCTCGGGACGCTGATGCTTCCCGTATTGATTACGAGGAAGCATTCAAAACTTATGAATACTCTGGCTACCGGACCACGCATACCGTATTCTATAAGGGGTGGGATGATTCCGTGGATGTGCCTGAATCGGTAGACGATTGTTTAGACTTGACCAATGTTTCGCAAAAAGAAGCACGAAACTGGATTGTTGAGCAAAACAAAAGTGATTATTTTACTGCACGCGATATTGTCCAACACTGCCAACAATTCCATGACCATGACTGGTTAGAGTAT
>Ga0136601_1000924_pt1 | contig 10744 bp, 6 predicted proteins | sample AntRauMFilla2699_FD_181020 | JGI IMG/M metagenome (GOLD analysis project Ga0136601, IMG submission 181020) | Saline lake microbial communities from Rauer Islands, Antarctica - Metagenome Filla 2 #699 | ecosystem: Environmental > Aquatic > Non-marine Saline and Alkaline > Saline | place... | reverse complement strand
CAACCACATTCCAATTGGTGTTACAGATGCCGTTATTTGCATAAGGGATTTCAACACAAGAAAAACGATGGGCCATACCCATAATGAAATATGATTCCGATGGGTACGGATTATAGAATAAGCAAACAGTAGAACTCCTTCTGCAATTAAAATTCCTCCTGTTCGTGCTGCTACGGATAAATCAAAATTTATGAGTCCCTCCGAAAATCCGTAAGGGAAGGTAAACGGTGCTCCAATTCCTATTAATACAACTAAAGCCGTTGGAGAAACCACAAAATCGTCGTCTGTCATAGCTAATGCTTTGCTAATCAAACCCATCAACACCAGAACAACCCAGCCCTCAACAAAAGTTGCTAAGAAGAAATGTGTTAAGGCCTTTGGCAATAGTGGCCCGCCGATATCAAAGATTTGCGCCCCACCAACCGACCAAGCTCCCAACGAACATATAAATAACATAACCAGTGCAGCTTCATAAAAGATATTAGCCTGAAAGTTTTTCTTTTTGACTTTAGTAATCACGTACCCGGCCATAAATGCATACCAACCCAACATCACCATTCCGGAAAAAATAACGGCCAGTGGCAAGGAAGTTGAGCTTATCGTGACAGGTTGATAGCCAAATAAGAAAAAAACAGGAAATGAGAGTATTCCGAAAATTAATATCCACCAAAGTGCATTCTTCATCATACGAGCTCCAAGTGCTGCATGATAGCCGGATATGATGTCAAGTTTGATGAAGTATAAAGGAAGCAGAGAAGCCCATCCAAAAAACATAAGATGAGAATGAGCATGGCGAATGTTTTCCAGATTCAGCAACTCAGGTAGCGGGAACACAAAACCCATCCTAAAAACAAAACCTGTCAACCCCGCCAGTACGAAACTAAATAAGGCCCATTGCCATATTCCCGAATTTTTAGCTAAAGTAGTCATCACACATTCTGTTGATTTATAATCACCCTAAAAGAATACTGTACTTTCATTAAGGTTGAATGAAGATTGGTGTTTATATGAAATTTATACTGTTTGAGAAAACAACTTTTTCTCGGGTTTACTTCGCTGAAGCTTACGGTCAAAAGCCATGCAAACATTCCGAACAAAGGGAATTCCCTCTTCCGTTAAGGTGATTCTTCTGCCTACAATTTCTACCAGACCATCTTCTTCCAGCTCTTGTAGGTTTTCCCTGATTTCCTCAAATAGATACTGATCTCCCAAATACTCTGTTTGGAAACGGCACATCATGTTCAGGATATTCTCACGCTGAAGCAGATCCTCATCCGTAAGCAAGTGACCTCTGAAAATAGGAAGCTTCCCTTCTTCTACTCTTGATTGGTAATCTTTTAGCTTCTTCTCGTTTTGCGCAAAACTGTACCAGCTATCACTTATGGCCGACATACCCAGCCCGATTAATACTTTTGTTGAACTGGCTGTATACCCCATAAAGTTTCGATTCAGTTCCTTGATGGTCATTGCCTCAAATAAAGAATCCGAAGGCAACGCAAAGTGATCCATCCCAATTTCCCTGTAATCATGATCAAAAAACATCTGTTTCCCGAGTTCATAAAGCGCTCTTTTTTTATTCGCTTTCGGCAGGTCTTTATCATTGAACCCGCGTTGCCCGTTTCCTTTTATCCACGGAACATGGGCATAACTGTAAAAAGCAATACGGTCGGGGCGGAGCTCATTCGTTTTCTCTATAGTATGCTTTATGCTTGCAAGTCTTTGATGGGGTAACCCAAAAACTAAATCATGATTAATAGAAGTGTAGCCGATTTCCCGGGACCATTCATGTACTCTCTTTACATTCTCAAAGGGTTGAATGCGGTTGATGGCGAATTGAACCTCCGGATTATAATCCTGTACTCCATAAGACACTCTCCTAAATCCCAGATTATATAAAGTCTGCAAATGCTCTCGAGTAGTATTATTTGGATGCCCCTCAAAACTGAATTCGTAATCATCACAAAGTTCGGCTTGATCTAGAATTCCACTTATCAGTCGCTCCAGGTTTGATGCGCTAAAAAAAGTAGGCGTACCACCTCCGATATGTATTTGTCGAATCTGTGGAGTGAGGGGAAGAACGTCAAGATACAGCTGCCAATCTTTTAAGATTGTCTCTATATATGGATCTTCAACATCGTGCCTTTTTGTAATCTGTTTGTGACACCCACAAAACGTGCACATGCTTTCACAAAACGGCAAATGAATGTAAAGGCTGATCCCATCCGCATAGCTATTCAGAAAAGAATTATTTAACGTGGACTTCCAATCCTCTATAGTTATTCCGCTTTCGTCCCAGTAGGGAACTGTTGGATAACTGGTATAGCGCGGACCTGGTACGTTGTATTTTCTGGTTAATTCAGTATTCATCTTCTCATAGTATTTATGAAAGATGATACCAGCTATTTATAAAGTTATTATGAATTCAGTTGAACCGTTGAACATCGAACAAGAAACTTAGAACGCCGAACGTTTAACTTTCTCTATTGCCCGGTTCAAAGTTCGTCGTTCCTTGTTCGATGTTCTGAATTCTTACCCCCAGATTTTCAGCATAAAGAAAACAACCACACCGGTTACTGAAACATACAGCCAGATGGGGAATGTCCAACGTGAGACTTTTTTATGGGTTTTGAATTTTCCGCTCAGAGAAAAGTAGAAACTTGAAAGAACCAGCGGCACTACAAAAACGGAAAGCACAATATGGCTTATCAATATGAAGAAGTAGATGGGGCGGATAAATCCTTCTCCCATAAATTTAGTATCTCCCACAAAGTGATGGTACACTATATAGCTCACCAAGAATAAAGAGGAAGTCACGAAAGCAGCGAGATTAAACCGCATGTGTTTCTGAAAATCTTTGCGCTTAATTTCACGAAAAGCTAATAATAGAAAGATCGTGCTTAGAGAATTCAGTCCGGCATTAACGGCTGACAAATTCTTTATCCAGGAAACCGGAGCCTCGGCCCCTTCTTTGAAATAGATCAGCCAAAAAAGGAAAAGAACAGCTATCACACTGAGGGCGGCGATTAAACCAATGGCTTTCTTCGCACTGATTTGTTCTAAAATTCGAGATGACTCCGGCAGCGTAAATTTTTCAGACATGTATAATTGCTTCTATATGTTTGCGAGACAAAGTTAAGACATGCTAAACCAAAAGGTGAGTTTTTTTGGTTCCCATTTTCATGAATTCTATTTCTATTCGCTAAGTGACGCTCTCTTTCCTTGCGGCAGTGCTATGGTTTTCTATCTCCAAACTCCATCTGACGGATTGCCCGTCTGATGGATGGATAAGGCCTCGGTAGTTGAATCCATCCATCGGTCAGACGGGCTGGAGCCGGCAGACCGGGAGCCTTTTTCAAGCCAAGGCCCTGCAACCCCTCACCTTGGGTTATAACATTGAAAAAATTAGGGTTTTGCTTGGTTTTTAGGGGATATGATTTGCAGCGGGTTGCCTTTTAATTACATCCGGCGGACCGGGTGGTCCGGAGTGGCATTACCAACACGGCTATTGGGAACGAGGTTAAGTAATCACACCTATCTTATATAATTATTTATAGGATGGAAGTATTTACAATATTGATTGTATGATATGCAGTAAGATATAAAGAACTTTTACTTTATAGTGCTTCCCTAATTATGTACTATTGGCGTGCTATTTCAAAATTCATCTTATTGATGTCTTGGTTTTCACATTATCAAATGGCAACTGGGGAGGTTCACTAATCTTATCTACCTTCTTTTTGAAATTTCTACTACAAATTTTCATCAACTAAACACTAAATTTTTACATGAAAGAATTTTTTAAAAACTTCTTTGACAGATATGGACTGTCTTTTATTATGGTCGCCAGCTATTTTGGTAGTGGCTCCATATTTATTGCAAGTCAGGCCGGTGTCGAATATGGCTATGTTTTAATATGGGCTGTAATTGGTGCCGTACTTTTGGGATTCATGGCCCAAGATATGAGTGCCCGCCTGGGAATTTTCGGTGATACGCTCATGACCTTTATCCGGGGAAAATTGGGTGAAAAAGGGGCCCTTGTTCTAGCCCTCTTCCTTTCATTAGGATGTATAGCATGGACGCTAGCCCTGACCGCAGCCGTGGGTATGAGTTTTGAAGTTCTTACTGCCGGTGCCGTTAGCTGGCAACCACTTGCCGTGGTAACAGGTATAGTGGCCATCATTGTTGGAACCCTTCACTATGGATATGTTGAAAAAGTAATGACCGCCATGATGTTCCTACTCTTAGTGCTTTATTTAGTAGTTGCAGGAGCCAGTGGACCCGATATGATTGAAGTAGCTAAAGGGTTCATCCCTTCTATCCCAGATACCGGTGCTATGCTATTGGGTGCGGCCATACTTGGTACTACCGCACTTTGGCCCAATTTCTTCCTCGAATCTATTTTAGTGAAGCGTAAAGGCTGGAATAGTAATAATCACGTCAAAAGTATGCGCACCGATCTCACCATGGGATATACTGTCGGAGGATTAATTACCGTCGCGATCATTATTGTATCTGCAGCAGTGCTGCGACCTGCTGGCTATACTGAACTTTCCACCTTTGTAGCCCCAGGTGAGGCTTTGGAAATCGTATTAGGGCGCTGGGCAATGATTGTCTTTTTGATCGGGGTTATCGCTGCCGCCTTCAATAGTATTGTACCTATTATGTGGACGGTTCCTTATATGATCTTAGAGGCTTTAGGCATTGACCATAAAGAAGGGACTAGTAAAAGCTTTAAACTGATTTTTGCAGGTGGAATCATGATTGGAATGTTTTCCCCATTAGTTGCTAAAGTTACCGGATTGAGTGTCGTAGAAATGATCACTTTATTTCCTGCTTATAATGGCGTTTTCGGTCTGCCTATTACCGCCGCATTGTTATTCTGGGCGGTAAACGACAAGAAGCTTATGGGATCAAATACCAATAACATCAAGCTTAATATCGCCAATAGTCTATTGGTGATATTCTCCATTTACATTGCCATTAATTCAGCACAAGGTGTACTTGCGGCCATCTTTGGCGGAATGTTTTCCTAAGCACTAAAGAAAAGACCCTGCTTTATGACCTTATTATTTAACCTTTACCTTACTGCCATGAACACCATGAGTTTGGAGATCATGATTCTCCTTCTCATCATTGCGTTAGTGGGTGGGGTTTGTATTACCACTATTGGTCCCGGTGGAATTTTTGTCACTATTGCTCTCTTCGCTTTGCTCCCTTTAGATCCAAGTACCGTAGCCGGAACCGCCAGCGCAACTTTCATCGCTACCGGAATTGTAGGGAGTTTAGGGTACTTACGCTCTGGAGAACTAAAGGGAAAAGTTGCTGGAAAAGCCGCTGGTGTATTAAGCTTGACTTCAGTAATTGGAGCTTTTACCGGAGCTCAGATCAATACGCTGCTTAATTCCTCCGTTTTTGCAATCCTCTTAGGGCTGTTCGTTTTCTTTACAGGAGTTTTAATTTTATACCGACAAAACAAACAGCTTAAACCGGAAAGCCGCCTTCAGATCGATTCTTTAAAAGGATTGTGGTGGCTAGCTGGAGTTGGACTTGCAGTGGGACTGCCCGGCGGATTATTAGGCGTAGGAGGACCCGTGCTTGCTGTGCCACTAATGGTGGTTCTCGGCGTTCCTATGTTGCTTTCAGTAGCACTTGCACAAGTTCAATCTATTTTCATTTCTGGATTTGCGACGGTCGGCTACATGATTCACGGTTCCGTTGATTGGTATCTCGCCTTATTTTTGACCATCCCTCTATTAATAGGTACCATTTCCGGTTGGTACATCGCTCAGCGAATTAAAGCCAGCAAACTACAAGTGTCTCTCGCTTTGGTCTTAATCGCTCTCGGAATATATCTTATTGCCGGTGGGGCTACACCCGGTGGAGCTTAGCATTCTGTAAATGACCGACTAGACTTTTTACCTCGCGATTAGTCGTTTTTAGAATATGCCCAGGCTTTTTGTTGGGTGGAGTAATTGAGATACTCGGCTTCTTTTTAAAGGTGAACTTTTTTATGTCGAATTTGAGTTGAATCAGAAGTAATGGCTTTCTTCGCACTGATTTGTTCTAAAATACGAGATGATTCCGGAAGAGTAATATTTTCAGACATGTATAATTGCTTCTATATGTTTGCGAGACAAAGTTAAGACATGCTAAACCAAAAGGTGAGTTTTTTCCATTCCTTTTCCGACATTTTTGCTAAATGTATACTATCTTTTCAGCCTCGCATCATGGATGTGACTACGGAGTCTCGACCTGTCTATTTAGAATTATTTTAAATAGGCGTCTGTTCGTCCTTTTTGTTCAATTTAGAATGAAAAAATTGATAGATTTGCGCGACTTCTGAACGGGAGCAATCCTGCTCTATACGTAAACCCAAATCAGCAATCTTTATGGCGCAGATTTTCCCCAAGTGGACAAATCAAGTTCCCCGAAAAATTTTAATTGGATTAATCGTTGTATTGAACGCAGTTATTTTTGGCGTTTGGTATTTCTTTTCTCCTCAATATACTGACGTTGGCTATGCTCCGGAACAACCTGTTCCCTACAGCCACAAAATACATGTGGATCAATTAGGGTTGGACTGCCAGTATTGTCACACTTCTGCTTTTGATTCCAAACAGGCTAACATTCCTGCAACTCAAACTTGTATGAACTGCCACAATCAGGTTCAGGTAAAAAATCCTGATAATGTAGCGCTGATTCTTGACAGTTGGGAAACAGGAAAAGCTCTTGAATGGGTTCGAGTACACAACCTTCCTGATTATGCTTATTTCAATCACTCCGCACACACAAATGTTGGTGTGGGTTGCGAAAGTTGTCACGGAAGAATTGATAAAATGGAAGTTGTATATCAATCAGAGCCGCTTAGCATGGGTTGGTGTTTAGATTGCCACCGTGAACCTGAAAAATATGTACGCCCCGTTGATGAAGTAACAACCATGGGATATAAAGTTGAAAACCAGCTAGAGATCGGGAAAGCGCTGGTAGATAAAAAGAATATTCATGCACCAACTTATTGCCAGGGTTGCCATTACTAATGAATGATTTAGAATCTACAGATCGACAGATGAGTGAAGAAGTAAAAGAAACGACGTATTGGAAGAGTTTAAATGAACTTGCCAATAATAAGGAATATCAAAAATACGCCGAGCGTGAGTTTACTGAAAACGCTACTGAACTAAATGACGGAGTATCACGGCGCGGATTTCTACGCGTGATGGGCGCTTCTGTTGCCCTGGCTGGACTGGCAGCTTGCCGGCGTCCGGTTCAAAAGATTTTACCCTACTCCAAGCAGCCTGAAGACATTGTCCCGGGCATACCTTTATATTATGCCACGGCAATGCCTGTGCAAGGCAACCTTGTTGGGTTGATTGCTGAAAATCACGAAGGTCGCCCTACCAAGCTTGAAGGTAACGACATGCATCCGGCTAGCCGTGGTGGAACCAGTATTTATAATCAGGCAGCCATTCTTGGCCTTTACGATCCTGATCGATCTCAATCACCTTTATATAATGGCAACAAATCTACTGTTGCTGATTTTGAAGCGTTCGCCAAATCTCATTTTGCAAATACCGGTCAACGCATAGCTTTTATTTCTGAAGCGAACTCCTCTCCTACTTACCAAACTATTAAGGAACAGGCGCTCTCGAAATTCAACAATTCTACCTGGGTTACTTATGAGCCTTTTGGTGAAGACAATGTAGTTGAAGGGAACCGAATTGCTTTCGGCGGTCGTTTGAGAACTCATTATAATTTAGAAAATGCGGATGTCATCGTTTCTCTGAATGATGACTTCATGAGTTCAACACATCCAAATAATGTTGAATACGCTAAGCAGGTTTCTTCTCGCAGAAAAGTAACTGACACAGATGGCGAGATGAATCGCATCTATTCAGTAGAAGATTCTTTCTCTCTAACCGGTTCTTACGCAGATCACCGCCTGAAACTTAAAGCCAGCCAAATGGAAGCATTTACTTATGCTCTGGCTGCTGCACTTTCAACCCGAATCAATGGATTAAGTGCTTTCAGTAGTTACACAAATGAATTTACTGATCACAAATGGATCACTGCTCTTGCTGACGACCTTGCCGCAAACGCCGGAAGCTCAGCATTAACAGCCGGAGCTCAGCATAAGCCTGAAGTTCACGCCGCTGTTGCAGCCATTAATCAGGCACTTGGTAATACAGGTAGCACGGTTCACTATTTAGATGTACCGCATATTGATGAGCAAAGCAGTACGGAAGCTTTTGCTGATGTGGTCGCTGAAATGAAAGCGGGCAATATCGACACGGTTGTTATGGTTGGTGTGAATCCGGTTCATACTGCTCCTGCTGATCTTGATTTTGAAAACGCCCTCTCTAATGTAGACACCGTAGTTGATCTTTCTGATTACGTGGACGAGACTTCTAAAAAAGCTGCATGGCACGTTAATCGTGCTCACTTTCTGGAAGCTTGGGGTGATGGATATTCTTATGGCGGAGCACGTTCTGTGATTCAGCCACAAATCCGTCCGCTACACGAAGGGCTTAGCGAAATCGAATTTTTAAATACCATCGTATCCGGTTCTATGACAGCCGGCTATGATCTGGTTAGAGATACTTTCCAAGGATATTACAGATCCGGCTTTGATACTCGCTGGACAAACATCCTCCATGACGGAATTGACACAACAGGCAACTTTAATCAAGTTAATGTCCGGTTAAGTTCTGGTTTTGCTTCTGCAATGAACCGAGCGAAATCAAATGTGTCTTCAACTACCGGAATGGAAGTCGTTATTCGTCCTGATGCTACTTTATATGATGGGCGATATGCCAACTTAGGCTGGCTGCAAGAGCTTCCTGATCCAATGACGAAAGTCACTTGGGATAACGTAGCTCTGATGAGTCCCGCCACTGCTAAAAGCTTAGGTGTCGAAGAGGCCGGTGCCGGACAAGATGATTATGATGTTGTAGAAATCACTGTTAATGGACGGTCTATAAACATTGTTGCTTGGGTACAGCCCGGCCATGTTGATGATGCCATCACCTTAACAGCCGGTTATGGACGAGAAGGAATCGGCCGTGTAGCCAGTTCGTATATCGATTATACCGCCGGTGGTGTTGATGTATACCCATTACGTGGAACAGACAATATGTTATTTGCTTCGGCAAATGTTTCCACAACAGGTGATACTTATGAAATTGCATGTGTTCAAGATCACCACAGCCTTGAAGGACGAGATATGTATCGTCAGGCTCCGATTTCTGAATACAAAAAAAATCCGGACTTTGCCTCTTTTGCTTCAGTTCACACTTATGAAGTACCGGGCATGGAAGCAGCTGAGGAAATGGGCGAAGATCAGCCTATCTCCCTCTTTAACGAGCAAACATATCCTGACTACGAACCACAGTGGGGAATGGCTATTGACCTGAACTCTTGTTTTGGTTGCGGAGTGTGTGTTATTGCTTGTCAGTCTGAAAACAATATCCCCGTTATCGGTAAAAAAGAAGTGAAACAAGGCCGTGAGATGCATTGGATTCGCAATGATCGCTATTATGTAGGCGATGATGCTGAATCCCCACAAGCAGTTCACCAGCCCGTTCCTTGTATGCATTGTGAGTTAGCTCCTTGTGAGCAGGTTTGTCCTGTTGCGGCAACCACCCACAGTGAAGACGGGATGAACCAGATGACTTATAACCGCTGTATCGGAACTCGTTACTGCGCGAATAACTGTCCTTACAAAGTTCGTCGATTCAACTTCTTCAACTATCCAAAAGAATATTTAACTACGGGCGACGATCCAGATATCATCCAAATGGCGATGAATCCGGAAGTAACTGTTCGTTTCCGTGGTGTGATGGAAAAATGTACGTATTGCGCCCAACGCGTAAATCGTGCCAAAATTGAAGCCAAGAAAGAAACCGGTTCACCAAAACCAGCAGATGGTGCAGTTAAAACAGCTTGTCAGCAAGCATGTCCTGCAGATGCCATCTACTTTGGTGATTTAACCGACGATAACAGTGAAGTTGCTCAAATGAAACGGAACGAGCGAAACTTCCAGATGCTCGAGGAGCTTAACACGCGCCCAAGAACATCTTATATGGCGAAACTTACGAACCCAAACCCGGCTTTGGCTTAAGATATTAATCAGGAATACAACCAAAACATGAGTAAATACCAATACGTACCGGAACCCGCTCTTGTAAAAGGCGATCATGACTTTTCAAGCCTGACAAGACTGATTACCGATATTAATCTACGTCCTACTCCAAAAGCATGGTACTTATGCATGATTGCGGCCAATAGTCTGCTTTTGGTTATGGTAGCTGCTATCGGATATTTAATTTGGGAAGGAATTGGAATCTGGGGCCTGAATAATCCCGTTGGTTGGGGTTGGGCCATTATTAACTTTGTATGGTGGGTAGGTATTGGTCACGCCGGAACCTTGATTTCTGCGATTTTATTCCTCTTCAGGCAGGACTGGCGTACCGCTATTAACCGTTTTGCAGAGGCTATGACCATTTTTGCAGTAATGTGTGCCGGTGTATTCCCGGCCATTCACGTTGGTCGTATCTGGGTTATTTACTGGGTATTCCCGCTTCCAAACTCTATGCAGATGTGGCCAAACTTCAACTCCCCTCTTTTATGGGATGTGTTTGCTGTCTCTACATACTTCACTGTTTCCTTCCTGTTTTGGTACGTAGGTCTTGTACCTGACCTTGCTACGATACGTGATCGTGCAACCGATAAAGTGAGAAAAGTTATA
>Ga0136601_1000923_pt1 | contig 10758 bp, 15 predicted proteins | sample AntRauMFilla2699_FD_181020 | JGI IMG/M metagenome (GOLD analysis project Ga0136601, IMG submission 181020) | Saline lake microbial communities from Rauer Islands, Antarctica - Metagenome Filla 2 #699 | ecosystem: Environmental > Aquatic > Non-marine Saline and Alkaline > Saline | place... | reverse complement strand
TGGGGAAGTAGTGGACAGAATTATGCCTTATGGTTGCATTATGGCTGGTGATTGGCTACAAGATGCTCCTTGGAAGCGATAATGTAGCATTGTTGCCAACGTTTAGTATAAGAGCCGTTTTTTCTATGGCTTTTATACCGTGTTATCGCCTTTTATTAATATTAAATAAATATCAAAATGAAAACAAAATTAAAATGCTCAAATAGATGGGTAAAAATCGAAAGAATAATTGATGAAGAAGAAAAAGAATCAGTTAAATTAACTACTAATATGGATGATGAGGGAGAGCTTGCATTAACACTAAGTTACGACTGTGAAAATAAAGCGAACACTTCATTTGATAACTTATCAAAATCAAAACCAGACGAATTGCAAGCGGGAATATTGAAAATGCTCGGTCTTTAATTGGCGATAATGACTTTGATAGCCTCCGTCTTGTACGGGTAAATAACTAAGAAATGACAGAATCACAATTGAAACAAGTAATTGAATTTGCTCACCAATCTGGGCAAAGAAACGCAGGAATAAATGCAAGTGCGAAAGCAGCAAGAGATTACTACCAAAGTCTAGTACAAGATGGAGGGTTATCTATTGTTAGCATCTGCGGTGACTGTGAAGGTAAAGGATATATCTTCTATAAAAACGGTGCTGCATGGATTAAAGCAAATTGTACAACTTGTAATAGTTGACGCTAACGACCTTAATAAAATGTCGGTTCAATGCATTTTACACCTTGTTAGCGTTCGTTTTTGAGCGTTGGCAGCAAATGAAAAAAAACATGAGTAAGATAATAACAAGTTTCGATTACCCACCAATACCAATTAGAAACTATGATTGGTCAGCGATTAGAGAAGACTATGATGAAGGTGATTTAATTGGCACAGGAAGAACAGAGCAAGATGCGATAAACGATTTAGTGTGTCAGGAAAATGAACGCTAACGTAAAGTGTATGCGTTCTGTTTTGATTTTCGCAAAAATGACGTATGACACAGTGTTATAAACTGGTGCTTATTTTTTTTGTAAAAGTTGGCACGAAGCTCTAAACCTTTTTCTTTTCTTTTTTGAGCGTTGGAGAATAATTTTTGTAAAAAAATAAGTATTTACTTAAAATAAACATCAAAACATTAGGATCGTATTAAGTATATGCTTATATTTACATTATAATTAATTGAAACAATTTAAAACATACAAAATGAAAACTCAAATTTTAAACACAGAAAACATCGAAGCTACAGATTTCACAATGGAAGCTAATGTATTGACACTTTCAAGCGTACCAACAGTAGAAGATCAAAGTGAATTATTCGGTAATGATGATTCAATAGTTTTAGAATTTTAGTATGACTATACAAGAGCTAAAAAAAGAACTCGGACTATCAAATTCAGAAATGAATAAGAAGGTAGCTGAGTTCTTCGCTATGTCATACATATCTTATATGAATAGCAGCGCAAAACAACGCTATGAAACGGCACTATGTAAGTTCTACTCTTTTTTAAGGGATGGGGAAAAAGAAAAGAAAAAGACCTACCCTACTAATGTTGTTTACGAGCGCAAATATTAAAACACTTGTTTATAACGTTTAGTATAACAAATTTAAAATTATGGAGAATACAATCGAAGAAGTAAGAAGAAGAATTGAGGTAATAAGAAATGCTCAAAGAAACTCAGACAGTCAATTGTCAAGAGAATCTATCGGGGCATTGAGTGAGCTAGAAGATTTGTTAGAATGGTTAGAGGAATAATTTTATTGTTTCTAACGTTAAGTATATGAAAAGTAGCGGTGCTTATTTATATTGGTTCTAAACACATTTATCCGTTACTTTGAAGTGCAAATTTTATTAATAACCAGTCAGTAGCTATTTTTTATATACATTGTTAGGTGCTGGCGCAATACCACTAAAATGACAGAAAATAAAAGAACTTCAAAAGAAACAGCAAAAGTAGTAGCTAAAACCATTGCAGACATTAGAAAAGTGTTGAATGCTGTACCAGTTATGACAGGTTATAGTTTCTTCGATGCTAAAGGTTTTAAAGCTACGGGATTTGACCACCTAGTTAAAAAAGTGTGTGGGCAAAATGATATTAGTGAAAAGCATATTCGTAAAGTTGCAGGATTTGACGAAAAAGAATAAATGCTTTAGTTAGGTGTGGGATGGATGCGCTTGCACCTAACTCTCATATATCAACACCCCACTAAAATCATCAATTAAACCAATCGATCAAATGAAAAAGACAGATCATTACGAAAAGTTAATCAAGATTTTGAAGTATAGAAACTACTCTGATTGTACGGTGAATTCATATGGATTCGAGGTTAAAAAGTTTATACAGTGGCTTAACAACATCCAGAACGTTAACCAAAGAAAGATAGCGGATATTCTAGGTCATAATTCAACGAAGACATCCGAGATTTACCAGCATATAAGTAATAAGTCATTGCAGTCGATACTGTTACCGTGTTGATTCACGATTATTGATTAAATTTACAACTCATTCACACACCAAGATTCAAGATTACCACAATCTAAACACCTGAATTTTGGCACATCCTACACGTATTTTTAAAGAGCCTGAAGAGTTAGAAAAAGCTTGGGGGGATTATAAAGATTGGCTTAAAGAGGAGTCAGTTAATTGGCCTAAAGTTCAATATGTAGGTAAGGATGGTGAAAAAAAGATAGATTATCCAATATTACCAATGTCTCAGGACGGATTTGAGATATACTGCTATGATAATCAAGGATGTGTCGAGCAGTATTTCAAAAATCAAGGTGGCTATTACGATGATTTCATTCCCCTCTGTTCGCGTATAAGAAAAGAAATTAGAGTACAACACATAATAGGAGGTCAGTTGAATTATTTCAACGCAAGCATAACTCAGAGGCTTCACGGATTAGCGGACAAATCAGAAATAACCGAAAATAGAGAGCAGCCTTTATTTGGAAAGAATAATTAAATGTTCCAATACACCACAGCGATAGACAAAATGCGAAACATGAAAGGCTTAACCAAAGTCGTTCAGGGGGGTACATCTTCAGGAAAGACTCACGGAATAATACCTATTCTAATAAATGATGCATGCCAGAGAGATGGCGTGTTAATTGATAAGCCAAAGATAACGGTTGTAAACGAGAGCATTCCAGCGGCTAAAGATGGACCGGTCGAAATCTTCAAACAGGTAATGCAAGAAACTGGTAGATGGGTAGAAGATAGGTGGTTGGGCAATCCGATGCAATACACATTTGCAAGCGGTGTGAAGTTTCAATTTAAAAGTTTTGATAGCGTTGGGAAAGCAAAAGCAGCGGGTAAAAGAGGGAAGCTATTTTTAAATGAGTGTAATCACATATCGTTTCCAATTGCCGATGCTTTAATGGTGCGAACCGATGGGGACGTTTGGCTAGATTATAATCCAGATAATGAATTTTGGGTACATAATAGCACGTTGAAAGATCCGTATTCGGAGCTAATGATTTTGAATTACAAAGACAATGAAGCATGCCCAGTTAATGTAGTTAGATTGTTAGAGTTAAGAATGAGCATGGCATTTCATGATCCTTTAAAAGAATGGGAGGATGCTAAAAATGTCAAAAATAAATATTGGGCTAACTGGTGCAAGGTTTACGTAGCTGGTGAATTAGGAAGTCTGGAAGGTGTGATTTTCGAGAATTGGGAAGTGATAGATTCAATTCCAAGTCAAGCGAGATACGTAGGTTATGGGATTGATTTCGGATATACGAATGACCCTACCACGATTATAGATGCTTACGAATACAACAATCAGCCAATATTCGATGAGCTATGCTTCAAGACTGGAATGAGCAATAAAGAGATTGCCGAAAAGCTGAAGGAAAGCAATAAGCACCGAGCGCATTGGGGAGTAGCAGATTCAGCCGAACCTAAAAGCATAGACGACATTAACCGATATGGTTTCAATATCAAAGGATCTGAAAAAGGAAAAGACTCAATCAATTTCGGAATAGGAATCTTGCAAGAGCGTAAATTTTACGTGACCTCAAGAAGTTTAAATATGATTGATGAGCTAAGAAAATATAAATGGGCGGTTGACCGAAATGGAAATAAGCTCAATAATCCCATTGATAAATTCAATCACACGATAGACCCATCAAGATATATCGCAGTTGAAAAATTCACGAACAAGAAAATAAGAACCACTTTCAGCGCAAGTTTATGAAAGACCTAATTCTGTCCGAACTATTCAGTAGATCAAGTGAAGAGATTGAGCATTACATGAATGCGTTTGAATTCGTGAGAGGGAAAAATAGCATTCCAGACAATCATAATGCGTATGTGAGTATGGAATTAGGATCGAAGCAATACGGAGAAGTTAGGCAGATTATTGACCTAATGAGCAAAGATATATTGAAGTGTTATTGTCGAGTATTCAACATTGAGATAAACGAACTACTCAAAAAGAAAGTAACAGAATTCATACCAGCTAATAATTGGCTAAAGGGTCAAATCAAAACGATTGTCAGGAATGAAAATCAAAGACTCGCAGGAAAACCAGACAGTAAATGGGTAATGGCAGGAGGTGACAGATTAGAGATATTCGGGAGTTTGAATGTCTTAATTCCAATAGCCGAAAAGTTCAATGTTAGTCCTGAATCGGTTGCGATGTGGAGTTACAATTTTGTTTTTGCCTTACAGTATAGACATTTGATTTACAGCGAAGTAGTAGAAGAATATCAGAAACTAAACACACCAAAATGAGAAAGATAGGAAACGTTTTAATCTTCATTTGGAAGATTCTAAAGAACATCGTATTAGTGCCATTTTACATTGTCGTATTCTGGTGTATTTCAATAGTTGTAGCTATTAGTCATAGTTACCAACTGACTTGGAAAGGACATTCAACGTTAAAAAGATTTAAGATATGATCGAAACATTAAGAACAACAGTCGAGGGATTAGATTGGCGATGGAGTTACGGATTAAAAGAGATGGCGAACTTAGAGGAAGCAGCCAGCGAGGATGATACTAAGCCGTTTTTTCATTTAGACCCAATCATTAGAAAGCCGATATACTCAAAGAATGGATTCAGAACTGAATATTCAAATATCAGTAGCGGATTTCTTTTGCTAGTAAAAAACGGCAGCTCCATATCAGAAACCTACGACACGCAAGCAGGTCAGGATAAAGAGAATGGAAAGTGGATTAAAAGAATTAGACCGATGGTTGAGAGTGTAGACGGCAATACCTCAATGATAGATCAGATAATGAGTGAATTGAATTGTAATGATTCGTTAGGGTTGCAAATAAAGTCAATGAGTATTACCGAGATCATCAACTTCTTTGATGATAATTTAGATGGGGTGAATGTTAGATTTGAATGGAAGGTAAAAGCATGACACAATTTGAAAAATGTAAATACATGAGAATATCTATGAACATGATAGGAATAAATGTTGATGATAAATATGCCGCTACTCTTGTAGAAATCTATGAGCATATTTTAATGTATAAAGGAAATGTAAACATGAAGCAGATAATATCTATCCAAGAAAGTATGGAATACTGCTACAATAAAAAAGTAGATTAAATGATCCCATACATAACCAACCAATTAGAACTAAAAAGAGCCGAACTAATAGCTAGGCATGACGAGCTAGGCATGAGAGCGACGGGTAAGTTTGCCGAATCTCTCAATGTGGAAGTCAAGCAATGGGGATCAATGATCAACGCTAGTCTAACTGGATTGAGTTACGGGTTTTACCTTAGCGAAGGACGTGCGCCTGGTAGACTTCCACCAATCAAAAAAATAGAAGAGTGGATAATCGCTAAAGGGATAACCGGCAACCTTCAGAAAGAAATATCAGTTTCGAGTTTAGCGTTTTTGATAGCTCGAAAGATAGCCAGAGAAGGCACAGCGTATTTCAAGCAAGGAGGTACAGATTTGATTCGCTCCGTAATTACCCCAGAATGGATTGATCAAGTACTTTCAAATGTTTATCAATTAAATGTTGATATATTTGTGAAGTCAATATTAGAAGAAATCAGACAGGTAGCTATAGCAGCCTAATTTAAGATTCACACATTCTCATTCAAGCCATTTTGGTTAAACCTCAATTGAATGAGAATTGGCAGATCATATCAACTTTGCAGAATTAGACATTGACACAGATGCAATGGTCAGCAAACAAGCGATGCTGATTAAGCAAATCGGAGTGTTAAAACAGTCTCAAAAAGAACTACGAGACGAGACGGGTAATCTATCCAAAGCAACGGATGAGCAATCTAAAACATACGTTAGTCAAGATGCTGAGTTGAAGAAACTCAACGTAGAATACAACCAACAGAAAGCAGTATTAGCGGAAGTTCAAACAGGAGTAAAGGGATTGAATGATGCACTCAATAAGCAAATCAAGACCGAGGAAGACGCTTTAAATAACAACAAGCAACTCAGAACAGCGAGAAAAAAGCTAAATATTGACTCCAAAGACTACCAAAAGAACCTCGATATTATCAACGCCAAGATTGATAATAATAATGATTTCGTTGAGAAAAACACCGATGCACTCACAAAGCAAAAGATGGGGATTGGCAATTATACGCAAGGCATTCTGAATGCAGTGCCTGGACTAGGAGCATTTACAAACGCCCAAGCGATAGCTACTCAAGGCGCAAATATTTTTAAAATATCACTTTACGCGATTCCACTATTAGCCATAGTAGCAGGAATAGCTGCCCTCGTTCAATCATTCGCAAGTACCCAGCGAGGCATGGATGAGATCAACAAGGTAGTCAGGCCAATGACCGCGCTATTTCAAAAGTTCATAGGATTCTTGCAAGACACAGCATTAGCAACATTCGACAACCTCAAAGCAGCGATTGACAACCCAAAGCAAGCACTCAAAGACCTAGCGGACGTAGTATTAACCAATATCATGAATCGCTTCAAAGCCTTTTTTGTAGTGATAGATGCAGGAAAGAAGCTATTGAAGGGAGACTTTAGCGGAGCAGCAAAGACCGCAGCAGATGCTTTCATCCAGTTCGGATCTGGTATTGAAAATGGCACAGACAAGATCGGTAACGCAGCTAAATCAGTTAGCGAATTTGTAAGCGAATCAGTAAAGCAGGGTGGTGAATTAGATGCAATCATAAAGCAAATCGAGAACAGGCAAATAGAATTAGAAGTACCATTAGCCAAAGCAAGATTAGAATTTGAAAAGCTCAACGAGATAGCGAAAGACCAATCTAAATCAGATCAAGAGAGAATCAAAGCACTAGAAGCAGCTGAACAGCAACAGAGATTTATCATAGCTTCAGAGAAAGAACTTACAGACCTCAAGATTCAAAGAAAGAAATTAGAGAACTCCTTCAACGATACGAGCCGTGAGGATGAATTAGAATTACAAAAACTAATATCCGATGGATTAAATCAAGAAGAAGCAGCTCAAAAAAAGATCAACTCATTAACCGCTCAAAAGTCAGCCATAGCAAAGAGACAAGCGCAAGAATCAGTAAAGATTTTACAAGATCAACTCAAAAAAGAAGAAGAACAGCTAGCTGAAAGTTTAGCAAGAAGAGAAGAAAAGAGACAAGCGCAAGAATCAGCAAAGATTTTACAAGATCAACTCAAAAAAGAAAAAGAAGAAGAACGACTAGCTGAAAGTTTAGCAAGAAGAGAAGAATTGCAAAATGAATTTGAGATAGCCAAAAGGTACGGGCAAATCATCAAGTTTGAAGAAGAATTATTACTACTCGAAGAGCAGGGAGCTAGTGAAATAGCGATTAAGACAGCCAAACTAAATCAAGAAGAGCAGCTAGAGATAGAAGCAACCCAGCGAAGAATTGAACGAGGAGAAGCGAGTGCTAAAGAGCTTGAATTAATAGAAAGACATTACGCTTTAGCTCGTGAGGATATTAGAGCGACTGCTCAAAAAACAGAATTAGAAGGAGCTAAAGATGTGGCAAATCAATTAGCTGCGATAGCTGAAAAACAAACCTTTCTTGGAAAAGCAGCAGCTTTAGCGCAAGCATCAATAAATACATATCAGGGAGCAACAAAAGCTTTAGCTACATTACCTCCTCCATTTGGTGCAATATCAGCAGGACTTACTATTGTCGCGGGCTTAAAAAACGTTTCCAAAATCGCAAGAACTCAAGTACCAAAATATCAAAAATTTGCCAAAGGAACAAATAGAGTATTAGGGGAAGGATCAGAAACTAGCGACTCAGTACCAACTATGTTGTCCATCAACGAGAGAGTTTTAACCGCAAAGCAAAACAAGATGATCGGAATGGATATGAGCAACGAGCAGCTAGTAAATGCCGCCATGCTTTATAAATCATTTGCATTAAATGGCTTAATGAGTCAAGGCGGATCAATGAGCGATAAGGGGATCATTAAGGAATTACAAGCAACCAAGAGAGCTATCAAAAACAAGCCTACACATAGAATCACTATCACAGAATCAAGGATAGATAAGTCAGTCAATCAAGAAGCGTATTTAAGTTAATGCCAGAACTAGGAATAAAGCGATTTAGAATACTATTTGACGATACGGAGGTATCCGACCCGGTCAACTGGAAGAGCTTTGTTCCTACCATTCAAGCGCATCCTGTTTACAAGACCCTGATTTCTCAGTTCGGAGAAAAGAATCTAATCCTAATCAAGGATGCTAAAAATTACGCAGATCAAGCTTATGATCAAGATGGAGTCACGGCCATAGTAGAAGTTAAATGGCAAGAATATAATTCAACATCAAACGATTATGATAGCACGTATTCATTAGGTAGATTATCATTTCGTCCGGGCAAATACAAGCGGTTCAAAAATAAGACCGAAGTAGGATTTGAGCCGGATAGCTTCATTATGAATCTACTCAATAGAGATGAGATCGAGATGGATTTGCAAGACCTCACAGATTTAGACGGTTCAGCCATTACGACATTTACAGATGAGACTTTAGATTTAACTATTGAGAGTCAATTAATCAAAGAGATTAAGCTATTTGAATACATACAGACAGTAGTCGATGACCCTACTTTAGATAATTCAGATTACGTATCTGGGGATACTATTTACATTACATTGAAAGTCAATAATGATAACGGAGGGAATTTAAAGATTGCAACAAACGCGTCACTTGCGGAAGGTTATTCGATAAATCAGTTACCAGGTTTCATCGTCAAATTCTTAGAAGATGGAGATGTGAATATTGCGATCAATGCGAGTATTTCCATTTTGTTAGAAAATTACAGCGGAGGATCGGGCGCGCCAAAAGCGTCAATTTGCTACAAGAAAAACACATCAAGCGAGGTAATATTAAGCACAGTAACCTTCCCTAATTATGGCACTTTCGATCAATTAGATTTAGACTATGATAGCAATTTCGATTTAGCAGCCATATCAACTGGAGATCGATTAAGAGTCTATGTAAAAGTTTATGATTTAGTAAAGACGACACTACCAGATATTACAGTTCAATATCTTAATCCATTCATAGGTTCACCATTCTACCCAACCTTAAAAATAATTCAGGAAACCGAGCATCCAGACACTACATGTAGACTAATGCCACCATGGGAATATTTACTAAGAATATGCCAAAAAATAACAGGCCGTAACGACTGTTTAAGGTCTTCATATTTCGGTCGAACAGATAGCGAGGTTCACACTTACGGGAGCGACGGTGAAGGATCATTAAGATTCATATCCAATGTTTACCAATTGCGTCAATACCCTATCTCATTCAGCATCAAATCAGGTTTGATGAAAGCGTTTTTGGAGCTAAATGAGATTGAGCCTTTAGCGATAGGGGTAGTTTACGAAAGTGATTTACCATATATCAGCATCGAGAAAGAATCATACTGGAAAAGCAATGATGATTCAGGATTGATTTTATACACAGATGAAGATGGGATTAATTGGTCACCTAGCGACCGACACATAATAGGCAGCGTAAAATCAGGGTTTAAGAACTTTGAAGAAAAAGAAACAGGAACGCAAGAAACGACACATACACCTAGAGTATTCACTATTGATGGAGTAGATAAGGTTACATCCAGAGAGTACAACATTCAGTCAGACATTATTGGTAGTGGTCACTTGATAGAGTTATTAAGACGTAAGCCGTACGATCAAAGTGCGACCAAAGATGAGGACTTCAACAGGAAAAGAATCATTCTTGACTGTAAGCGAGAAGGTGGAGGTTTCACATTAAAGAGAGACGAAGCATTTAGCGCAATCACAAATCTGAAAAATTCAGATACTAATATAAATTTAGAGATCACGCCCGTTCAAAATCTAATAAGGCATGCACCGATATTGCTTTCAGGATTAGCACAAAAGAAAGCGGTCACACCGGCAACCAATAAGCTATTGAGGTTTCAAAGTGGAGAAGCTAACATATTAGTAACAACTCAAAAGACAAGTGAAAGTGTGATTTCAGAAGGTGGGGATTTAGACATTGACATGCTCCCAACAGGATATGATGAGCCACTTTTCAACGCATCATATTTAGGGAGCGCAAAAGTAAAATTAACCAAAGATCAAAGGCAGTTAATCAAGTCAGGATTCACAGGTTATATCACAGTAATAGACGATCAAGATAGCTATCAATGTTATTTAGAATCTGTCAAAGAAGAAGATTTAGAAGAGTCGGTAGCTCTAATCGAAATACTTAGAAAATCATGAGCGAAATAATCAGATTCAACGAAGCGAATAGTATTAGAATAGTCATTACAGACTGGACAGGATCGAATGCGAGTAGATTGTCTAATGACAAATCATTTAA
>Ga0136601_1000922_pt1 | contig 10786 bp, 12 predicted proteins | sample AntRauMFilla2699_FD_181020 | JGI IMG/M metagenome (GOLD analysis project Ga0136601, IMG submission 181020) | Saline lake microbial communities from Rauer Islands, Antarctica - Metagenome Filla 2 #699 | ecosystem: Environmental > Aquatic > Non-marine Saline and Alkaline > Saline | place... | reverse complement strand
AAGCGAAGATCTCGAAGATTTCATGGGTAAGAAAAGTTATCTAAACACTGATGATGAAACATCGTTTAATCCACTTGACCTATTCACGCAGAAAGCCTACGCCCATGGTGGCGAAGTTGACGAACATGCAAAGCCTGTAGAGGGAGAAAACGACGAAGAGCGTTTGGAGAGAATCAACAACCTTATTGGAAATGTAGTTATCTTTGTGCAAGACGAAGAACCAAGCGATGAGCAGATCAAAGACCGCTTCAATAATTTAACGCCACTGCGCGACAGCGTGTGTGGAGGATAGGAAAATATGAGAAATAAAACATTCATCCTAATTGTTATTGGAATCATATCGCTACTATTCATAACTTTAGTGTTATTTAACGACAATGAGCTGACAACCTCAACGCCCGATAGACAATCACGATTGAGTCTCAGTGACATTCACGGACTAGAAGTTGCTATCGATAACCCAGATAAACTTTACCTTCCAAATCACCAAGGTTTGTACTACCAAGAATCAGATGGCGTGCTACAAAAAGCTGGATCTATAAGTGATGACCTTATGAGTTTTGCTGTTAGTCCGAGTGACCCAACAGTCTTCTATGCCAGTGGTCATCCAAGAACTGGAGGTAACTTTGGTCTCATCATGTCATCCGATGCTGGTGGCTCGTGGGAGAACCTTTCAGAGGGCCTTAATGGACCTGTAGACTTCCACAGCATGACGGTTGACTCTGTCAACGAACAGATAATTTACGGCTACTATCAAGGTACATTACAGAAGTCGACTGATGGAGGTACTACATGGGAATATCTTGATAATGCTCCAGCGCAGATCGTGCAGTTGAGCTCAGGTGCTTCAGAAGGTCTAGTTTACGCAGCAACAACAAACGGGATCTATAAAAGCGAGGATGATGGAGATAGCTGGAGTTTGATTGCTTTTGAAGGTGAGGCTATCTACGCAATTGAACCCATCGGGAACGGAAAAGAGCTATTAGTGTTTAGTGCTGCAGGTGGCTTGCAGCTGTCTAGCGAAGACACGACAAACTGGCAATCCATTAATTTCAGCGGGAGCGACCCTGTGCTATATATTGCTGCTTCACCATCTGATTCAAATAAAGTCTACTTAGTAACCAAATCTTTGCAGATTTATAAAAGTGAGGACGGTGGATTAACCTGGGCGCCACGTTAGTTGGTGAAATGTAAACCAAACAACGAACAGTATGCCGTGATGTGGCTCACGTTTTGCTTGGTAGCGGGGGCAGGACAGCGGCTTCGCCTTTTCCGCTTGTTTGAAAAGAAAATGATACGCGCTTTCTTTTCTGCACGGCGCTCCACCGAACCTGGTCGCTTCGCGACTAATCAGGTTCTAGTCTTGGCCTCGCGGCCAGCCAAGTCAAAAACCCGACCATAAAGGCCGGGATTTTAACTTGGTAGCGGGGGCAGGACTCGAACCTGCGACCTTTTGGTTATGAGCCAAACGAGCTGCCGCTGCTCCACCCCGCGTCATCGTCGAAGCTCTGTTTCGACCTCCAGTTCCGATTAAAATCGAAACGTGCGGTCTACACGCCGGCTTCTCCTCTAAAATTTGCATACAGTTGCCAAAGGCTCCTTGGTTTGCAAATTTTTAAGAACACTAGAACTTCAAAGTGCACTCACTAGTCTAAAACGAGGCGACTGTCTAGTCAACTACACCCGAGAATTACGACCAAGTACGAAATCAATCCACTGTTGGAAATTCGAACGTGGTTCGGATTCGCGCTGCTGTTGGTTCCTGCCTGCTGGAAATGGCGCATCACGCGTCAGTGGCGCGATGGCGACGTTTTCGCCAGGTCGTTTCAGAAGTAAGTTCTCTTTAGCTGAGCGCTCTAAAAACTCATCAGTCTTGTAGTATTCGATTTCAAATTCTATTGATTGGTTCTCTAATTCCAGCAGCGCTACTTGTTCGCGCTTCTCTGCAATCTCAAGCTGGAGCTGATTGTTTTTAACCACTACTACCACTGTCTGCCAGGCAACCCAAAACCCCACCACGCCCACAATAACCACCGACAAGTTCTCGCGTTTGATGTAATCAGTTAAATTGAGTTGTTTTAGTTTATCTAGCATAAGCTGATTATAGCAATCATGCGTGTCTCCTGTCTCCACCTGTTCACAGACAGCCAAGATTAGCTATACTGTTTCTGTACCTGAGTGTTCTTTCAAGAATTACAACGTAATTCTTCACTCCAGTTTTTTAAACCAAGCCGCAGGCTGTTTAAAAAACTGAAAGGAGGAATGACGGGAAGCTGAAGCCATCAAATACTTTGATGCGAAAGCTGATAGTCTATTCTGACGCGGGGGTGTAGCTCAGGGGTTAGAGCAGTCGGCTCATAACCGATTGGTCGCAGGTTCAAATCCTGCCACCCCCACCAGTGAATTACTTACATGAAAAGTTACTTTTTAATTCAAGTCTGTTTAATAAAGTTGACGAAATTACAATTTTTTACTAAGATAACTAGATGACGAAGATAATTGCCGCCTTTCCTGGCACTGGAAAATCGTATTTTGCTAGAAGTATAGAGAATGGGGGGGGTGCTCGACTCTGATTCGAGCGAATTCTCATGGACCATTCAGCGTGGCGAAAAAATTAGAAATCCCGAATTTCCAGACAACTACATGGACCACATTGCAGAAAGGCTTGGGGATACAGCAGTAATACTAGTTTCTTCACACGAAGATGTGCGCGATGCGCTAGTGGACCGCGGATACGATTTCACACTTGTATACCCTGGTCCCGAACTTAGAGAAGAATATATGGAGCGCTACAGGGAACGAGGCAGCCCAGACGCATTCATCGATTTTATCGATCAAAACTGGGATAACTTTATCAATCAATTACGCGAGCAGCCAGGTGCCACCCATGCTGAATTAGGGTCTGGGCAATACATTAGCGACATTATTGCAAGCTTCGAAGCATAATTAAAGATACACCTTCTCTGCGCCTGCCATGTCAAAGCTGCTAGAATACGTTGGACATGCACTCGATTCTTGGAGCCATCATTATAACCGTTGCAGTTGCGGCAATTATCAGCGTTAATTTCGTGCTATTCGGCCACCTCACTGCCCGTGACCGTCGCGCGCTTGTCGAGCCACATCAAACCATCGAAGTTGACGGTCGAACCCGCAGATACCGTGTCTACAGCCCAAATCCGAACAAAACACTACCACTGGTGGTGATGCTGCACGGCTTCAACTACGACTCCGGGCGTATCAGTGAGCTCTACACCGGCTGGAGCAACCTCGCGGAGCAGACTGGCGAATTTGCTGTCGCCTACCCTGAGGGGTTCGACCGCTCCTGGAATGCCGGTTTTTGTTGTGGGAGAGCATATAAAAATGATGTCGACGACGTAAAATTCATCGAAACCATGCTTGAACAAATTAACGACGATTACAATATCGATCAGAGCCGGCAATATGTCACCGGTTTTAGTAACGGCAGCTTTCTTGCCCAGCGGCTACTGAGCGACAAGCCCAACCTATTCGCAGCTGGCGCCGCGGTCATGACTGGGGTTGGCGAAGAAGGCAACGGTAGGCTCGACATCTCCGCTGCTACCGCCCCGCTCGTCATCGTGACTGGCTCCCAGGACGCCTACACCAATCACGATCTAAGCAAACGTGGCTTCCGTTTCACCAGCGCCCAGGACACGCTAGATACGTGGTCGCAACAGCTAGGCGTAGACCCAGCACAGACGTCAGAGGGCGACAGCTACCAGCAAACTACCTACGCTGACCCGGCTGGCAATTCAAAACTCGTCTACCGCTTGTACGACGAGCAGCACCGCTGGCCACAGTGGCGGCTGTGGATGTTTGACAACGACGTGTCGCCGTTTACGAACGACTTATGGCGACAGCTACAACTGCTGACGCAATAGGGCCAAGAAGTCATCGTAATCGTTACGCTGCATCAACTCGTCGCGTAAGTCTGACGCGCCCTCGAACTCACGGATATAAGTTTTGGCAAACTTCTTGAGCGCAGCGGGATTCTTGGCATCGCCCCATTCTAGTCTGTAGGCTTCGATATGCTCAATAAACATCTCGATTCGCTGAGACATCGTCAGATCTGGCTGCTCTGCTTCCGGCGCAAACACGTATGGGTTGGCGAACACCCCGCGGCCAATCATGATGCCATCTAGCTGGTGTTGCCGCATTAACTCCAGGCCCTGCTCTCGAGTGGTCACATCGCCATTCCCGACAATCACGGTTTCGGGCGCAAGCTTGCAGCGCAAGCCATCTAGTTTTGCGAGTTCATCCCAGTGGCAGTCAACTTTACTCTGCTCTTTGCTGGTGCGGCCATGAACCGTCAGCGCTGCCAGATCTTGCTCGAGCAAGAAGCCACACCACTCTTCTGTCACGATTTCATTAAAACCAATTCGGGTCTTGACGCTCACCGGCAATTCACCTGCACCGTCTTTGGTCGCGGCGATTAACTCAGCAGCGAGCTCTGGGGTCTTGATAAGTGCCGAACAGGAACCTTTGGCAATGATCTTCGCCACCGGGCAACCCATGTTGATGTCGATGCCAGCAAAGCCCATATCGGCAATCTCCGCGGCTGACTGCCTATAATTATCTGGATTGAGCCCCCAGACCTGAGCGATGGCATTATTCTCACCGTCGTCGCGACGTAGCTTCTGTAATACTTCCTCACGACCGGCTGACTGCAAGCCATCGACATTGGCGAACTCAGTAAACGCCACGTCGGGCACTGCCCACTGGTTGACTAGCCGCCGAAACACGATGTCAGTCACGTCGTCCATCGGCGCCAATGCGAAAAATTGTTTCGGTAGCTGTTGCCAGATATTCATCCGGCTATGATACTACGAGCGAGGTTAGTTGTCGTCTTGTTTGGTGACAGTTGTCTTCTCGGTCGTGACTTGCTGAGTCTCAGCGCCAGGCTGCACCACTCGCTGAGAAGTATCCTTTTCAGTCACAGTCGTAACCATATTTACCAGCGCCACGATACCCCACGTCAGCAAGCCATAGATTAGAATTGCCAGGAGCGCTGCTGAATCAAAGACGGAACCATTGCCGGCTTCTGGATTGTTGAAAATATACTCGAACGGCGCAATCAGTGGCTCAGTAATTGAATATAAAAAGTCAACAAAGCCGGTTACATTTGCATCAAGTAGCCGAAACACAAACCGTAAGCCCAACAAGGCTGCGACCAAACCGTAAATGAAATTAACTATTATCTTTATAGATCGAGCTGCTTTTGGTTCCATATAACTAAGACTCCTCGTTTAAATATATGCTCTTAAGTATAGCAAAACAGCTATTCCCAGCGGAATACACGGACGGTGATGGCGTAAATTACGACTGTCCAGCCAGCCATCAGCGCCAGCTGCGGTCCCAGCTCAAGCGGTGTTTTGGCCTCGGTCATGATGAGCCGTACACCATCCACGACAGGTGTTAGTGGGATGTAGGCCGACACTCCCTGGAGCCAGTCCGGCATCAGAAACCGGGGGAAGAACACGCCGCTAAGGAACATCATCGGGAACGCAATCAAGTTGCTAAGCGGCGCTGCCTGGTTCTCGTTCTTTGCCCAGCCGCCGATTGCGAGACCAAACCCGAGCAGCATAATTAGCGACAGCAATATAAACAGCACCAACCACAGCCAGCTGCCGACCATCGTCGCGTCAAACACCACGAATCCGACCGCATACATCAGCACCACCGAAATCAAACCGACAACGACATAGACCAACATCGTCGCCAACACCAGCTGCGCCGACTGCAACGGAGTAGCTTTCAGGCGACGCAAGACACCAGACTTCTTGTCCGCCGGCAAGCCATTTGAGAGACCAAAGATTGCCAGTGACAGAATAGAGAACCCGACCAGCCCAGAGAACAGATAGTCGAACTGGCTTAAATTGGCAGTGTTTATCTGTTCCACCCTGACACTAAACGGCTGCTCGGCAGGCACCAATTCGTTGTTGATACCATCAAAAATCCCACTCAAGATGCTAGTCAATGTCTGACCAAGCTGTTGATCTGCTTGGTCATAAAGGAGCGTCAATTCACCGCGCGGCAGTGTCGGTTCGCCGCTTGGCTGCCCGAAATCCTCAGGGAGGAGGATTATTGCTTCCAGCTCACCTCTTCCGACTTGCTCTTTAGCTGTCTCCAGATCAGTCGTCTCGGAAATAGTGAACAACTCATCTTCTTCGCTGCTGGAGATAAACTCGCGAGCAAATTCACTATCAGAGTCATTTATGACTGCCACGTTGAAGCTCGATAGACCATCACCACTGAAAATTGAACCAAACACAAACAGAAATATCAGTGGAAACAAGAACGTAAAGAAAAGAGCCGTCTTGTCGCGGAAGAACCGCTTGAGTAAGCTTTTGGCGAGTATTAAAATCGTTGTAACGTACGCCTTCATGCCCTACTCCCGCAAATCTTTGCCAGTTAAATCTATGAATACGTCCTCGAGGTCAGCCTGTCTGACTTGTTTCTTTTTTGTGAAGCCACGGTCGAGTAGCTGCTGGATGAGGTTGTCCGGAGTATCGAGCGCGATTATCTTGCCCTCGTCCATCACCGCGATTCGATCAGCTAACAGCTCTGCTTCCTCCATGTAGTGCGTTGTCAGCACGATGGTGACACCTCGGGCCTGAATCGACTGAATTAGCTCCCACAGGTGCCGCCGAGCCTGGGGGTCAAGCCCGGTTGTCGGTTCGTCGAGGAATAACACCTGCGGCTGATTAACCAGCGCAGTCGCAATCGAAAACCGCTGACGTTGGCCCCCCGATAAGTTCTCTGGGTAGGAATCAGCTTTGTCTTCGAGCTCGACCTGACGCAACAACTCTAGCGGGTCAATTTTTTTACTATAGAATCCACCGAACATCATCAGCTGTTCAGTAAGTGTCATTTTGTCGTAGAAATTCGAGGACTGCAGCTGGATACCGATAAGGTGCCGGATAGCTTGGGGTTCTGTCGCAACGTCATGACCGTCGAGAGTGATTTCGCCGTCACCGATGGTACGCAGTGCCTCAATCATCTCCAGCGTCGTCGTTTTACCGGCGCCATTCGGACCGAGAATCGCGAACACCTCGCCACGTGCAACTTCGAAGCTCACGCCCCTCACCGCCTCGATGTCATCGAATGACCTACTAAGCCCTGTAACTGTAATAATTGGCTGCGCCATTACTGCTTAGTATAGGTTCTCAAATACGAATCGCCAAACAAAACGGGCTCCGCCGATGGCAGAGCCCGTTTGCAATAGCTGTTAGGCTATTTATATTCGAGTACTACTCGGAAGTTTTCTTCTTCAGTACTAGGAAACCGTTTCGTGGGTTTTCCTCTACTTTGCGATCGTCTGGCAATGCATCAACTGCATCGTCTGGTCGGACGTCCTTTGCAAAGTAATAAATTCGCTGCTCTTTTCCACCACGTAGAGTAACTACCTTTGAGTGTAAGTAATACGTTACACCCTTCGAATTTGTGTGTGAGTAGGCCATGATTTCCCTCCTTTAACCTCTCTGTTGGTAACATCACCATACGTTGACGAACTAACACTTGTCAACATAATTTTTACTGAGGCGGGCCTACCTAACACTTATACAGTTGCAGTTGTGGGCGTGCGTCGTTACAATGCTAAGCATAAGAAGTAAGGAGAAAAACTTTATGGAGCGGATTCGCCCATCATCAAATCAACAGCCGTCGCAACAGCGACCACAAGCTACACCAACATCAACTAACCATCAGGGGTCAAGTCACCAAGCCTCATTCGCAAGCAAACTGCTTGTAGTGGGCATCGTACTGGTCGGTATCGCTATCGCAGCTGCGCTCAGCATCGGAGCATTCACGGGCAATGACCAGGGAGTCAAAGACGACCAATACCAAGCAGTCTTTCTCGAAAATGGTCAGGTTTACTTCGGTCACCTGAGCAACATCAACAGCTCATACGCCAATTTATCTGACATCTACTACCTCCAGGTTCAACAAGACGGTATTCAGGAAGGTGAGAATAACGCTGCCGCTGATCCACAAATCAGCCTAGCTAAGCTCGGCAACGAGCTTCATGGTCCAGAAGATGTAATGTACATCTCACGGGATAAAATCCTATTCTGGGAAAACATGAAGAACGATAGTGATGTTGTCGAAGCCATCATGAATGATGCCGCCTCACAACAGCCAGAATCAACTGATGATGCTGCCCAGCAAGAGGCAACAACACCAGTCGGAGAGAACAACGACGACGAAGCTACACAGTAGTCAAGTCGCGTCCGCTCTCGAAAACACCCCTGCAGGCTGCAGGGGTGTTTTTTAATTATCAGCTAATCTCAGCCAGGAACGGACTGCCATTGCGAACAAGCTTGTAGCCGCAAGAAAGCTAAAGCCAGCGATATCCGCACTCCACTGTGGTGCCGCAAACGAATACACGTATTGCTGCTCAGGGGGCAACTTAATCTCATCTTGATTGAGCTCTGGCGTATTAGCGCTGACATATTCCGCCACGCAATTTGCCCGGACAGTCAGCGGAATGTTCGGGTTCTCGCATTCCCGACGAGCTTCTTCGTAGACTTGATCATTCGTATCGTCGGGTCGAGTCGCGGCGACCGCCGCCTGAGCATCACGGCTGTACTGCGAGGCTAAGGTGACTTGCGTCGAGGTGTTCATGTGGTTGAATACATGGCTACCGAGCGCTTGCAGAGCTGGCTGGACCTTCTCGCCAGCTTCATCGGCCGCTATGACATCAGCTTTAAGCTCGCCCATCTGTAAGTTATTTTGACGTAGCGCATAAACTCCCGCCGCGCTCAGACCTGCTGCCACTACAACATAAATAAGCCAATGGAGGTTAACCAGCTTCGTCCAACGCGTTGAATAATCGTACACAGTGCCCACCTAGTCCTGATTAATCATCTGAATAAATAATGTCGAAACTGAGGCGAACATAAACGCCCCAAAGAAGCCCCAGAATTGCCCGAATAACAGGAAGAGTATGACGAAGCTAAACCAATTAATAATCCGACCGATGCAAACCATTGCCTCCATCGCCGCCACGAATGTCAGACCGTCACCACTACGAATCTGCTTATAATAGCGATCCACGTACGGCACGAACAGCAAGGTATAGGCGAGGTCATTGAAGAAACTAACCCCCGTAGCTAATGTTGCGGTGTCCGCGAACGGCCGAGCGACATGAATCGCAGCGGTTGCTCGACTGCCACCTTTTATTTCTTTGTTATCGGAATCAAATGATTCGTGGCGGCGATTAATGGTTATCACTACCAGCGACAAAATCAACGACGCAGCCACTACCACGCCAACCGCCTGATAGGTACCGATAACCACGAATAACAAGATAGACCACAAGAACATCGCTGCGCCGCTGTTAACCCCCATCCCGAAACTGGCGACTAGAGCCTTGCGGTGTTTGCGGTAGAACTTCTTGGCATTAAATTTCAGTTTTGTTCGGTGTGATACCACGTCATCATCCCCCAGATACAGTGCGACTGCGGCGGAACCAGTAATAGCAGCAGCAAGCAGGAATAGTGATTTTTCATCAACCTGGGTGGCAATAATGCCGCCAACTAACGGGCCAAGCGCCAATGAAACTTTACGCACCATTTGCACCGAACCAACACCATGCTTAACAGAATTCCCACGGTTGAGCGTCAGCGCTAAGTCGATGTGATATGCGATAAAAAACATACCATTTCCAAGCGCGACCAGTAGCCCAAACGCTGCAATCCACCACACATTTGTTTGTAAGAACGCCACCATCAATAACGCGGCTGCGCTCAACAGATACGACGCAGCCATCACGTGCTTGGCACCGAAGCGCACCACAGCTTCAGCAAACAGCGGCATCAGCGCTACGCGCAACATATATGCAGACAGGACAAATACGCTAATCGGCCACAGCGCTTCACGTAGTCCACCGTAGGTCGTAATGAGATATAGCGAAATAAACGTCGTGGCGATACTGTTGCCAAACGCTCGTAAATTCCGCGACCGTAGTATCTGCGTAAACTCGTCCGGATGACCGTGGTGGAGATGGTGATGAAGAAAACTTGGCATGTTATTTATAGTCGTTGTTTATGTTTGCTGCTATTTAGTACAATTGTAGCATGCATGTTTATTTCAGCGGTATCGGCGGGATTGGGCTCAGCGCCCTGGCGCACATGGCGCTCGACGCCGGCTACACCGTCAGCGGCTCTGACATCAATACAGACTCAGACGTCTGCCGACAACTCACCGACCGTGGCGTACAGCTTAGTGATGAACAAACCGGTGAGTTCCTCTCAAAACAAAACCATCGCCGCCCCGTCGACTGGCTGGTCTATAGTTCCGCTATCCCCCATGGCAGCCCCGAACGCCTTCAAGCCACGAAACAATCTATCAAACAGACTAAGCGCGCCGCGTTCATCCAACACCTCATAGACAAATACCGCCTGCGGCTGTTAGCTGTCTCGGGCACCCACGGTAAAACCACAACCACCGCCATGACAGCGTGGGCGCTCAAACAACAACAGCCCATCAGCTGGCTTATCGGCAGTCATGTGCCGTTCGGTCACCACGGTCGGCTCGACCCTGACAGTAGCTGGCTGGTAATGGAAGCTGATGAATACGACCGAATGATGCTAGAGTTCGAGCCACAACTGAGTGTAATCCCTTCGATCGAATATGATCACCCTGACATCTACCCAGCCAAAGCTGATTATTACCAAGCATTTCGCGACTTTATCGACCAATCAACACTGAGCGTCGGCTGGCTGAAGGATGCACAAACAATCGAGCTTGATGATACGACTGCTTTCCG
>Ga0136601_1000921_pt1 | contig 10802 bp, 10 predicted proteins | sample AntRauMFilla2699_FD_181020 | JGI IMG/M metagenome (GOLD analysis project Ga0136601, IMG submission 181020) | Saline lake microbial communities from Rauer Islands, Antarctica - Metagenome Filla 2 #699 | ecosystem: Environmental > Aquatic > Non-marine Saline and Alkaline > Saline | place... | reverse complement strand
AGGAACACATTCCATTGCTTTGACTATTGCCCACGGTTTATTTGGTGAAGACAGTCTGAAAGGATACAAAATGTTTCTTGAACACTTTATTGATGGTGATACACCTGATACCAAATTCTCTTCAGTGGCCGCCGAAATTCATGAGTGGCGTAATATACTTGCACATAGGTGGATAAACGTAGCAGGACATAGTATTAGTTATAACTTTGAGATGGATGAAGGATGGGTAAAAGAAGGTAAATTTTTAGTATTGAATCCTCAAGTATATTTAAATCAATTTCTAAAAACTTTTGGTGAGGAAGGAAGAGTGTATCAGTACAATAGAATTTTGACATCGGATGAGATGTACGAGGAGGCAAAAAAGAGATTCATTTCTAAATATAAGGGGAATGCATAAAAACTGTCACTTTTGTCACTTTTTATGAGTAAAAAAGATAAAGAGAATTTAGTAAATGTCTTCAATTGGTTATTAGAACAAGATAAGAAGCAAAATCCTCATTTATATAAAAAACCTAGTGCTCGAGAAGGGTCAAAGTGATATTATAAATCTATTAAAAATAACTTTACCCACCTTAACCTCCCACGGTTCGAGCTCGAGAAGGCTCACCATTTAGAGCGCTAGTGTGAGCGCTCGAGAAGGGTCAATAATTTTAAGAGATATCATAAGCTACATGCGTAATATTTCATGAATGAACATATGATTAAAACATTAGAAAGATCTACAGCTTTGATGAAAAAAGTTGCAGTATTTCTTGTCGAATCAGAAAATAAGTACGGAAAAGAAGATTTCAGACATATCTTTATTGCTCGTCCCGCAACGAGTATTGCTATTCAAATACTTACTATTAAACAATATGAATCGACCATATACAGACAAGAATGGTGGATATCATTAAACATTGGAACTGATGAAGTTAAGGAGTTGGGTGAGCTTCATCAGTTGTTTTTAAAAAAATCTCAGTTCCTTGATTTTGTTTCATTAGTTGAGACTGAATTCAGAAACCTAGTTAGAAAACTTTTTCCCACTTCTTGTAACGGCGGAAAGGCATCCTTTGAATCAATATATAAAAAAGTACTATCAGAGTTTGAACTTACTAATTTTATTGAATTATTTACACTTATGGTCTTAATAAGAAACACCGTACACAACAATGGTTTTTATTTTCCTACAAACAATGTTGAAAATAAGACAGTTACTTTTAAGTATAAGTCTTTTTTGTTTGAATATGGAAAAGCAATGGAATTTATACATCCAGAATTTTTAGTCGAGATAGAAGAAGAAGTCTTTGAATGTTTTTTTGAAATACTAGAATTACAAGTAATCAAAGAAGCATAAAAGCCTATCGCTCGAGAAGGGTCATCTTAAAATACTAAATCTCTTAAAACCAACCTTACCCACCATAACCTCCCACGGTTCGAGCTCGACAAGGCTCACAAAATGTAATGAGCAAAGCGATTATACATTTGTAGTGCTGTGATACTTAGAATTTGAGGACAATAAGCAACACACTTACATATCCATATGCATCTCCTCTGCCCTTCTGTCTAGCTTACTCCAAATTTCACGTCCAATAATAAGTACTCCAATTATTGCTGCATACACCGCAAACATTATTTCTAAAGAAATATTCATATCATGAAACTGGTCGACAAATGTAATTGCAGACCATGAAGTGATAGAAATTGCACCAGCTACCGTTGCAAACCACTCCCACTTCAAAGAACTTTCCTTGTGACCTTCTTCTATATTTTTTAAAATTCTTCGCGTTAAAATACCAGAAAGTAGTATTCCATTAATTATTAAAATACCAACGACTATTTGTGCAAAATAAAACCGTGGAGTTAATGCAATAGCTTCTGGATATATAAGCAATGTACTAAGTAGATCTAAAGAAAGTCCAACCCATATCACTTTACTAATTTGAGGGAATAAAGGAAAAATGTGTTTTTGTGCAAATGGTGTTTTTTGTGTACTTAAAAACATAAAGTCTAGGCACAGCACTGTTCCAAGCGTGAATACTGAATGAAATCCGTGAAAAATATGGAAGATTATTTCGTTTGCAGGAAGTCCCCGTAAATCGGTGTAGTAACTCACCGCAATACTACTTAAAATAAATGTCACCATATAAAACCACGAATATCCTTTTTTATTATTGAACAATACATACGGGTTTTTATATTTTACAAGCGCAAATATAGATATAGCACCAATTGCAAGATACAGCGGTGTCATTAGATTCATTGCGTTCAACACACCCTCTCTTACTGTAATTAAGGTAACACCTTCATGAGCTGCAACCGGTATAAGCATGGTTAATATTGTCCACATAGCAACTGAAAGTAATCCTCCTCCAATCACTAACCATCTCATTCGTAATCCAATCCATGTAAGAAATATTCCTGACGAATCTTCAACTTTTTTATTATGAGCAATGTACAAAAAAACCATTGCCCACAATGACGCTCCGCCCATTACTGACAAACCTAATTGTCTTCCAAATGAGAGCAGCTGATAAAATTCCATTCCAAATAATTCAAACATACTTATTTATCAAATAGTATAAAAATAACGCCAATCAAATAAAAAACTTTTGCTATTTTCCAAAAAAGAAAATCTCCAGTTAAAGCAACAGTAGCAACACTAAGTAAAATTGAAATGGCAGCCAAAAACATAACGACTTCACTTTTTCTTTGAAAGATTTTTTGAGCAACGACATGCATAGATAAGTAGTATACTAAATTTTTATACTTTGCGGTGTTGTGAATACACACCCCTCGTAAACTTCAAAGTAATAACCTTACTCAAGTTAACTTCTCACGGATTGAGTTCGAGAAGGCTCACTCCATAAACTACTCACACCCAACACCATCATTATCTCTGTCTAAATCAAATGGGTCAGTACCATACACCTGTACAGTACCGGTATAATTAGGCCCATTTCCTGAACCTCCTGCACAGTCATAATCACCAGCATCCACCTTTAGACAACCTGAATAGCCTGAGTGACAACTTGAAGTAGGCACAACAACCTTCTTAGCTGCTGGTTTTTCTGCCACTTTCACTTTTTCAACTTTTGCAGGTTCTTCATTTTTCTTTTTTGTAACAGCAGGAACAATTACAGGAGCAACTTTTGTTTCAGGTTTCACTTTTTCTTTCTCCTTGGGTGTGGCATTTGAAACTTCAGTAACTTCTACAATAGTTTTTTTAGACTCCACTTCTTCTGGAACAACCTGTGGAGCAGGATACGTATTCGGAAGCGCAATAGGCTCAGGAGAAGAAGCTCCAAGTGCGAGCAACGTTCCTGTGCCTATAATTCCTAATGCTTTTAATCCTGTAGTCATATAAATAATCTACTCTTATTTATAAAGACGAACAAGCTAGTTCCTCTACTTCTTACATGCTATATTTTAAATTCATCAATACCACCATGAACATCCAATCCGCAACATTTAAAAAAGGAATCGTCGGCGATGACGAAATTCTTCACGACGAAACACCTCAGGTGGCGTTTATTGGTCGTTCAAATGCTGGAAAGTCTTCCCTTTTAAATACACTTTGTAATAAGAAAAAATTAGCTATTAGTAGTAAAACTCCAGGACGAACAAAAGAAATTAATATTTTCTTAATTAATGAAACTCATTACTTCGTTGATTTACCTGGATATGGATATGCAAAAGTAAGCGGCTCTGTTGCTGAAAAATTATACGGACTTATTAATTGGTATTTATTTAATTCTGAACATCGACCAAAAGTAGTAGTACTTATCGACGCTTTCGTTGGTCCGACTAAAGATGATCTTGTGATTATAGAAAACCTAGAAGAAGTACACAAAGACATTGTAATTGTTTTGAATAAAATAGATAAAGTGAAATCTTCTAAACGACTTAAGAGAATTAATGAACTTACTAAACAGTTTTCTAATCACAAAGTATTTGCCTGCTCTTCGCAAGAAAAAATTGGTATTGAGGAACTGAGAGCTGAAGTTTTAGGATAACTACTCAACCTCAACCATCACTTCATTTCGTAATAATAACGGCATTGAAAGTGGTGGATTATATAGTGCTGATGAAAATTCACCAATAATTTTTACTTCATCGTTTTGTAATTCTTTTAATAACAACGCTTTCTTCTTATTGATTCTGTCTTCGTTTGTATACCAACCATACCTAAGTACTGCCATCTTCTTTGCTGGAACTTCACGAAGTGTGACACGATCTGTAGTAGGTTTAGGAATTGTTTCAAGTGTGTACTTACTTGGCATAACAAATGAAACCTTTCGCTCTGCATCATCACCCTCATTAATTACTGGGACCGTCATAGCAATTTTTTCAGACTGAGATTCTTTATCGATAACAGGAGCTGTCATTGCGATTTTTTCTGCAGTTGTATTATTACCAAATATGTAATCAGCGATGACACTAAACCCTTTATTTAGTGAAGTTCGATATGACCCACTAACTTTAGTTTCTGCAATGATATATGGTTCATAGTTTCTAATCTCATATGACTGAGAATTTGAAGTAACAGTATATGCAGGTTCTTCAATATTTCTAATAGAAATCCAACTTCCAATTATCCAAATAAGTACAACGACAATAATTACTATAATAGTTATTTTCATACATTCGCTTCGTTATTTGTCATTTTTTTGTAAAACTTCATCCCTTCTTCTTTAAACAAATTTATTTCACTCGTAACCATTTCGTCAAAATCTGAAATATGCGCTCGCAAATATTCCATAACTTCATCATTTGAAAATGAGTTATTTGCTTCTTCCTGACTATCAAGAATTTTTACTAATGCTTCTTTTTCCTCATCAGACAATGATTGTAAAACATTTATTAACACACGTTTGTAAATAGAGCGCTCAGCATTAAGAAGCAGTTCTGCTTTCAATTCAGGACTTACAGTATTCAAACCTAGTTCTTCTTCTAAATTAATTGTATTAGACATATTACGATTGTATTTGAGACATAATTTCTTCACTTAATAGACCTGTTGCCACTGAACCATTATTTCGATTCCTCATCATCATCCTTTTAAAAATACCATAATCTTTTTTACTGATCATATTTTCAACCTTATCACGGTCGGAAATATACAAACCATTCCATATTTTAAGTTCGGCATTTGCGCGAAGTGTTGGATGATCATAATTTATTTTATAGTTCTTAACTTGTTCTTCTGAAAGGATATTTTCTTTCAGAAGTATTTTAATTGCATCTTTTTTAACAACAGAATCATCTTTGAATCCCTCCTGTTTGATTACTCCATCAAGTGCTAACTGCTGTAAGTATTTCTTTGAAACAGAATCCAAGTCTGAGAAACAGATTTTACCTTTAGAATTTTCTTTTTGAAGTGCATAGTCGTATTCCAACAAAGCTTTTGCATACTCTCCCATCGTACTTTGGTATTCTCGTTTTGATATCTCATGATCAACTGTTGCAGTTTCATACGGCTGTCGACCACCAAATGCAGATTTTAAGCGCCCCATAAAACCAGTTTCTTGTACCTGTTTATGTTCTTCTTCCATTGTCGCATAGTAAGTTTCTTCTTGTTCAAGGAAACGCTCTTTAACGGCTCTGAATTTTTCATCAAGCTCCAAGAGTTCACTATTCACATCTTCATCATCCACTTCATTATTTTCAATCTTATTTCTCTTCTTACTTTTCTTTTCTTTTTTCTCACCAACAGCTTCGATACTTTCAGGATTTTCAATATTTATTTCTGGTGCCCTATTGAGTAACTCAAGTACTTTCTTCCGTATTCCTACATTTTTTGTCACGATAAGTGGAGACTGTTTCCCTTCCGCTACCATTGTTATTATGTCTGAAAGTTGCTTAGAAGTATAAAAACCAAGTGACCCTTCAATGTAATCAACAGTATTGATAACATTGATAATATCTTCAAATGAACCAGCTTCTGCGATAGAGTTTTCGAATACATCTCTACCAGATTCATCTCGTTCTTCCTTTGGTAACATAGTATTAAATGCACCACCTTCAATTGGCATATGAGGGTTCTGGTATTCTTCTACCTTTTCAACAACAGTAACTTCTTCTTCTAAAGATTCGGCTTGTGCGTCTTCCTGAGAATCTTCACTAAATATCTCTTCTTTAGCCTCATCTTTTGACTTAAATCGTAATAAAACTTCCAACATATGCTGTTTTGCGCCTAGAGCGTTTTGGCTTTCTATCGCAGCTAAATCACTCTCATCAAGATTATATTGATGTAATGATTCTGTAAAAACTTCCAAAGCATCATTTTCTGATTTTTCAACCTCAATTTCATCAATTGCGCCTTCCTGTGTTTCAAGTTTTTCTTCTGCAATTTCTTGTGTAGTGGCAGGAGCTTCTTTTTCAATAGGCACCTCAGCAACTTTATCAACTGCTTCCACTTCTTCCACTTCTTCTTCTAGTTTTATTTTTGTAATCTCAACTGGATTATTAGCTGCCACCTCTTCATGTTCTTCAGGTTTATTTTCTGGTGTTATAAAATCACTCTTTATAGCTTCACTATCAGGAGTCTCATCTTTAACTTGTGCTTCAACAACTTCATCAATCACTTCAACTACTTCCACTTCTTCTGGTATTTTTTTTGTAATCTCAACAGGATTATTGGCTACCATCTCTTCTTGTTCTTCAGGTTTATTTTCTGGTGTTACTGGATTATCCACGACAGCTTCACTAATTTTTTTCTTTTCTTCATCTTCCACAACAGTACCAACCACATCTATCACCTCATTTACCTCTTCTTCTTTTTTAGGTAGAAGTTCTTTTGAATATTTGCTACTTTCTAACAACTTACGTTCACGCAGTGTAATAAAGCCGTCAACCTGATTAACCGCATCATGAGGTTCAATAATTCGGAATCCTTCAATGATACCTTGCGCACCTTCAGATAAACTATTTATAGTAATTTCAGTTGCTGGTTCAAGCACTTCAAGATTTTCAACAACAACAGGTTCATTTTCTTGCCTTCGTTTATCTTCGTGAGCAAAGATTTCTGGTGAATACTTGCTATGCAATAAAATGTTTACTTCTTTGGGAGTTAAGAATTTTTCATCTTTCCCGTCAATATCATCAGGTTCAATTATCCTGTACCCTTCGATGACTCCCAGTGCTTTTTCAGAGAGATCTCCAGTTTCCATCTTAACAATGTTTGGAAGTTCACTGACTGGCACTTCAGACACACCCCCTGCGACAACATTAGCCGCTTCATCAACAGTGTCCGCCTCTTCTTCAGTATATCCTGCAACCTCCTCAGCAAAATCGCTATTTCTAAGTGAGTTCACAATTTCTTTTGTAATAAATGATCCAGCAGGAAATGAATCTTCATCCTTAGACACCCTTTCGTCTTGTAGAAATTTCTGCGCATCTTCAGACAGTTCACCAAAAAGTGTTAGAGAATTTTCTCTTGTTTCGCTTGTAATTGAATCCATCGCATTACCTAATAAACGATGCTCTTCTTCTGAAACTGTTGAGGTTAATTTTGGTGAAGCTGTTTTTTTCTTTCGTACCGGGGGTTTAATTCTATCTTCATAACCACTATCTTTTTCAGCAGTAAATTCGTCGACTCCACTAGCTGTGCCTAAATCTGCTTCTGTATTTGCCTGCATTGCGGCTTGTAAATCATCTAACGCACCAAGAGGTTCACCAATGTCGCGCTTAAATTGCTTAATTTCAGGTTCTTTTCCTACTTTTTCAGACATAGATGATTATATTGACATTAGTTTATTTATATACTTATTCTATCACAACAAAATTTACGTTTTGTATTATTTTCTATACTTTTTAGCTATAGCACCCTCCACCTCTTCTCTATCTCTACCATACACCTCATAAGATAGTTTTTTCATATCTTCAATAATATTCTCGCGTCCTGCTGGTGCTTCATATGTTGCCATATTAAATGGATCGGTTGGAACTCCATTCACGAGCATTTTCATATAGCAGTTGTAATTATTGATGTTCATAATATCTCCAGAAGTGAACGTTGGTGCAAACTGATTTTCTAAATACTGTGCATCATCTGAACCAATTCTAAATGTGCTAATTGTTCCCACGTTTCCAAATACCGCATCCTTAATTCCATCATCTAATTGTGCAATAAATTGATGCGCTACAGTTAATCCAAGTTTGTATTTTCGTGCTTCAGACAAAATTGCTGAAATAGAATCAGTGGTAACATTTTGAAATTCATCTATATATAAATAAAATGGATTACGTTCATTATTTGAAATATTTACTCTAGAAAGCGCAGCCATAAGAATTTTTCCAACAATAATAAGTCCAAGCAAATGTGCATTAATGTCTCCAAGCCTTCCCTTAGATAAGTTAACAAGTAATATCTTCTTATTATCCATAATATCTCTGAAATTAAAGCTAGATTTTTCCTGTGCAATAACGGGCCGCATAATATCGTTAGCTAGAAAAACATCAAACTTACTGGTGATATATGGAACAATATTTTCAAGCGAAGCATCACCTCCTGCTTTTCCTGCGATACTTTTCCAAAAATCAACTACAACAGGGTTCTTACAGCGCATAATTTTTAAATCTCTATACACCTTATCTGTCATCACACGAGAAACATCAAGTAGCGTATTTCCAGTTGCAGGGTCTTCAATAACAAGCATTGTTGCATTCCTAAAGTATTGTTCAAACATTGGACCCATAGACTCTGGACTACCTCCATACAACTTTTGGAAAATACTAAACAACTCATTAACAACAAATGTTTTTTGTTCTGGGAATTCTGGATTGTACTCCAGCATATTCAGTCCCATTGGGCGTTTTGTATATGCAGGATCAAAGTAAATAACATCTCCTAGCCGTTCTTGAGGAATATTTGCTAGCACATCTTGCACATCACTTCCGTGAGGATCTATCAGACAAACACCATCTCCATTCTGGATATCTTGAATAATCATACTTTTCAAGAAGTTAGTTTTACCTGTTCCAGTTTGCCCAATTACGTACATGTGTCGTAATCGGTCCTCTGGATGCATAAATATTTCTGTATCAGCACCAGCATGAGTGTTTTTTCCTAAAACTATTCCTTCTCCATGACTTGCGTCTCGAGTAACAGGAGCAGTTTTTGTTTTTTGGATTTTTAGATTTGGATTTTTTGATTCTGTTCTAGATGGAAAATGAAAGATTGTAGCAATCTCCTGTAAGTTGAGTGGCATGTCATACGACTTATCAAACTGCCTGAAACTAAATTGTGTTACCGCTTGCTTCTTTTTTCGATCTGACACCTTTTCTAAAATGAGTGAATTTCCTGTTGGTTTATTAAACTGATTGAACGCTGAGGCAATGTCTTCTAAAACAGCTTCAGACTTTGCAATTGTTTGTGTTGCACTAATGACACGAATATTAGTAGAAACTGTTGATTGCTTTACTTTCTCTTCAACATTTTGAAGTAAAGCACTATCAATCTTTAGTTGTTCTTTTTCATGATCACTATCTTTTGCTGATTGTGCAAACTTACCAGCTTCTCGAGTGAACGTAGATAGACCTTTTTGGAATTTACTTAACCCAGTATTCTTAAGTGAAATTTCTGGTACAAATGACTCTCCGTCTTGCAACTTTTTGAGTGCTTTTGTATATGCTTTATCATAAAAATCTCCAGATGGTTTAAAAACAAACTGTAGTGCTGCACCTTCTGTATCATCATCTAGTCTAGAAAAGACATTTAAAATTGACTTGAGTGGGTCTGTCTCAAATGCGTCAATTGTTTTCAATGTTTTTACTGCAACATCTTTTTGCTTAATATATCCAATTGCATACTGGCTCTGTGTTGCAAAAATATTAAAATCATCTACCTGTTCATGCAACGTAATTTCGGGAAAAAAACCAAGTATTTGTTTCTTAAACAGTTCAACTTTACTATCTGGAACTGAAATATAAAAAATAAAATCTCCAACAGAAACAGGTTTTGCTATTTCTATTGTCATATACTCATTCTTACTTGTTGCACCTGAGATACTTAGTATTCCAGCATACACCTGCTGCATTGTTGCAACTATTTCAGAAAGTGTTTGTTTTGATTCATCACGAATATTATCTGGTATCGCCACCTCAAACAAAATCCGGTGAAGTGACTTATATAACGGTTCACCTTCTTTGATTCCCGTTACACCATAACCAGCCTTTATGTACGCAACTAAGAATCTATGGAAATCATCAATGATATGAGGATCTTCAAGTGATGAAACAATATCGACTGCATTTTTTACACCTTTTGTTTCTAAAATGTGAACAAGTTCTGCCATTCGCACATCATGCTCCTCCGGACGAAGTGCCAACACGATTTCTCCAGCCTCTTGATGCGACATTTGCATTTCAGGAGCTAATGTAGATTGAGGGTCTACAGTGTTATATTCTTCTAACGTTTTTTTAATTGAGATTTCAGTATCTTCTGTTGTGTCTGAAGAAGACTGGGAAGTTTGCTCGAGTTTTTCAACCCGACTACGTAAATAATCTAACTCCTCTTGGGGGGTTGTAAATGTTTCTTGTGTTTCTTGTGGAGATTCAAAAGATTGCTTCATTGTATGAATTTTATCATAATTTCTTTTGTTTAAATAACAAACTATCTAACAACACTTGTATTCATCTCAAAAAATAGTTTGTAATACACTTGTGTCTTTTCTTCCTCACATTACCCGTGATATATCTTTTCTGCTAAATGTGGGAATTTTTCTCGGAGCATTTGCTTTTCTGCGGAGATAAGTCCACTGAGACCAAGATAACCATTCATTGTTTCAGGAAGTGTTAGACCTTCTGCGGAGGTGAGGCTG
>Ga0136601_1000920_pt1 | contig 10814 bp, 11 predicted proteins | sample AntRauMFilla2699_FD_181020 | JGI IMG/M metagenome (GOLD analysis project Ga0136601, IMG submission 181020) | Saline lake microbial communities from Rauer Islands, Antarctica - Metagenome Filla 2 #699 | ecosystem: Environmental > Aquatic > Non-marine Saline and Alkaline > Saline | place... | reverse complement strand
GATATATTCTTTGCTATTGCAGCTGTAGCTCAGGTGGTTAGAGCGCGTCACTGATAATGACGAGGTCGTAGGTTCGAGTCCTTCCAGCTGCACACATAAAAAAATGACTTTACTTATATTATCAATAATAGTTGTAATAATAGGATCTGCTATATTCTCTGGACTAGAAGCATCTCTTTTTGCTGTATCTGAAAATAGAGCACATGTTTTAGTAAAACAAGGAGCAGTAGGAGCTACAGCACTACTTAAGATTAAAGAAAATCTACAAAGACCAATTATTATCATTGTTGTTTTAAATAATGTGGTAAATATTGTTGGTTCAATGTTTGTTGGTCTGGTTGTAACAAATACCTTAGGAAGTTCAATGTTTGGAATTATTTCTGCCATACTTACTCTATCAATTATTATATTTGGAGAAATTATCCCAAAGACAGTTGGAGAAAATCATTCAGAATTTATTGCTAGATATTCTGCACAACCACTTTTATACATTGTTGCCATTTTTCTTCCATTCATTTGGTTTTTAGAATTGATTACTAAAAAATTTACAACAGAAAGAGTACTTGTTTCAGAAGATGATGTTCATGTTTTAAGCCAAATGGGTCACTCAGACGGAACAATCGAGGATGATGAGAGAGAAATGATTGAAAGAGTATTTACTCTAAATGACCTTGAAGCAAAAGATATTATGACACCTAGAACAGTGGTTGTTGCTCTTCAAAAAGATTCTTTACTTAGTGATATTAAAGAAGAGTTATATTCTATGTTCAACTCAAGGATTCCTGTTTATGGCGAAGGTCTAGATGATACTATTGGTATTTGTTCACGTACAGAGCTTATTATTGCTATCGCAGAGGGTCAATTAGACAGAAAAGTATCAGAGTTTGTCTATGATGCTCTATACGTGTCAGAGGATATTAAAATTGATTCTCTTTTACCATTGTTTCAAAAAGAAAGAACTCACCTTGCTATAGTAGAAGATCAATTTGGAGGAATGGCTGGTGTTGTAACTCTTGAGGATGCTCTAGAGCAACTTGTTGGAGAAATTGTAGATGAAACAGATGATGTGATTGATACAAGAGAAGAGGCTAGAAAAATGTCTGAGGAATAGGCTTAATAAGCTTGTTACAATTCAAATATCTGTTACACTGTCGCCACTAACAATAGGTGTTAGATTTTAGAAATTATATAAATTAGAATGTTTAAATTACAAGGAAAGAGAACAAAAGTTGTAGCAACAATTGGACCCGTTACAGAATCTCAACCAATGCTAGAAAAACTACTTAAAGCAGGAATGAATGTTATCAGAATGAACTTCTCACATGGTGACTTTGCAGAACATCAAGGAAAAGTTGATAATGGTCGCGCTGCTTCAAAAAAGACAGGAATCCCTGTTGCTTTTCTTCAAGACCTAGGAGGACCAAAGATTAGAATTGGTACTTTCTTTAATGATGCTGATAGGAGAATTAACCTTAAGAAAGGTCAAAAATTTACTCTTACTGCTCGTAAGGTTGAAGGAACAGAAGAAATTGCTTCTGTTACATACAAGAAACTTCCAAAAGAGGTTAAGGTTGGAGAAATGATCCTTATCGATGATGGAAAGAAGAGACTTAAGATAGTAGATATTAAAGGACAAGATATTATTTGTAAGGTTCTTGTGGGAGGAAACACAAAAGGACGTCGTGGAGTTAATCTTCCAAACACTGACCTTTCAATCTCAGCACTAACACCTAAAGACTTAAAAGACCTAGAGTTTGGTCTTAAGAATGATGTAGATTTCTTTGCCCTATCATTTGTACGTCGTTCAGCTGATATTAAGAAGCTTAGATCTATTCTAAACAAGGCAGGATCAAGGGCACAAATTATTGCTAAGGTTGAAACACCTCAAGCGGTAGAAAATATTGATGAGATTATAGAACTATCAGACGGAATTATGGTTGCTCGTGGAGACTTAGCTATTGAGGTTCCTGCGCAAGAAGTACCACTTATTCAAAAGATGATTATTCAAAAATGTAATCAAGTAGGGAAGCCTGTTATCACAGCTACTCAAATGCTTGAGTCTATGATTTCTTCACCTGTTCCTACTCGTGCTGAAGTTTCAGATATTGCTAATGCTATTATTGATGGAACAGATGCAATCATGCTTTCTGAAGAAACAACTCTTGGAGAATATCCTGTTGAGGCTGTGACTATGATGAGTAATGTTGCACTACATACAGAAGGAGAAAGTTATATAGATACATCAGATCTTGATATGTTCTTAGCAGAAGATGATGTTGCTCGTGCTATTACAAATGGAGCACTCCAAATTGCTGAAGATGTTGGAGCAGATTATATTGTATGTGTTACTGACAAGGGGTATACAGCAAGACTAATTGCTAGACATAAGCCATCTCAAAATATAATTGCCTTTACTGTAGATCCAAAAACAGAAAAGCAATTACAACTTAGTTATGGAGTTAATGCTATTATAACAAGACCATTTAATAATCTTACTGATAAGATTAAAAGAATTAGAGAGAGATTCGTTAAAAATAAGTGGGGAAAAAAGGGAGACAGAATTGTTATCGTTTCAGATATGCCATTTGGAAAGAAAACACACACATCTTCTACTATCGTAGAAACTCTTTAATATAAGGTGAAGTGTGGTAAAATTGAGATATGTTAAAACATGTCTCTTTTTTAATATTACTCTTATTACTTCTTGTTATTAATGCAGGAAATTTATTTGCTGGTGAAATTGTAACATCTGAAGATGTTGTTTTAGAAGAAGCAATAAATGATAATTACTATATTGCAGGATCTAATGTGAAAATCGAGGTAGATATCCTAAAGGATTTAAATGTTGCAGGAAACAATGTTTTTATAAATGGAGACGTTCTGGGAGATTTACATGTTGCTGGTAAGAATGTTGTCATTAGAGGTGATGTTAAACAAGATCTAATGATCTTGAGTGGAAGTGTAGAATTACACGGAAGTATTGGAGGAGATATATTAGTATTTGGAGGTAAGGTAAATATTTTTGAAGACGCTATCATTTCAGGAGACAGTATTATCATGGGTGGAGAACTTATACACAATGGTAATCTTACCGGAAACTTAAATACAATAACCGGTAATGTTAATTTAAATGGATATGTTGGAGGAAACAGCGTTCTAACAACTCAAAGCTTGTTTGTTGGAGGATTCTTTGATACTCCAGATGATTCATCTGTTTCATATTTCTCACCAAAAGAGGCTGAGATTACAGAGGGTATTGAAAGTAATTTTTCATATAACAGAACAAAGGAGTGGAGAGAAAGCAGATTAGTACAATCAAACCTATCATCTTTCTTTGGTTTCTTATCTATTCTTAGATTTATTACAACTTTAGTAATGATTTATTTGATAATGCAGTTGTTTAAGCCATTTACAAGAACAGTAGTTAACTTTGGAGACAAGAAATGGATTACTGCACTAGTTATCGGATTAATAGTGACAATAGCAATTCCTGCTATATCTATATTGTTAATGGTTAGTTTAATAGGGTTGCCGTTTGGTATTATATTACTAACAGTATTTTCAATAGTGTTTATGATTCGTGTAGCTGTAGCCAGTATGATTGTTGGTGGGTGGTTAAGGGAATTATACGAAAAGAAGAGAAGTATTGATCATAAATACTCAAATTTCTTCTTTAGTATTATTGGATTAATTTTATTATCTTTAATTAAGTTAATACCGTATGTTGGAGAGACGGTATATATTGTTATATATCTAATAGCAATTGGTGCTGTGATGCATTACTTATACAAGACAGTATTTAAAATAGTTAAATAATATATGAAAATAGTTACACATAATGATAGATTTCATGCAGATGATGTATTTGCAACAGCTGTAATGCAGATAATGTATGGTAATGATATGAGGGTTGTAAGAACAAGAGATGAAGATATTATTAATTCAGCAGACATTGTATATGATGTTGGAAGTATATATGATGCTGACAAGAATAGATTTGATCATCATCAACAATCTTTTGCTGAAGCAAGAGAAAATGGAATTCCATATGCTGCTTTTGGACTAGTGTGGAAAAAGTGGGGAGCTCTAATATGTGGAAGTGAAGGCGCAGCAAACATTGTTGATAAGAAGCTGGTACAAGTTATTGATGCTGGAGATAATGGTTTTGAAACACATAAGAAAAAACATGAAGATTATACCAGTTATTCTGTAGACTGGATGATTAAAGGTTTTGGTCCCAGCTGGAAGGAGGATAAGGATTTTGATTATGATACTGCTTTCTTTAAGGCTGTTGATTTTGCAAAACCGGTTCTTGAAAGAGAAATTAAATTAGCACAAGACAAGATGGAGGCTATTCCAATTGTAGAGAAAGCATATGAAGATGCAGAGGATAAGAGGATAATTATTTTTGATAGATTTGTACCAAGAGGAGATACTTTAAATAAACACACAGAACCAGCTTTTGTGATTTCACCAGAACCAGATAGCGACAGGTGGAGAATGATTGCAATTCAAGAAGAAGGATTTGTTAATCGTATTGATCCCCCAAAGGAATGGAGAGGTCTATATGATGAAGAGTTACAGAAAGTATCTGGTGTAAAAGACGCGGTATTTTGTCATAGATCAGGTTTCCTAACTATAGCTGGAAGTTTTGATGGGATAATGAAGATGGCAAAGATTGCATTAGGTGAATAAAACTGTGGGTAAATAGAATTAAATACATGTTATAATTAATTTATTAAAAATAAGTTAATTAACATGTTCGAATCAATTTACAAAAAACACCCAGCCCTAAGAGTCACAACTTACTTGATAATGCTATTAATAGCTATACTACTAGCTACCTTTCTATTAGCAAAATCAATCACAGAATTTAACTCATCTACTTTTGGATATGAACAACAAAGAACTATTTCTGTAACAGGTAATGGTGAAGTAATAGCCGTTCCTGATGTAGCAGTATTTACATTTGATGTTCGTGAAGAGGCTATTACTGTAGTAGCTGCACAAAGTGTTGCTACAGAAAAGATTAATAAGATAAAAGATCTTCTTGATGAGAATGATATAAAAGAAGAAAACATTAAGACTGTTTCATATAATGTATATCCAAAATATGAATGGGTATCGTCAGATAGGTGTGCAGAAATATTTGACTGTAATGATAAAGAACAAAAGGTTAGTGGATATGAAGTATCACAATCAACTAAAGTAAAGGTTGAGGATATTGACCTTGCGGGAGAGTTGGTTGCAATGATTGGTGGAATTGGAGTTTCTTACATTAGTGGATTACAATTTGTAATTGATGAGGATAATGACTTAAAAGAAGAGGCACAAGATATGGCTATCGCAGATGCTCGTGAAAAAGCAGAGAGGAGAGCAGAAAGTCTAGATGTTAAATTAGGAGACTTAGTTTCATTCTATGAAAACACATCAGGTAGAGATCCATATCCAATGTATGCAGAAACAATGTCTGTAAAAAGCGGTGCATTTGATCAAGCTCCAACTCTTTCTCCTGGAGAAGAAATTGTAAAATCAGAGGTTAATATAATTTTTGAAATAAAATAATATGAATAAAAATAAAATTAATGTAGCTATAAATGGGTTTGGTAGAATAGGGCGAGCGTTCGTAAAGCTTGCTGCTGGATACGATGAATTAAAGATTGTTGCAATTAACGATCTTGGTGATGTAGAAAACTTAGCGTACCTTCTGAAGTATGATTCTGTATATGGACGTTCAAACTTTGATGTTCATGTAGATGAGATTGATGGAGAAACTGTTTTGATGATTGATGGGGAACCCGTAATTATCTTCAGTGAACCAGATCCAAAAAAACTACCATGGAAAGAACATAATATTGATGTGGTGGTTGAAGCAACAGGTGTGTTTAGAAAATATGAAGATGCAGAGAAGCATATTAAAGCAGGAGCAAAGAGAGTTGTAATATCAGCGCCCGCCAAAGGTGAGCCTGAAGGAGAGCAACATCAAACAATTTTGATGGGGGTTAATGATGACAATCTAAAAGTTTGTAGTGTTTCATCAAATGCATCATGTACAACAAATGCAGGATCACCAGTGATGACAATTCTTGATGAAGAAATTGGAATTGAAAAAGCTGTACTTAATACAATACATGGATACACAGCAACACAATCAATTGTTGATGGTCCAAACAAAGGAGATTTTAGAAAGGGACGTGCAGCTGCACAAAATATTATTCCTTCAACAACTGGTGCTGCAATAGCAACTACAAAAGCACTACCACAACTTGAAGGTAAGTTTGATGGCGTTGCCTTAAGGGTTCCTGTGATAGTTGGATCTATCGCAGATATAACTTTCATTGCTAAGAAAGATACAACAGTGGAAGAAATTAACGAAATATTACAAAAAGCATCACTTAGTGATAGGTGGAAAGGAATATTCTCAGCTACAAACGAACCAATTGTTTCTCAAGACATTGTAGGAAATACAAATGCTTCAATTGCTGACCTGTCCTTCACTAAGGTTGTAGATGGAAACCTTGTTAAGGTTCTGGCTTGGTACGATAATGAAATTGGATATACTAATGCTCTTGTAAGGCATGTTGTCAAGACTGGTCTATTTGCAACAGAAGAAGAGGTAGAAGAAAAACCAAAAAAGAAGAAAGTTAAAGTTAAGAAAAAAGATTAACATGATTGATTACGATACACATAGTGTTGGAATATCTGAAATTCATATTGCATCTGATCATGCAGGTTTTGAAATGAAAGAAGAACTTAAAAAACACTTAGAGAAGCAAGACTACAAGGTTATAGATTATGGTCCATATGAATATGATGAGGATGATGACTATCCAGAGTTCTGTGCATTAGCTGCACGTGCAGTATCAGAGGACTTTAAGTCTCGTGGTATCGTAATTGGTGGTTCAGGACAAGGGGAAGCTATTGTTTCAAACAGGTTTCCAAATGTCCGTGCAATGGTATATAACGGCCAGACAGTAAGAGGGGATGGAATGGAGGTTCCAGAGGAGATAATTACTGCACGCCAACACAATGATGCAAATATAATTTCTCTTGGAGCAAGATTCATTACAAATGAAGAAGCTATTGAATCTGTAGAACAATTTCTTGAAACAGATTTTGAAGGGGATGAGAGACATATGAGAAGACTTCAAAAGATTGAACAAGTGTTTAGTATTATCCACCAACAATTAAAAAATGAAGATGAATAAATTAAATGAAAAAATCATACCTGCGATAATGCCTAAAGATCTACAAGATATTGCCTTATCTTGTGATAAGGTTTCTGAAAAAGTATCCTGGGTCCAGATAGATATTATGGACAAACAATTTGTTGATTCAGTAAGTTGGCCGTACCAGGATCAGATATTTTCTCTTAAGGAAGCTGAAGAACTAGGAAAATTAATTTCTGAGTATAAAGAGTTATCATTCGAAATAGATCTTATGGTCTCAAATCCAGAAACAATTGCACCTGTATTTGCTAATGCTGGAGCAAAAAGAATTATCTTCCATCACAGGAGTTTAAGGGATCCAAGAGCAATAGAAAGATTTGAAGAGTATCATCCGGATGTAGAAATTGGAGTGGCACTTCATGTCGATGATGATTTGAATGTTATCGACTCATACTTACCAATTGTCTCAACTATTCAGTGTATGGGGATTGAGAATGTTGGATATCAAAATCAAAAGTTCACAGAAAAAGTATTAGATATGATTGCTCATATTAAAGGACATCATCCAGACATGGAGATACAGGTTGATGGAGGAGTGAGCAAAGAAACTATCAAATTACTTGCTGAGGCTGGAGCTGAGAGGTTTGTTTCAGGGTCTGCTGTATTTACCGGAGATGTGGAGAAGAACATAAAAGAGCTGGGAAGTTTGATATAATATTAATATATGGAACATTTATCCGATGAAAAAAAAGTTGTCTTAGAACAAAAGGCTCTTCTAATACGTAAGTCTGTAATAGAGATGCTAATGGAGGCAAAATCTGGTCATACTGCAGGCCCACTTGGTATGGCAGATATTTTTTCATACATATATTTTCACTCTCTTAATCATGATCCCGAAAATCCTCAAATGGAAGATAGAGATAGACTTGTACTTTCAAACGGACATATTTGTCCTGTCTTGTACTCCACACTAGCTCATGCTGGGTATTTTGAATTAGAAGAACTTCAAACATTACGTAAGTTTGGTTCAAGACTACAAGGACATCCACATCGTGAGTTTCTTGATTCTCTAGAGACTAGTTCAGGCCCACTTGGTTCAGGACTTTCTCAAGCTGTAGGGATGGCACTTGCTGATAGGATTTCAGGTGGAGATAAGACAATATATTGTTTAACTGGAGACGGAGAATTAAATGAGGGACAGAATTGGGAAGCATTAATGCATGCTGCAAAGTACAAGCTGGATAATTTAATAATAATAGTAGACAGGAACTATATTCAAATTGATGGTGCTACAGAAGATGTAATGCCACTTGATCCTTTGATTAAAAAGCTAGAAGCATTTAATTGTAAGGTTATAGATATTGATGGTCATAATTTTGATATGATAGATGGTGCGATAAGGAAGGCGAAGAATAATTTAAATTCCCCAACTGTAATAATTGCCAATACAACTCCTGGAAAAGGAGTAAGTGACTGGGAAGGTAAGTATGAATGGCATGGAAAACCACCAACACAAGAAGAAGGAGAAGCAGCTCTAAAAGAACTAAGCGAAAGTGAAAAGTAATATGATAAACGAATCTTTAAAATTAAATCCAAATATCTTTAGTGACGATGTAGAGAAAATTGCTATACGTACTGGCTTTGGTGAAGGTCTTGTAATTGCAGCTGATCAAGATGAAAAAGTTGTTGGTCTTTGTGCTGATCTTACTGACTCTACAAAGATGAGGTTGTTTGCTGATAAGTATCCAAAGAGATTTATTCAAGTTGGAGTTGCGGAGCAAAACATGGCATCGGTTGCTAGTGGTATGGCGGCAATGGGAATGATTCCATTTATGGCGTCCTATGCAATATTTTCACCAGGAAGAAATTGGGAACAGATTAGAACAACAATTTGTTACAATAATGTACCTGTAAAAATTGCAGGGAGTCATGCTGGTGTTAGTGTTGGTCCTGATGGTGGAAGTCATCAAGCTTTAGAAGACATAGCACTTACTCGTGTAATTCCTAATATGGTTGTCATCTCACCATGTGATGCGATAGAGGCTCGTAAAGCAACAATAGAGGCTGCTAAGACTCCATATCCTACGTATATTAGATTAGCGCGAAATAATACACCTATTATCACAACAGAGGGTACTCCTTTTGAAATTGGTAGTGCACAAATTATGTATAATGAAGAAGGTAAGTCTGATGTGGCAATAATTGCTACTGGACCACTTGTACACAATGCACTTTTTGCAGCAAAAAAACTAGAAGAAAGAGGAGTTACTGCCATTGTCTGTAATATGGCGACAATTAAACCACTTGATACTAATGCTATTGATGCTTTAGTGGAGAGAGCAGGAGCAATTGTAACAGTAGAGGAACATCAGATTGCAGGAGGAATGGGTAGTGCAGTTGCAGAATATGTATCATACACAAAACCAACACCAATTGAGTTTGTTGGTGTCCGTGATGAATTTGGACAATCAGGAAAGCCAGAGGAATTAATTAATCACTATGGAATGAGTGTAGAAGATATAGTAGTGGCTGCAGAGAAATTAGTTGGCCGAAAATAATATGAAAAAAATTATACTTACAATTTTAATACTAACATCAACTTCAGTAATCGCTGATGAGAGGGCTGTTAGGCTGGATGATAATCAAAATATAATATCATCAGAGGTGATAGTGACTGAATTTGATAGTAATAGAGAGCTTGAAGTTAATTTTGATATTAATGAACAGGATCTTGTAACAGATTCAGACATGGATGGATTATCAGACTTTGTAGAAGAAAACGTATATTATACAGATGCCTCAAAAGTCTCTACATTAGGTGATTTTAAGGATGATAGAGTAAAGATACTACTTGGACAAGATCCACTCTCTGAGGCGCCTTTAGGGGTGAAATATGAGGATGTTAAGGAGGATACGGAGTCTAAGATACTAGATATTCTGGCTATTAATGAAGTTTCTGTATTAGATGGTAAATTATCACTAAAAGGTACAGGATTACCTAATTCTCTAACTTCTATTTTCATACATGATTTAAACTTAGTTGCTACAGTGGTAACTGATGAATTAGGTGATTGGGAGTATGTGATATCTAATGATATTTCAGATGGAAAGCATGATGTGTATATTGGGATATTAAATGCAGAGGGAAGTGTGGTAGCAAAAGGAGAGAAGGTGGTGATTAAGAAGGATAATAGTTTAGTGGAAATAAATCCTGGATTTAGTTTTGATTTTCGTATAGGAATGGATGCAGATGATTTCTATGAATTTGTATTTAAATATTTTTGGTTCTTAGTATTTGGAGTTATTATACTTGGATCACTTGTGGCTGGAGTGTTGGTTGCTGTGTATGAGACGGGGAAGGGGAAGGAATAGGGAAAAACCTCAACAAAAGTTGAGGTTTTTTATTTTAAATTTCTAATCCAAGATTTTCTGAAAAAAATTAGTTGTTGTTGTTGTGCATATATCTGTTAATATATTTTTATGAATAAATTGATACTAAATATTAAATACGGGAAGTTACTAGACCCTTTTTTTTAAGGAGTATGTACGAGTTAAATATCCCGACGTTGAAATTCCAGATTTAGAAGATGTTTTAAAGAAGGTTCAGTTTTTTAAGGATGTATGGAAAGAAAAAGGGGACAGCGT
>Ga0136601_1000919_pt1 | contig 10818 bp, 14 predicted proteins | sample AntRauMFilla2699_FD_181020 | JGI IMG/M metagenome (GOLD analysis project Ga0136601, IMG submission 181020) | Saline lake microbial communities from Rauer Islands, Antarctica - Metagenome Filla 2 #699 | ecosystem: Environmental > Aquatic > Non-marine Saline and Alkaline > Saline | place... | reverse complement strand
ACCAATGAGTGAGGGGAGGTATGGAATTACTTCATTATATTTTAACGGAAAATCGGATTTAACTGTAGCCTACAAATCAGACCAAACAGCCAACTTAACAGCAATAAATAACTTCATAAAAACAAAATATGGAATATCTTAAAGCAACAAAAAAGCAATGTGAAGACTATAACTCAATTGTTAATGCAGGAGAGAAATACGATGAAATATCTACGACTCAATGGGCAGAAGTTATTGAGATAGAAGGGTTATTTTACATTCCATTTAACGAGAAATACCCAAGTGAATTAACTAAGGTTAAAGAACTGCCTGTAATTGAAGCAGATGTTTAAGCAAACAAACATAGCGATGAATACTTTTGGCGACGGCGTAGTTAAGCAGGCGCAAAAGAATTTGAATACAAAAGGTTTTGCAAAGCAGAAAGGTAACAGGAAGAAGAACGCAAGCGGCAAACTATCTAAGTCATTAGGTTTCGACTTAAAGTCTAATGATAAAGGAATAGCTTTAGAGTTTACTTCAGGAGTTAACTATGCTAGGTTTGTAGAGGAGGGAAGGAAAAAGGGGCAAATGCCACCTGCAGGAGCTATAGATAGATGGTTTGTTCAGAAGAACTTAAAGAACTCGAGAAATTCAAAGGGGCAATTCGTTAAAAGGAAGAGCGCAGTTTTCGCAATTAGAAAGCACATAAAAGAAAATGACATTAAGCCTGTTCCGTTTTTCGGTTACGCCTTAGATGAAGAGTTTAAGAATTTAGGAGACGATTTGCAAACTGCATTAGTCACAGATTTAGAAGATATAATTTTCAATAACTTTCAAAAGAATGGCAGCAGAGGTTGATTATGGGGCAATAACTCCTACAAATGGAATCTATGGAATCTATAATGACTTCTATGTTCGAATAACTAGAACTGTCTCAACAGGTTTTAAGCTTAAATATAGAATTAAGGTTACTGTGATAGCAGATACCTCTTACACATTCGAAAGAGATGTCACTCAAATTGACGAAGTATCAATAGTTAATCCGGTTCAAGTATTAAGGGATAATTTTTTTAGGTCTCAAGTAATTGGATTAAATGGAAGAGTATTAGATGACTCAGCTACAGTCGATGTAGCTAATTTTGGTTGCAATAGAGTTACTATAGAAGTTGGGGAAGTGTATGCAAATACAGCAGATGTAGCAGCAACTTTTAGAGGTTACAATACTAGCACCAATGTTACCTTTTACAACGGCTATGAAAATGTGAACATATCAAACACAACAACGGATTATGCAAATTACTTAGATTTAGGTTGGTATAGTAGCAGTACAATAAAATTAAATCACACTATTTTAAACAGAAAGATAGGAACAGATGATGAGAACAAAGTATTTTTTCCATCAGTATTAGAAAGATCAGATGGAACTTATCTATTAAATGCAGTGCACACAGATGAGTATAACGCAGCTGGAACTTTAATAAATCAAGATACTGAATCGGCTACAGCACTTAATCCAATAAATGGCTATCAAGTATTTAACTTTCTTAAAACAATAGCGGCTACAACAGGACTACAAAGGATAGAGCAATATTGTAGGTACAGAAGAGGAACTGAAGATGTATTTTTATTTACTGAAAAGATTGCATTTACATTTTTTGAATGTAACAAAAATGAAAGGTATCGGTTAAGATGGATAAACAGATATGGAACATTTGAATACTTAAATTGCAATGGAACTTTTGTTAAAACAAATCAAATCACTAAAGGAAAAGAGATAATTACAGACGGAATTGATTTGACTGCTTCTACATTTGAAGACATTAAAAGTGTAGCAAGACCTGAGCTGAGAGAATATGGAGCGCAAAAGCAAGTTAATTTTAGCTTATTCACAAACTACCTAACAGAAGAAGAGCAGTTAGGGTTGTCTGAATTAATGGAAAGTCCTAATACTATATTTTACGATCCTGACAATAATATAGTTCCTGTAATTTCACAAGATAGAACGTTTAAGATAGCTTCTATTAAAGATGGGTTAATACAATATGAGTTAAGATTTAAGTTAGCTAATCAAGGTAAAACTGTCGACAGGTAATGAAGAAGAAAGCGGTTAAATTAAGGCTTGATGTTAATGGAGAAGTTAAGTTAGTTGATTCTTACTTAAATGGTAATGTAGTAATTGATCGACGTATTCAGAACTTTGAGCAGGTACAAAGTCAGCAAGGGACATTAACAAAGCTATCATTTAGAGTTGGTTTGGAAGGGTCTTTAATTGAAGCTCTTGGAGACTTAACAGACTTAACACAAGATCCTTTAGTTGATATTAGAAAGGCTATTACAGGCTCAATCATTATTGAAGGACAAGATATTTATGAGGGGAGCTTTCAGATATTAAACATATATACTAATCCAAAAGAAGTAGAGTTAATTTTTCAAGGCAATGAAACATCTTTAAAAGCTAGGACAAAGGATATAAAGTTAAAGGATTTATTTGCATCTGAATTAATACCATATACAGTAAATAGTATCCAAGATTCTTTAAACATAGTTGATGCAGATTCAGAGCCTTTTTATGGATGGCTTTATTCTTTCTTCTTAATTGATTACGGTCAAAATTTAACAGGTCTTGGAGGTGGTGGATTAGCTATTAATGATGTATCAAACCCATTGCTTCAAACAGACTTTAAGCCACAAGTTCCATTAGGTAAAATAATTGAATTATTAAATGATAATGAAGGAATAAATATACAGGTAGATAGTTCTATTGAAGATTTATTAAATCAATACATTCCTTTACATAGCGATAACCAATTAACACCCATTGTAGATACATCTTCAGCAAATAATACAGGTAGTTTAAATTACACTTCTCAGGCTTTAGTTACATTAAATAATGACAACACAAATACGGTAACTGTAATACCTAATGCAACATCATTTACTAATTATAATACTGTAGGATTTACTACAAATAATTACACAGCACAACTAACAGGTAATCATGTTTTAAGTACTCAGTTAGTATTTGAATACGTAGTATCAGGATTGTCTGCAAATGCTTTCCTAAATTTTGAATATGGCATTAAAATAAATGGAGGCGCATTTGTTCCACTTGGAACTAATAGAAGAGGTATAACTCCTAACAATGGAAGTATAACAATAAACTCAACGTCAAATTTAAGTTTAACAGCTACTGATATTGTAACCTTTTTTACTAGAATAACGCAAACATCTACAGATGCTGTTTACTCAATAGCTTATAGCGTAGAGGGTGTTATCTTATTACAATCAACTCCATCATTCACAAGTAGTACTAATATCTTAGTAGGAGAGAATTTTCCTAAAGGAATGAATGCTTGGGATCATTGCATTAAGACTATTATGAATCAATGTAATGGAATATTAACAACAAGCGGAGACACTTATTTAATAACTCCGTATAATGTATGGGTTAATAATGGGGTTAATTTTGACTTAAATGATGTGACTTTAAATAATCAAAAGGTAAAGATTCAACCACCTTCAACAGTAGGAGCTAAGAGTATTAATTTTAAATACTTGGAAGGAGATGATTTTTATAATAAGTCATATAGTGATTTAATTGGATCTAATTATGGGGAGCTTTTAATAGAAGATACAGGAATAGATTTTGCTACTAATACAGTCAATGTTGAAATACCTTTTTCTCCAACTCCATTAGCGCAGGTTGTTAATTTTGATATACCTATTCCAAAGTTTATAGATGAAAACTTTGAGACAGTTAAAACTAATCCAAGACTTTTAAAAGTTATCACTTTAGATTTTCAATATGATGTCTATATAAAAAACTCTTATGACGCTACTATTCTTTTATCCCAACCTAATGGATGTTTATCTAATTGGGAAAACTTAACAGGGGGATATAGTTCAAAGGCTTATACTTGGGGGACTACTTTAAACTTCTTTACAAGCAATGGATTTCCTAACAATAATCTTTATAATAGATTTTGGAAAGATTACATACTACAAACGTATGGCGTTAGTAGTCGTAAAGTTTCAATTGAAGTAGTCTTAACTCAATGGCAGGCTATAAATTTGCAACTTAATGAAAGGGTTATTTATAAAGATGCTGAATATAGAATATTAAGTTTAAGCGGTATTGATTTAACTAATCCATCTTCTCCTATAACTATTGAAATGGCATTAAGAAAAGAAATAGAGAATATCGATATAGCTCCTTTTTATCCTTTCGATGTTATTAATACAGTAGTCCAATGGAAAAATAGTTTAGATAATGTACCTGTAGGAGATGCAAGTGGAGAGACTGCTTCTGAAGTAGAAGCGAGTGCAGTAGCTTATGGTTTCTTTTATGATTCAGTAGCAAATAGAGCAATTCAGCAAGGTCAAATACTTATATCATAATGGCAAAAGAAATTAATATAAGGGCAAACGTAGATACCAAGAATGCTCAAAATAATGTCGAGGGCTTGAATAAAGACCTCGACGATACTAAAAGCCAAGTGTCAGGAATAGGGGATCAGTTTGACAAAATGACGGGTGGAGCTGTTACTGCATTTAGAGGGATAGTTATAGGAGCAAAATCTGCCGTTCTATCAATGAAGACTTTAAAGGGTGCAATTATAGCTACAGGAGTAGGTGCTTTAGTTGTAGTTGTTGGAACTTTAGTGAGTTATTTTACCAATACACAAAGAGGAGCAGACCTAGTAGACCAGGCGTTTGCAACGATGGGCGCTACCGTAGATGTATTAATAGATCGAGTCAGCACTTTTGGTGAAGGATTATTCCAAATACTTTCAGGAGACTTATCTAAGGGTATTGAAACTTTAACGGGAAGTTTCAAAGGGGTAATAGATGAGATTCAAAAAGAGTCACAATCGGCACTGCAATTAGAAAAAGATTTGCAAAAGCTGAAGCTGCAAAAGATTGATTTCATTGTAAGAGAGAAGCAGTTAACAGCAGCAATTGAAGAACAAAGACTGGCGGCTGAGGCTGGAGAAACAGTTGCTATAAGATTAGCCGGAACTAACAAGGCCATTGAGTTAACTAACAAGCTTTCAAAAGAAAGGACGGACATAGCAAAGGAAGAACTTAGAATTAAGTCTGCTCAAGTAGCATTAGGGGAGAGCACTAATGCAGATTTAGAAGAAGAGGCACAAGCTAAAGCAAAATTATTCGAAGTAGAACAGCAAAGAGATTCTCAACTAAAAGAGCTTACAGTTAGACGTATAGCATTAAATAAAGAAGTAGGTAAATCTATTGATTTATCAAAAGAAGAGATTGAGTTAATGTCTAGCCTAACAACTTTGGATCAAATAAAGCTAGAAGGATCTGCTGATATAGATCCTGAACAGCAGCTTAAAGTAAAGCAGAATGAGCAAATGCAAAAAATGCTTTTAAAAACAAATCAAGCTTTTGCCAAGGAAGACGAAGTAATATCAGAACGGGTAAAAAATAAAAAGATAGCGGATGATAAAATAATAGCACATACAAAGATAATGCTAGCTGAACAAGCATTCGCATTAGCAGGTGCATTAGCTGAGAAAGGAAGCAAGGAGGCCAAGTTAATAGCAGCAGCACAAGCAACGTTTTCAACATTTCAAGGAGCACAGGCAGCATTTGCTACTGCTTCTGCAAATCCGATTAGCATAGGATTTCCCGCTTATCCATTTATTCAAGCGGGAATAGCTACTACTTTTGGATTGTTAAATGTAAAGAAAATATTGAGCACTCCAAATAAAGGAGGTGGAGGAGGCGGAGGCGTTCCAAGAGGTGGATCAGGTTCAGTAGCTCCTCAGCAGAATCAACAAATAGTGCCTAATATAGATGCTATTAATAATGGAGTAGGAGGGCAATCGGGAGCAGGATTTAGCAATATGAGAACTTATATAGTTCAAGAAGATCAAAAGGATAGTGCAGCACTTAATCAGAGATTATCGGATTTGCAAAGTGCTTAGTGCGTTATATCTATTTGTTAAGCATAATAAGGTAGGCACTAGGTTACTGTTTTTTTCTTTACTCTAAAATATTTTGCTTTATTCATAATTACTATGCGTTAGTTAATGGTTACTGGCATAAAGTGCCTAGCGGGTTTTGCTTAAATTTCCTGTGCAAAGACCATAGTTATAATCTACCGTTGCAAATGAATCATCATTAAAACTTACTACCCATGTAGAGAATGGATTAGAGGCAGTTAACACTTTATTAACTACATTGCCGCTTATGCCATCAAAGATTAATTCATCATTTGAGGATCCTATTTTTATTCGTATTTCCTTATTTTGGCATGTTTGGGAATTAAAGACCCAAAACCCTACATACTGAGATACGTTTTCAGTAACAGGAATTGCAGGAGAACTGATATTGTCGTCGTCCTTATTGCATCCGATTAAAGTTGCTATTGCTAATATTAAAATTATCTTTTTCATAGTGTTTATTTTTGTTTTCTTTAGACAAAGATAAGAATAAATAATTAATCTTTTTTTGATCCTAGAAGCTCAATGCGGTCAGCTTTAATTTCTGTAACATACCTAGTGTTACCATCTTTATCTTCGTAGCTCCTTGTATTTATTTCGCCTTCAATACCCACTTGATCTCCTTTCTTCAAATACTTGTCAGCTATTTCGGCTGTTTTATTCCAACAAACAATATTATGCCAATCTGTTTTCTCTTGCTTGTCTCCGCTTTTTGCTTTATAGTACGTAGAAGTTGCTACGGAAAAAGATGCTTTCTTATGACAGCTATCTTCAAAGTCAATTAGCTCAACGTCTTTACCTATTCTTCCTATTAGTATTACCTTGTTCATTCCTTTCTTCTTTAATTAGTTTTCCGTTTTTATATATTTTGCAGTTTCCTTCTGAATCGTAGTAGTAATCTATAATCATCTTATTATTAATCTTACATGATTCCTCACCCATTCATCTACTTCTTTTTTTAGGTAAAAAGCATTCATGCCTTTTCCTTTTCCGTAGTGTTTCGGAAGGCCATATCTATTGTGGTAATTGTGAACCGTAGCTTTGCAGCACCTTAAATAATAAGCAACCTCAGTTAAATTAAAAGACTTTTTCTTTATCAATTGATTCTCGTATCTATTACTACCTATGCTACTCATTCTTTAGCTTTAGTTATTTTTATAGTACGTCTAAATTTTAGACGAATATACAACTTCTTTTTTATTAAAATGAACTTAGCGACGTGAAAAGATACCGTTTGACAAGAAAAGATTTTTTAAAGACTAGCATTTTTGCTACGTCTTTTGTGGACAAGCCTGCTATTGAAGTAGGACTTATCTATCTTAACGACGACAATCAGCCTTCCAATAGAGTCCTATTAGAGAAAGGTATCGCTTATTCTCCTGTTCTTATTCCTAATAAAGTTATTCCAAGAGTAACTGATGAAGGAGAAGAGTTTGAAGTGTATTTTGAAGCAGAAGACATTGAAGAATTATCTCAGGATTATATGAAGGCAGGCAGCCCAATGGGAAACTTTAATAGTCAGCACAATGAGAATCAAAAACTAGAGGGAGTTCATGTAGTAGAGAATTGGATAATTGAAGATCCTGCTCACGATAAGGCTACTAGATTAGGCTTTAAGCTACCCAAAGGAACTTGGATGCAAGGCATTAAAGTAGATAATGACTCAGTAAAAGAAAAAATAAAAAGTGGCGAATATTTCGGCATCTCAATCGAAGGCGACTTCGACCATATAATTAAATTAAAATCAATTAACATAATCAAAGAAATGGCAAATATTAAAGACACCATTACTAAGCTAGCTGATAAAATCAGTGGCAAACAAAAGTTTGGCTCACGAGCCTTAGAGTCAGGTTCAGTAGTTTATTTTGAAGGCGAGACACTATCATCCGGTTCAATTGTCTATGTAGATGAAGCAATGGAAACATTAGCCCCTGTGGGAGAGCATAAGCTGGGTGACGGTATGATTATCGTCTTGGGAGAAAATTCAGAGGTTCTCGAAATAAAGGAAATGGAAGAAGAAATGCAAGAACAAGATTTCAATAAAGAAGATGTTGAGAACATTGGGAAGGTCACAGTTTCCAACGCAGAAGGCATTGATGCTTTGAGAAAAGAAAACATTGAGTTGAGAGAGGAGTTAAAAGGATTCCAAACTAAGCTGACAGAGTTCAATAAAGTAATAACAGAACATTCTACTAAACTCTCTAAAGTAAGTTCGCCTAGTAGCGTTACTAAATTAGAATCAATTGAAGGGTCTAGTAGTGTAAACAATTATTTAAACAACCGAAAATCATATTAAAATGGCAATCACAGTATCACAAGTTAGCGACTCGATAAGTAGAGTCGAAGAAATATTCCTAAATGCAGTTACTAGCTCTCGTACTATGGAATTAGTAAGAAACGTAAGAGGAACAAGAGATATATTTTCAATGGTAGAAATGTCTACCGGATCGAATGTAGTTCAAGCTTATGCAACAGTTCCTTCTGAAGCAGGAGACGCAGCAATTGCAGACGTACAATTTACAATCGACAAGAAAAGTATTAATGTACCATTTCCTTATGATTTGCTAAAGAATACAGAGTGGAAGGAAACAATTGCTAACATTCATGACCAAGGTATTCCAACAGGATTGGCTGAAGAGATGGTTGGGAATATTACAGCAAAAGCATTAGCGGAAGTAGAGTCTGAGATTTGGAATAGTAATGATGGAGCTGGAGGTTCTCCTACAGGCACTATTAACGGATTTATTAAATTAATAAATGATAAGTTAACAGCAGCATCTTTAGGGGCTCAAATTTTATCAGCAACTACTCCAACAACTGTACCGGCAAACATTCAAGCTATACTTGATAGCATGGTCGCAGTAGTGCCACTAGCATTACTAGCAGATCCTTCTAATACAGTATTCGCAATGAGTCCTGCAACTAAGTATGCTTATACTAGAAGTCTTGAGACGCAAAGCGCAGCGGTTAAGAACACAGATGATTTAAGATTTGGAGGATTTTTGATTGAAGTAATTCCTAATTTGAATTCTAGAACAATTGTATTAGGTAAGTTGAATAACTTAGGAGTGGGAACACCATCGGCTCCTAATGATATTATCTCACTTGAAGTAATAGATCAGAAGGCGGTTCTTAAAAATCAAGCTAACATCTTTGGAAACTTTGGATATGGCGCAGGAGCAGTAACTACTGACTGGGTTACATATGAAGACACGACAGCATAATAACCAGGGGAGCTGCACCGCTCCCCTTATTTAAAATAAAGAAACATGGCATGTACAGTAGTATTATCTCCGTTCGATAGAGGTTGTTCTTCAGTCTCAGGAATTGAAAAGATATACATGATTGATAAAGCTGATAGAATAACAGCAGGAGTCACGGTAAGTGTAACTGCAGGAGCTGCTATTATTGGAGGAACAGGAGGCACAGCTTATGAGTGGAATCCTTTACAAAATGGTTTCTCATTTAGTCAGCCAATCACACAAGATAACTCAGCAGGCACTTCATCACTTGTTCAAACATTGGATGGAGTTCTTCATGGTTATTCGGCTTTAACTGTGTATATTAGCGAACAATTAAGATTAGGTAGATTTGAGGCCGCTATTAAGATGAGAAATGGAACTTACATTTATGCAGGGTTAGACTCGACAGGGTTACAAGTTGCAGGCGGAGACGCAGGAGCAACAGGGGCATCAATTAATGATCCCAATGGAACTACCATTAATATGACTTGCGAGTCGCAAAATGAAGCACCTACATTTACCTTCCCAGAATTTGCAGCAGCATTTACAATAGAAACTTAAAAAAAGAAAAATGACAGAATTTAAACACGGTACATATTTTAAAAATCTAGGATTAAAGAACGCTAAGAAAATAGTAATCGGTGACGATACTAAAGATGCAGACATTACTGAATTTTTAAAAGGCTGCGATGAAGGTCTAGCTAAGAAAATTAAGTCTGGAAATTCAAAGGAAGCTAAAATAATGAAAGTTGATTTTGATGAAAAAGCTAAAAAACTAGCTAGCAAAAAAAAAGAAGACTCTAAGAAATGATATTAGGTAAACATTATTTTCTAAATTATGTTGTGGACATCACAGCGGACACTAAACTTGAGGATATTGAATACATAATTAAAGATCATCCTGAATTTAAACAAACAATAGGTCTTGATAACAGTAGCGAGAGCAATAAGTCAGAGAATACTTCTAAGCCTAAACAGCGAAAGAGTACAAAATAATGATACAGTAAGTGTAGTATTTGAATCGCCATCAAGACCAACGTTGACATTCACTAAAAGCCTTACCAATTATGGACAAGGCTTTTTTTATTTTGATTTAGCAGCATCTGAAGGGGATCAATTAATAGATTCAACTTATGCCTATAGAATTGAGAGGTTAGGAGAGATTTTGAAGATTGGGAATGTTCGGATAATTGAAGGGGAGGAATTTGGATTAGATAATGAATTAGAATTTTTACTAGCATAATGGCAAAAATAGCGTACACCGAAAAAGTTAAAGTAATAACTAAGCCTAATCCTGCTAATCAGTTGGGTAAGGCTGATGACTTTAATGAGATTAAGTTAGTAGTTAATACTAACGCTGATTTAGTAACAGCTAATATATCTTCTATCGGAACTAACACTACTGACATCGCTACCAATGTTAGTAACATATCATCTCAAACTACTAACATATCTACGAACACAAATAACATCGCTACCAATGTAACTGATATTGGAACTAATGCAACTGGCATCGCTACGAATGTTACAGACATTGCCACGAATGTTACAGATATTGGAACGAACGTAACAGGCATCGCTACGAATGTTACAGACATTGCCACGAATGTTACAAACATTGGAACTAA
>Ga0136601_1000918_pt1 | contig 10824 bp, 9 predicted proteins | sample AntRauMFilla2699_FD_181020 | JGI IMG/M metagenome (GOLD analysis project Ga0136601, IMG submission 181020) | Saline lake microbial communities from Rauer Islands, Antarctica - Metagenome Filla 2 #699 | ecosystem: Environmental > Aquatic > Non-marine Saline and Alkaline > Saline | place... | reverse complement strand
AATCATCAATTGTGGATATGGAATACTTATGCCTGCTTTTTCAAACTCCTCTTTAATCCTCTTTCTTAATTCTCCTGAAACCGCAAATTGTTTACCTGGATTAGTAGTCCCAACAACCTTCAATATCACAGAATGGTCTGCTAGATCTTCAACTCTTGCGTAATATGGAGCCTCATCTAACATGTTTACCCACTCTTCCTCTCCCATCATATCCTTACCTACTTTATTAATTATCTTGGCCGCTTCATCAATACTGTCATCATATGAAATACCAATCAATAGGTTAATTTTTGAGAATCCCTGAGACTTATTAGAAACAATCTTAATTTCTCCATGTGGAATATGGTGTAATTCACCATTAATATCACGAATAGTAGTCTTTCTTAGTGATATACTCTCTATAACACCTGAAATATCAAGTATTTCAACAATATCTCCTATTCTATATTGATTTTCTAGAAGAATAAAAATACCAGTAATAATATCCCTTATTAGGTATTGCCCTCCAAAACCAACAGCAATACCAACAACTCCAGCACCAGCTATAAGTGGTCCTATGTTTACCCCAAACTCAGATAGGGTTATAAGAATTACAGAAATCCATAGAACTATCTTGAATGTTCCATCTAATATAGAAATTAAAGTATTCTCTCTTTTTAATTCCGCATTTTTATCAAGTCCAGGCTCCCCTTTTATTGCTTTCCTAACAATTTTCTCAACTAAATATTTACCAACTATAGACACCATAAATGTACCTATAATAATACCTAAAACTGTAGGTCCTGATTGAAGTATTAGTCCCCAAAGATTATTAAGCTGTTCTAAAATAATTTCTTTCATAGTAAAATTTTATAAGTAATATATTCAAATTATACAGCATATTGCATATAATATAAATGTTAACTTAACTATACATTGTATGCTATAATATACAAATGAAAATACCAGTCATACTAACACTTATATTAATATCTTTTTTATTATTTAATCTAATAGATAATAATGATGAAGTTTTAGTAAATAATAATATTGAACAACTATATATAAACGACAATCTTTCTACTGACACATCCAAGTCAAATATAAACTTAAATGAGATTCTAGATGGTGGACCAGGAAAAGACGGTATACCATCAATAAATAATCCAAAGTTTGTATCAATTGATGATTCTGAATTTAGTGATGATACATTAGGCATTTTAATACAGTCAGATACAGCAGATAAGTTCTATCCGTATAACATACTTGTTTGGCATGAAATAGTTAATGACACTATTGATGACACACCTATTTCAGTAACATTCTGTCCGTTGTGTGGCTCTGCAATTGTATATAACAGAGAAATAGATGGGAAAATATTAAATTTCGGAGTTAGCGGAAAACTATTTGAATCAAATCTTCTAATGTACGATGATCTAACTGAATCACTTTGGTCTCAAGCAAGAGGAGAAGCTGTAGTCGGAGAATTTCTTAATACTAAACTCTCTGTATATTCATCAGACATAATTACTCAAGGAGAAGTTAAGAAGTCATTCCCTAATTCCTTATCCCTAAGTACTGAAACTGGGGTATCGAGAGACTATACCTTCTACCCTTATGGAGATTACGATGAGTCTGAAAGACTATTTTTTCCTATATCTATTAATGATAAGAGGTTTCCATCAAAAACATTGATGTATGTAATTCCTACAGAATCTAATTCGATTGCTTTTGTTAGGGAAGATTTAATGAATAATAAAACAGCCACAAAACAAGACGTGACTGTTGTAGTACAGGATGATGGAACATTTAGAGCGACTAAGAATGGTAATGTGCTACCGGGTTATACAGAAATGTGGTTCTCATGGGCCACACATCATCAAGAAGATGGTATTGTCTGGAGTAATTAATTCTTTCTTTTATATCCACCAAAGTGCTCCCTATTATATTCCTCTATTGCAGAAGATAATATATCCTTAACTAACTGTGGTTTTGCTATATTATGTATAACAAATTCCCTCTGATCCCCCGCTGTTTGTACATGTAAGCTACCAAAATGAAGTATTGTAGGAATTAGTCCATGAACCTCTACAGTTACATCCTGAATCTTATCTAGCTGCAATGTAGATATTTCTCTTTTAAATAAGGAAACTTGATCAACATCAACCATTTTTTGATCAGTTATAATCCATACATCTAGATAGTACTCTGTCCAAAGGAAAAAGAATATTGACCAGAAAACAAATATCCAAGCTAGATATAGGAAGATAAATAAAATATCTTCATTACCAGGAGTCACTAATGATATTGGAGAAATTTCTATAAAGGTATATAGAATGACTGGTAGAAACAAGAAAAATATTAGAACAATTGATTCCTTAAAAATGACATACCAATGCTTTCTTACTTCAAGTATTTTTCTTTCATCATGTTCTACATCAATCATACAGTTGTTAGGTTATATAGAACAATTGCAACTATCATGGCTATTATCATTAAAATTGATCCAAAGAAAAAAAGAGACCTTACAAACACCTTCCTATTACCCTTAATTCCATAATAGCTCCAGTGGTGCATTAATATAGATACAGTTATAGTAAAAAAAATAATAACCAATGAAAAAATAGTCCAGAGATGAGAAGATGTTATTTCAATTGGAATATTAAATTGATTCATAATTATCTTTCGTTATAGTCTTCATCTCTCCTTGATGTCTTCTTTCTATCTTCTGTAGTTTCTTTTATTTCAATTTCTCTTCCTTCTACTTTATAATTATTAAAATCTTTTATAATTTTATTTGCATCAGAATCGTTATCAACTTCTACAAAAGCAAATCCTCTAGATTTACCTGTTACGCGATCCCTTGGAAGAGATACACTAACACCCTCAAAATCCTTAAAAAGTTCTTTTAAGTGACCTTCTCTAGCTTCAAATGATAAATTTCTTATAAATAGTTTTTTCATATATTATTCTTCATCAACTATCACCTCTACCTCTTGTTGTTCTTCAACTGGATTTACAGACTCTTCGTCTGATATGATTGGTCCAACATTTATAATAATATCTCTTGATGGAGAATAAATGATAGCTCTTTTATTTTGGATATATAGCATAACCCTATCACCATTTTCTACATCTTTATAGAACTCTTGTTCAACAGATAGTGCTTGAGCATCTGTAACTGTGGCAACAACGGGCTCTTCTCCTGTTGGAAGAAGGTAATGTTTTGATACTTTTTGAACAAGATCATCAATATCTTTTTGTATTAACTCTTGATCTTCTAAAGTATTTTGATCATCAAGAATAACAGAGGTATCTTTTTTAACAAAAACATAAACACCAATTGTTATTATGATTAATGTAATTATAATTAATACATTTTTTGTTAGTATTCTTGTAAATTTTTTATTTTTGGGTATTTTTTTTATTGGCATATTTAATCTAATCTATTTTTTAATATTTAATTATTATACATTATTTAGCTCCTCTTGTGGAGCAGGAGTTTCGGTATCTTCAATAATAGGTTCTGAATCCATAATAGTATCATCGATAACTTCTTGAGTATCTGTAGTTTCTACTACTTCCTCTTCATTAATAATAATCTCTACCACATCTGCCTCAGAGTCTTCTACGGGAACTAAATTTTCTGACTCAGATATACCAGTATCTTCTGATATATTATCATCAGAAAATTCTGTAACTGCCTCATTTGCAGTCTCACTATCTGTTGTACCTGAAGTTGTAGTACTTTCTGATGATGTATTAGTTTGAGTCTGATTAACTTGTTCAGGTTCAGTACTTAATAATAAATTCTTAAATTGTTCTTTAGTAATACATACGTCATCTACACATACATCTCCATCTATATTTAATTTACCTACTGTTAGCTCTTTAAATATTGCAACGAGACCCTCACCTGTTTCAGTTATATATCCCCTAATTACTTCTAATCTTTTATCTACTTCCTGGATAGCACTAATAGCAAGAGTTGATAATCTTGAGTAGTTAATTCCTTTATATCCATCTGTAGGGTTTGTAAATACTAGACCAGGGAAAACACTTTCTACTTCTTGGGCTATCAATCCAATATCAGGAGAATTATTAGATTTCCATTCAAAGCTTGATGGATTTAATTGATTTATTTTTTCTAATATATCATCACTATCTAGAGTAAGAACATTTTCTTTCAGTCTTTCGTCAGAAGATGATGTTGTAAGTGTTCCATCTGAAGTAAGATTAAGATCAAAAGCATATGCACCTGATCCTACTGCTGAGAATTTAGCATTACCTGCAACATCTAGTTTTTGTGCTGGAGATGTTGTTCCTATTCCGACGTTACCATCTGCCAAGACAGTAAGAGCTATTGCAGAATGATTCCTTATAGTCAGTAGTTTTCTATTTTGAATAGGAGAAAGTGAACCATTAAGTGCGTCTGCACCATTTGTAGTTCTGAATGTTGCGAAGTCAATAAGTCCAAATGTTGAGCTATCACTTGCATCTGCGCCTGCTGAAATATACCCCCCAAATCCTAGTGGCCATAAAGATGTTGATTCTGTATATCCTCCAAAAACAGGAGCGAAAATTCCATTACTAATAGTTCCATTATTGATAAAGAAGTTAGAAGTAGCATTATCTGATACTGTAGCTGTCATTAGTCTTTCTCTAACACCTGTTTGAGCAGGTTTAGCAATATCAAAAGTGTTGGTAGTTAGTCCACCAGTAAAAGAAGTTGCTGTCGCTGTTGTAGCACCTCTACCTGTTATTGTTGCAAGTGTGTCTGTTTCAGTATATGAGGTAAGGTAAGTGGAACTATCTACACTTCCATCTGCTCTCAGGAACTCTGTTGATAGACCTCCTGTTTTTATAAATGAATTTGCAGTTAGAGAACCAGAAAATAATCCGTTTCCTGCAACATCTAGTTTTTGTGCTGGAGATGTTGTTCCTATTCCTAGTTTTCCATCTCCTGTAAATTGCATCCTTACTCCAACAACACCAGCATTTGTTGTTATAAAATCTAATCCGTAATCATTAGAACCCTCGTCAGTCATTCTCAACATTGACCTCTTAGAAAGTTGCCCGTCCATTACGAACTCTATTGCTGGTTTGTTGCTTATCCCTGTAGTACCAATAACAGACACTCTAGCTCCACCTGACCCCCCATCATCGTATACTTTTAGTAGTCTAGTCTGTGTATAATTAGGAGTTGAACCTAAAGATAGAGAACCCATATCCGCTGCACCTTCTACTGATAATGGATTTATCGGACTAGTTGTCCCGATTCCTACGTTACCACTTTGATCAACAACCATTCTTTCATTTCCTCCAGTACTCCAAGCCAATGTATCTGCTGTTGGACTCCACATTCCGGTATCTGTATCTCCTGAAAAAGAGTATGCAGGAAGAAGTAATGTTCCAGATCCTGAATATAGCCTTGAGAATGTAGGACTAGATCCTGTATTTATATTTTGAACTGTATTTATTGCACCACTTGAGGCAGAAAAGTTTGTTGAATTAAAAGAAGCAACACCTTTTACTGATGTACTTGCGTTTATTCCTGCAATTGTTGGATTTCCCGAAACACCATTTCCATTTGTTATCAAAATACCAGTATTTGTTGTTGCTGTAATTGTTCTTGCTGAACCAGTTCCTGTTCCTGTTCTTACCCATAGACCATTATTTGAATTATTAGCTAAGGCAGTTATATCTGAATCTAATGTTGCAAGAGTTAAATAAGAACTTGAATCTACTGAACCATCTGCTTTTAAAAATTGTGTTGAAGTACCTCCTGATTTTATAAATGAATTTCCACTAACTGATCCTGCCTCATTTACAGAAAATAATGTAGTTGTATCATCTTTTATATTAAAACTACCGCCACCATTAAGATCTACTTCAAAATCATTAGCCCCAGTTGTAATCCTAGTTGTTGTGTCCAATGTAAGAAAATCCGCAATTTCTGTGAAATCAATAATATCGTTAGTTATAGACAAGACACCAGATGCATTCATGGTAGCATATCCTGATAATGTCATATTATCATATGAATCTATCCCATCGTAGATTAAAATGTCTCCTGAAGATAATCCTGATATGTTTGTATCTGTTAGTCCTGATAGAGTGGTTGTAATATCAGACGTAAGTGCAATAGTTCCATCTGTGTCAGGTAATATAATATTTCTATCTGCAGTAGGATCTGTAACTGTAATTGTTGTTTCAAAATCATCCTCAGTTACACCCTCTAAAACAAAAGGACTTGTACCAATTACACTTATTGAACCTGTTGAGGTAATAGATGAGGCTGTAACTTCTCCAGAACTATTTACCTGGAACATATCTCCATCTCCTACAGTGAATAATGCGAGTGGTGATGAATCACCAATTCCTACATTACCTCCATCTTGAATTGTAAATACCTGAACTCCATCATCAAGTAGATTTAAAATATCTCCAGAACCCTCTTGATCAAGAGTCAAAAGAGTACTTGCCGAAAGAGCTGAGATGATATCTACCTCATCACTTCTTAAGAAAGATGACGCATCAATACCATTTAGTAATTTAGAATTGAATGCATATGGAGCAGTTCCTAATTGAACTCGAGGCGCTGCCTCAGTATCTGCTTCAATTTTAACTCCTAGATATAATTCATCTGCTGAGAAATCTAAATACGATGGAAATGATTCACAAATTCCTAGTTGAACACTAAAGTACCCATCATTATCAGGTGTTATCTTTTTACACACTCCGGCACTTTGACTATATCTTTCAGTCCATAATAAATTACCTCCTGAAGATGCAATATCCTCTGGTGCTCCTAAAGTATCATTGTCGTAGATAGAAAATTGAATAGTTATAGCACTTGTAATTGCTTCATCTGAAGCATCCCTTAGTCGGCTTTGATAGTTTATGAATTCCGGAACAGCAGCTTCTACAATAGAAGAAGAAGCTATAATAAGTAATAAAAAAATACTTTTATAAAATATTCCTTTCTTAGATAAAAAGTTCATAAATATCAATATTATATATATATTATATCACAATTATCTAATTAAATATCCACTTTTTTCCTACTTTTTGGGTAAATCTTCTAGAACATCTTCTAGCCTTTTTTTAATTTTTTTATTCAAATCATCAACAGTTTTATCTAGTTTAGATATTTTATCTATTTGCTTTTTTAAATCTTCTTCTTGTTTTTTTAATTTGTCTTTGTTTCCACTATTTTTATTTACTTTATGTCCCTCCAATAGGATAATATGTTTTACCACAAGACCTACAAATAATAGGGATAGAACTATAAAGTAGACTATTAGATTATTAAATGGAACATTTATAGTTATATCTTCTCTTGAGTACACTCTTTTCACCCCAGGACTAGCTTCTGAACCATCTAGTGATTCTTTAATTGGTCCCCAAAATTCTTCTTCAACAATATTATCTCTTTCAATATGATCTAGTACCTCTACACTTCCATCAAAACTTCCAGATATAATACTTGTACCAAGTCCATCATTAGCAAGAATTTCTGGTGAGGAAAATGCTATCTCAGAATACCCAACATCTTTTGCTTTAAAATTTATACTAACAATCTCACCCATAGACCCATAGTAGCCATTCAAAACAAGACCTTCTAAAGAAAATACACCGGTTTCATTGCTCCAAACAGGCTCTGTTGCCCAAAAGTTTATTATAGAATTACTTTTAGAAATAGAATAAACTTCTAGTATCGAAGGGTCGAAAGATAACTTTACAGAAAAAGCATTCATTATTTCTCCTGAACTATTAGCTTTCACCTTTACAGAAAAAATGTCTCCGACATTTTCTTGCTTAGACTCAGGATGTATAGAAAAAGTTGCAGCACTAGTAGTATTTATAGAAAATAAAAACATTGTTAATAAAAAAAGATATTTTTTTATTTTATAGCGAGCAGTCATTATTAAAAATTATACCATATTTTTTCTTTTTCTAATATATAACACTCTTAACATAACTATAACGATGATGCATAGTATCCATACCCTACTGTTTCCACTTGATGTATGAGCTTGAACCAATCTCGTATTACCAAAGTTATCTATTGCTCTAATATATATATCTTTATTTAATTTCTGATTCTCTATTCTATAAGGACTTGAAGCAGTGATCCAATCTTCGTCAGTTATGTTAGATAACTTACTATTTGACTCAACTATTTCATATCTATCAATTCCAGATATCTTATCTTTAGTAGAAAATACAATAAATAAGTCTCCATCAAATATACTAGGGTCACTTGTTATTACAGGATTAAAATGTTCCGGATCTTGATTATCATCCTCCGTCTCAATACTAGACTCTGTAATATTGCTATCTACAACTATATTTAAACCACTTACACCAACTTCATCACTAGTACCCAATCCATCATGTAATAATATTTCAATGTCATCAAAGGACACCTCAAAATCTCCTTGTTGATTAGACTTTAAAATTAAAGAAAATAAAATTCCATCACCTGTATACCCTCCTGGAATAATTCCAACAAAAGAAATATTGTCATCTTTAAAAGAAGGCTGGCTGGTCCACAAAGAAACAAGTGAGTTTCCACTATTTATAGATACAACATCTAAATAATCAGGAATATTTATTGATCCTTTTATGGCATTAATAATTTTTTCCTCAGTACTTAATTGCACTGATACTATAAATATTTGATTAATACCTACTGTTTCAAAGTCTGAATCAATAGACACAGAGGAGGCTGAAGAAAAGGATACTAAAGTTAAATTAATAATTAACAGTAATAAATATTTTTTTATATTTAAATTATTCATATATTATCCAGTCCAATAAAAGGCCATTATACTAAAGTCTACAAGGTCTATTTTTGAGTCGCTATTTAATACTCTATTCTCAACCAAAATAAATTCTGATGATAAATCTTTATTAAACCAGAATGCTGCAATAGATAAATCAACAATATTAACTTTACAGTCATTATTTATATCTCCTTTCTTTGCACAAAGCTCCTCACCTTCAATTAGAGTTACATCTCCAACCTCAAAACTTACAGTTTGACCAAAACTACTTATTGTTCCTAGACTAGACGCTTTGGCTTTTGCCTCATGAACACCTTTATTCAATATTGAAGTATCAAAATTATATAGAAATACTCCTTCATCATCAGAGTTAGTATCTCTAAAGAATTCTACAGGGGAATGTACAGAGATAATCACATTACTTTCTGGTGTCGTTTGTCCAAATATTGCAATATTCTCTCCTTTTTTAACAATCTTCTTACCAACAGCTATTGTTGGTGCTATATATATACCACTAACAGTTGTTGTTACTCCTTCAGAAAGCAAAAGATTATATGATACGGGGATTGATGATTTTGAATTTCTATCTTTTCCTATGATTGTAAAATTATGATTTCCCGTATTATATCCTTTAACAGAAATATTAAATTTGGCATCAGAACCCGCTATTGTTGTGGCAACTAACTGACCATCTTTAAGTAGTTCTACTTTAGAATTAGGAAAAGCGTGTCCTATAAATATCGCTTCTGTTTTTATATCAGAGACTTCATTTCCAGCCCCTGATCCAGAACCACCAGAACCATTAGGAGATCCTGTAGAGATACAGGTTGAACCAACCAGTACAGTTCCTTGTGCACAAGTTATTGATCTCCAAGTTTTACCTTGGTCTAATTTATAGTTTGAACTTTCAGAATTTCCTACAATCGGCTCCCCTATCACAGCTTTAAAATTATAATCAGGAGACTCTGCATTCATTTCTATATAACCTGTTCCTTCTTGACCCAGTGTGTACCCAGAACTAAATCCTTGAGCAAGGAGTATCATAGGAAAAAGGAATATAAATAATATACCTATAGCAATATTGCTTTTACTTCTTGGCACAAAACAAAACATATATAAATATTATACCTTAAATATTAAAATATCTAACCATCTTATCCTATTGATATTCTTCTAATTTCAAAAACAGTCATTGGAATTTTAATTTCCTCTCCGATATCATGAATTAATTGCCTTACATATGTACCTGATCCTGCTGAAATTGTAAATTCTAAATGAGTCATTTTTTTATCCCATTCCTCAAGAGTCTCTTTCCACATATTTATTATTTCCTCTGTCCTAAAGTCTCCCTCTATCTTTTCTATCCTACTTTTAATTTCACTAAACCAATAATCTTTTTCACAAATAGAAAAAATATTTGAAACTTTAATGTCATATATTTCAATTTCATGAGTTGGTATATCAATTTCATCAAGTCTTTTTTCTGTTGCCCATTGAAACAATGCTTTTCCTTCCACATGTTTAGATGAAAAATGTGAAAATTGTTGTTCTTGTTTTCCAATATATTTATCTAATACGTCTTGAATCTTTTTATAGGAATTTTCGATATTTTTTAAATCCACTTTTTCAATTAATCCAAAAACATCATCTGTATCAGTAGAAGCACCGATCAAAACAGTTGCTTCATAGATCTTATCTTTAGAAGTATAGTCATCTTTTTTGAAAACCATATTGTTGGCTAATATTATTATCCAACCACAAGCCATAGGATCAAGTCTTCCTGCAAAACATAATTTAGAATCTTTATGTTCAGGATTCTCCGTTTTAAATCTATTAAGAGCCTGAAAAGAAGTTTCTGAAACATTCTTCCAGAAGTGAAATACATTTTTTTCTACTTCTTTTGTTTTTTTCATTAAGTATCTAAGATATTTAAATTACTTCTTAATCCTAATGGAACCACCAAGACTTAGGTAGACTACTATTATCATACCAATTAACATAAGAAACTGGTGCTCCACAAGTGTCTCCTCTATTAACTGCAGACACAGCCTTG
>Ga0136601_1000914_pt1 | contig 10846 bp, 10 predicted proteins | sample AntRauMFilla2699_FD_181020 | JGI IMG/M metagenome (GOLD analysis project Ga0136601, IMG submission 181020) | Saline lake microbial communities from Rauer Islands, Antarctica - Metagenome Filla 2 #699 | ecosystem: Environmental > Aquatic > Non-marine Saline and Alkaline > Saline | place... | reverse complement strand
CACCAGTTCGGCCAATTCCTGTTTGGATCTCATCGGCCATAAATAGCGCATTGTGCTTTTTACATGCATGGGCAATTTCTGCCATGAAATCTTCATTTGGCACAAATACGCCAGCTTCTCCCTGAATAGGTTCTACCAAAACAGCCACGATATTCGGATTTTGTTTAAAAGCTTCTCTGACTGCTTCCGCATCATTATAAGCGACTTTTACAAACCCGTGCGTGTATGGCCCAAAATTCTTTCTTGCATCCGGATCACTGGAAAATGAAATGATTGTAGTAGTTCTCCCATGAAAGTTTTGATCGAATACCAGTATTTGTCCTTCATTTTCAGGCACACCTTTTTTCTCATAACCCCATTTTCGGGCTATTTTCAGTGCTGTTTCCACAGCTTCAGCACCAGTATTCATAGGCAGCACTTTGTCAAAACCGAAGTATTCCGTAATGTATTGTTCATAAGGGCCAAGCACGTCGTTGAAAAATGCCCTTGATGTTAGGGTGAGTGTTTCTGCCTGCTCTTTCAGCGCACCGACAATTCGTGGATGACAATGACCTTGATTTACGGCGGAGTAAGAAGAAAGGAAATCATAATACTTTTTTCCTTCGACATCCCAAACGTATACGCCTTCACCCTTGGCTAGCACTACGGGTAAGGGGTGATAGTTGTGCGCTCCGTGCTTATTTTCCTGCGCCATGAGCGCCTTACTATTTTGAGTTACGTTTGATGAAGCCATTTCGTTTATGGTTTACCTTTGTTGAATAATTTATTTTATTAAGAAACAAAGGTAACAGTTTAGTTAGCAGATGGGAAAACAAAACGGAGGAAGGAAACTCGAAGAGCACGACTTTTATTACACACCTGAGGGATTTCTTGTTTTCACTGAAAAATATCACTTGAAAAGAGGCTACTGTTGCAATAGTGGCTGCCGACATTGTCCCTATAAAACAAAGCAATCATAAAAACCCTCGCTTTTTATTGCATAGGAATTACGCCAGAAGTGTAAGTTTTTGTGCAACCCTATAAAAGCGTAAAAGGCCTAATCTATGGAATTGGATCAGCTATTAGCGATGAGCTTGTTCTCTCCGATAGGTAGCCATCGGTAAATTCTATTGCAAAAAGATTGATTAACTATTTGATTTATTTGAAAATGCCTTACATTTGCAGTCCGTTTCAAAAATCGGAAGAGATATGTCAAAAGTTTGCGAAATTACAGGAAAAAGACCAAGAGTAGGAAATCACGTTTCTCACTCTAACAATAAGGTGAAGAGAAGATTCAACCCGAACCTTCAAAAGAAGAGATTCTATCTTCCTGAGGAAGATCGATGGGTAACGCTGAAAGTAGCCACTTCTGCGTTGAGAACAATCAATAAAAACGGAATTACAGCAGAATTGAAAAAAGCGAGACTAGCAGGTTATACAACCGCTTAATTTCCAACAGACATAAGAAAAAAAAGCCCTTTGGAATATTCCAAAGGGTTTTTTTTGTTTTATCTCCTTCCGAAATATTTACATTTGATTTAAACTGACCTACCCCTGATAATGCTAAGACAACTTGCGACAATTTTATTGCTTTTAATCTGTCAAACGGCTTTCAGCCAATCCTCTATTTTTAAAGATATCAACGAATATTCGCGTCAAGACTCACTTCGCGGTAGCATAACGCCAGAGCGGGTTTGGTGGGATTTAATTCATTATAACCTTTTTGTAGATGTTGATCTTGATAACAAATCTATTTCCGGAACGAATACGATTACTTATAAGCCAATAACAGAGCAATCTCGAATGCAAATTGATCTTCAGCAACCGATGAAGATTACCAATATAACCCAAGCAGAAAAAAATATTGAATTTACTCGGCGGGGCAATGTTTTTTATCTCGACCTTCCAAAGGATCTGCGAATTGGACAAAACTATCAAGTAAAGATCAGTTTTGAAGGGGTCCCGAAGGATGCACCAAATGCGCCTTGGGATGGAGGGTTTTCATGGAAAAAGGATGAGAATGGAAAGCCATTCGTAGCAACATCGAACCAAGGAATTGGTGCTAGCCTTTGGTGGCCATGTAAAGACCACATGTATGATGAGCCGGATAATGGCTTGACTTTAAGCATTCAAGTCCCAAAAAACTTGGTAGCTGTAGGCAATGGGCGACTTACCAAAACCAAAAAATCAGGAAAAGATAAAATCTACACTTGGACTGTTTCAAATCCTATCAACAACTATGGCGTCAATATCAATATTGGGGATTACGTCAATTTTTCTGAAAAATATCAGGGTGAGAAAGGCCCACTAGATATGAGTTATTGGGTGCTCAGCTATAATCTGGAAAAAGCCAAAGATCATTTTATAGATGCCAAAAGAGCGATGCAAGCTTTTGAGCATTGGTTTGGGCCTTATCCTTTTTATGAAGACAGTTATAAATTGGTAGAAACTCCATACTTAGGTATGGAGCATCAGAGTTCGGTTACCTACGGCAATGGATACCAGAAAGGATATAAAGGAAGAGATTTAAGCCAAACAGGATGGGGTCTTCTGTGGGATTATATCATTATCCACGAATCCGGTCATGAGTGGTTTGCCAACAATATTACCTACATAGACATGGCTGATATGTGGGTTCATGAGTCGTTCACTACGTATTCGGAAAGTCTTTTTATCGAATATCATTATGGACCAAAAGCTGCGAGTGAATACACCAGAGGAATGAGGTTATTCATCGATAATCAAAGACCGCTTATTGGTGATTATGGTGTCAACAATAGCGGCTCCAAAGACATGTACAATAAGGGTAATAATCTGTTACACACACTCAGACAAGTAGTCAACGATGACGAAAAATGGCGATCAACTTTACGCGGACTCAACGAAGCGTTTTATCATCAAATGGTGACAACCGACCAAGTGGAAAATTTCATTGCAGAGTCTGTAGTGCTTAATCTGGAAGGTTTTTTCGACCAGTATTTGAGAGATGCAAGGATACCCGTACTTGAATATAAGGTGCTTAATGGTAATCTAATCTATCGCTGGAGTAACTGCGTGTCAAACTTTGATATGCCAGTCAAAGTATATCACGGAGAACAAGAATTATGGCTTAAGCCAACCAATCAGTTCCAACAGTTACCTATCGAAGGTGAATTTTTAGGATTACAATCAGACCCCAATTTTTATATTTATACTTCCAATACCATGGGCGAGGGGAATTCGATTTCTTTGGACTAAAAATAAACCGCTTGTCTAAACCTTTGCTTGTTTAATCGGGTAATGAAGGTAATTTCCTATTTGAAACACATATTGATATGAAAAGATTTTTGAGTTTAAGTTTATTGGTTCTGAACTTCGTGGTTGTCGCACAAAACATGCCCACTGATTTTTTATCCAAAGAATTTCATAAAGAAAGGCGTGATTTGGTGAGAGAAAAAATGCCAGAAAATGCGGTCACCGTAGTATTTGCCAATCCCGTTAGAAATAGAGCTAATGATGTGGATTTCATGTACCATCAGGATCCCAACTTTTTTTACTTAACAGGATACACCGAACCGCATGCCGTTCTTTTAATTTTCAAAGAATCTCAAAAAGGGCCTGAAGGAAAATTTGATGAAATAATCTTCATTCAGCCGAGAGATGCTATGGCTGAAATGTGGAACGGGCGAAGGTTGGGTATTGAAGGCGTTCAAGAAAAACTTGCCTTCAATCAAGTATTTAATAACACTGATTTCAAAGACTTTAATATTGATTTTAGTCAATTTGATAAAGTATTATTTTATGACTTTCAGAATGACGTAAGAAACACCAGCACCGAAGGGGATCTTTTTGACCTGATCACTTGGTTTAAAGAGAAGGCTGGTTATCCATCTGATAAAACGCTCGAGGTAGAGGCTACCGCACAAAACCTAGACATGAAGGCTTTAGACGAAATAATGATTGAGCTTAGAGGCATCAAAACGCCAGAGGAAATAGCGCTTCTGAGAAAAGCTGTGGATATTTCCTGCATTGCTCAAGCCGAAGTGATGAAGGCCATGAAACCCGGAATGTCAGAACTCGAAATTCAAGGATTACATGAATATATATTCAAAAAATATCAGGCGGAGTACGAAGGCTACCCTTCAATAGTCGGGGCAGGAAATAACGGTTGTATTTTACATTACATTGAAAATTATAAGCCATCAGTCGAAAGCGACGAAATGATTTTGATGGATTTGGGTGCAGAATATCATGGATATACCGCAGATGTGACCAGAACAATACCCATTGATGGTAAATTTTCGAAAGAGGAAAAGGCGATTTATGATTTGGTATACAAAGCGCAGCAAGCCGCTATTGAAGCTTGCAAGCCCGGCGTAAATATCCGTAGAGATTTGGATCAGGGAATTGCCAGAAAGATCATCAATGAAGGTCTGGTCAAACTAGGAATTATCGATAGTGTAAATCAAAGGCACTTGTATTACCCACATGGCTTGGGGCATCATATAGGACTAGATGTGCACGACAAGGGGCGAAGAGACGCTTTAGCGGCAAACATGGCCATTACCATAGAGCCCGGTATTTACATTCCTAAAAATTCAAAATGTAATAAGAAATGGTGGGGAATTGCCGTAAGAATCGAAGATGATATACTGATTACGGAAGATGGTTATGAGCTATTATCTGACCTAGCACCACGAAAAAGTGGCGAGATTGAGAAATTAATGAAGCAGTCTAGTCCACTAAGTGATTATTCTTTACCAGTTTTAGACGTAAAATAGTTTGACTTAAAAATATAATTATCTACATTTGCACTCCTTTTAATTAACGAGGAAGAGAAATGGCTAAGAAAGGTAATAGAGTTCAAGTAATTTTAGAGTGCACTGAGCATAAGCTCACTAGTTTGGCGGGCACTTCTCGTTACATAACGACTAAAAATAGAAAAAACACTCCTGAACGTATTGAATTGAAGAAATACAATCCGATCATGAGAAAATATACTGTACACAAAGAAATTAAATAAGCATGGCTAAGAAAGTAGTTGCAACCCTAAAACAGCCTGGTGGAGCAAAATTTGCGAAAGTCATCAGAGCAGTAAAATCAAAATCAGGATCTTATACATTCAAAGAAGAAATGGTTCCTGAAGCGCAAGTAAAAGACGTACTAGCTAAAAAGTAATTTAGCGAGATATCATATCACAACTAAAAGTCCCTTATACAGGGACTTTTTTTGTTTAAATCCTAAAGTATATTTCCTATGGCATTATTTAAGAATATTTTTTCGAAGGAAAAAAAAGAAACACTTGACAAAGGACTAGAAAAGTCTAAAGAGAATTTCTTTAACAAACTTGGGAAAGCAGTTATAGGAAAATCCACGGTGGACGATGATGTTCTCGATGAGTTAGAAGAAGTGCTCATTACCTCGGATGTGGGAGTAGATACTACCGTGAAAATCATTAAGAGGATTGAAAAGCGGGTAGCAAAAGATAAATACCTCAACACCTCAGAGTTGAATAAGATTTTGCGAGAGGAGATAGCCGGCCTCCTTTCAGAGAATAATACGCAAGACATGGAAAGTTTTGCCTTGCCTGAGGTGAAAGGCCCTTATGTCATGCTTGTCGTTGGCGTGAATGGCGTGGGCAAAACCACCACCATCGGTAAGTTAGCTGCGCAGTTAAAGGGCTTAGGCAAGCATGTAGTGCTAGGAGCCGCAGATACTTTCCGAGCAGCAGCGGTAGATCAATTGATACGGTGGGGAGAAAGAGTTGGGGTAACGGTGATTTCGAAAGGAATGAATACTGACCCTGCGAGTGTTGCATTTGATGCAGCCAAATATGGTGTGGACAATAATGCAGATGTGGTTATTATAGATACGGCAGGTCGGCTACACACCAAAGTGAACCTTATGAATGAACTGAGTAAAATAAAAAAGGTCATACAAAAATTTATTCCAGATGCTCCTCACGAAGTATTGCTCGTTTTGGATGGAAGTACTGGGCAAAATGCTTTTATACAAGCCACAGAATTCACCAAAGCGACGGAAGTCACCTCACTAGCGATTACAAAACTTGATGGTACAGCAAAAGGCGGAGTTGTAATTGGAATTTCAGATCAATTTAAAATTCCAGTGAAATATATTGGGGTGGGAGAAAAGGTGGAAGACCTGCAGGTTTTCAATAAAGTGGAATTTGTAGACTCCTTTTTTAAGTAAAAGCCCTATATCAACTAACGTATTATTGATTAATCTTCGTATTAATCAAACAAAAATTAATTAAATTCGTAATTAAACTGCAAACAATCCCTACTCTGAAAAAATTACTTTCAATATTATTCTTTTCACTTTGTTGCCTAAGCGGGTCATATGCTGATGTAGTAAGTACTGGAGAAGCAGGAAAGAGTGAAGAAAACCTTAAATCTGGTAACGAAGAACCGAAAGAAGTATCGAAAAATGAATCTTCTGAAGACTTGGAATACCTAGCAGCCAAAGTTGATTCCACGGCAAATTTTAACACTAGTTGTAAATTCAATTTTATCTTTTATTTCATTTACAAAATGAAATATGATGAAAATGCTGAATTGAGCACAGAATTAAATTATCAACTGTAAGTATCCCCTGTTATTTGTGGTAATCTTCTATTTCTTTTAAGCTGATTCTTCTTTCATAGAAAGCTTTTCCAAAGATTACCCCATAAAGACCCATACCTTCCATTTTCTTGATATCATCCATATGGCGAACTCCGCCACTTGCAAAAATGCATAAGTCAGGAAAGCGCTTCAATAGCTTCTCATAAAGATCAAATGCGGGTCCCTCAAGCGTTCCTTCTTTAGAGATATCGGTCGTTTTTAGATACTTCAATCCTCGATCATAGAAATAAGCAATATGATTTTCCAGATTTAATTCTGTGTTTTTTTGCCATCCGCCTACTTTGATAAATCCATCAAGTGAATCAGCACCTAGTGCGATTTTTTCACGGCCGTAAGACATGATCCAGGAAGCAAATAGTTCTTTGTTGTGTACCGCTACAGAAGCTGAGGTAATACTTTCGGCACCATACTCAAACGCCTTTCCTACTTCTCCATCAGTGTGGATACCACCAGCAAAATTGATCGATAAATCGGTGTAGCCGGAAATAAGCTGCAATGTTTCAAAATTCTTCACACTGCCGGCTTTAGCTCCTTGCAAGTCTACAAGATGAATCCTTTTGACTCCATGATCCGCAAACTGCTCGGTAATTTCTAATGGACTTACGTCATAGACTTTTTCATTGTCAAAATCACCTTTCGTCAGTCGGGTAGTTCTTCCTTTAATTACCGAAATAGAGGGGACTAGTAGCATGTTGTTAATGTTATTTGTGGGGTTAAATCAGATAGCTTCTTCACAAATATAGTTCATGGTCTGCTAATTGAGATGGACTAATTTGAATCCTTCTCCATGTACCGTGAGTAGTTGAATAGAATCATCTTCCTTTAGATATTTTCGGAGTTTGGCAATATATACATCCATACTTCGTGCATTAAAATACGAATCGTCTCGCCAGATTTTTTTAAGCGCGATGCTTCTGTTTACGGTGCTGTCCATGCTTTCTACCAGAAGTTTTAACAGCTCGTTTTCTTTAGTGGTCAGCTTTACTTCACCTGATGGCAAAAAAAGCTTATTATTGTTGGGTTGGTATTTTAACTTCCCAATATTTAGTTCTGAAGGTAGTTCGACTGGCTTATTGGTATTGTTGACGCGGTTCATGATTGCTTGAACCCTCAGTAGTAAAATTTCCATACTAAAGGGCTTTGTGATATAATCATCTGCCCCGATTTTAAACCCTTCGATCATATCTTCTTTTAATGACTTGGCCGTTAAAAATATAATGGGAATAGTAGGTTCTATTTCTTTGATTTCTTTGGCTAATTGGAACCCGTCCTTTTTGGGCATCATTAGGTCAAGTATACAAAGATCAAATTTACCGGGTTGAAATACTTCCGCACCTTCTTCACCATCTTTACAAAGTCTTGTTTGAAACCCCTTTAAGTTCAAATATTCATGAAGAATCTGCCCTAAATTAGGGTCGTCTTCTGCGAGTAATATGCGCGTTTTTTCCATTTTCTTTTATTTCGATTTTGTGTGCTAATTGATGCAATCTGCTCGGCTTTTGTTGATTGTGGAGCACTTTAATATAATCGATTGCTTCCTTATATCATGGGCAATGTAACCGTAAAGGTACTTCCTTTACCTAGCGTGCTGTCAACCGTAATGTCTCCATCGTGCGCATGAACCATGTTTTTGACGTAAGACAATCCAAGTCCAAAACCTTTCACATTGTGTATATTTCCGGTAGAGACCCGAAAAAATTTGTCGAAAATATGTTTTTGTGCCTCTCGTGACATGCCGATTCCATGGTCCTTCACGCTCAGATATACATTGCGTTTATTGTGCCAAGTACGGATAAATATATTGGGGCTTTCTTCTGAATACTTCAATGCATTGTCTATCAGATTTACCATGATATTGAGTAGATGCGTGTGATCCACGTTTACTTTTATATCATCAGGAACTTCGAATGACTTTCGGATTTCACCTTGCTGATCTTCCACCCGGAATTTCATTGTTTCGTAAGCTTCATTAGCAATCTCATTGATGGCTATTGGCTCTAGTATCAGGTTCAAATCATTCTTATCAATGGCTGCCATTTGTAACACACGCTCCACCTGATCGGAAAGCCGATGGTTTTCCTCAGAGATCACTTTGATGTAGCGGTCGCGCATTTCATCAACTTGTTGAATGTCTTTATCTCTAAGTGCCTCGCTGGCCAAGGATATCGTAGCTATGGGCGTTTTGAGCTCATGCGTCATGTTGTTGATAAAATCAGTTTTCATCTCTGAAATCTTCTTTTGCCTGATGATGGTATGGATGCTGTAACCAAATGACCCAATGATAATTAAAATTAAAAAACCTGAAGATGCCATGGTGAGCCAAAGCTTTTTGATCAGGAACTTTTCCTGATTGGGGAAATTCAGCACCAACCAGTTCGTCTCACCCATCAAATCATTGGGAAATAGATTGGCTTTTAGGTCGCTGTTAGCGAGCTCATCCTTTTTAAGCCTATTATTTATCAGTAAAAAACGATTTTGGGAGGGAGAAATAATGCCATAATCATACGCAATATCAATCCCCTTGTTACTCAATTCTTTATGGATAATGGAATCTAGTTGGGTGGGGTTGAATCTTGCCATCAATGACCGATTGGGAATGAGGATGTTCTCTAAAACTTGAAAAAACATTTGAGATTTTCTTGCCACTTTGTTTAGTTGCTCCCTGAGCGCAAGGCTTTGTTCTGCCAGCTGTTGTTCTGCTATTGTTTTATTTCCAATCCCTTGATCTTCTATATCCAAAACCAAACTAAACCCATCCATACTTATTAGTGTGTCTGTCCTGAATTGGCGATTGCCCTCCGGTGAGGATTCTTCATTTTCCCCGTTTCGATTGGGTTGCTGATTAAAAAAAGGGAATTGCCCTCCGGCAGTCGTGCTAGCGTAAGAAAACTGTGTGGTGAAGGCACCTTGGAAAAAGCTTTGGGATTGATTCAAGGCAATCAATGCTTCTTGTTTTTCCAGCTTGTCCGAAACCTGGATCAGCGCCTGCTGAACGTCGGATTTGAATTGTTGATTGTTCGCTCGAATCAAAGTATCAACCCAATATAACTGGAATGCAATGAGGCCAATCATGGCGATACCCATCAACCCAATTACCCATCGCAAAGTCGATTGCTTCATGTTTCAAATTTACGTGTAAACCGTCTCTGAAGTTCTTAATTAACCATTTTTAACAAGGAAGGAATGGCTCTTGGTGAATGGGTGATGAGTGATTGGTTGAATGATTGGGTTTGTTTGGTGGGTTAGGTTTTTTGTCTGGGTGAACTTGTGATCATTGTCTTTTTAAAAGATGAAATTGATAATGCTTTATGTCAAAATCCCTGTTCCAAAAGGGTGAATCCTACGCCGTGATGGTTTTTTATGGTAAGCTGGTCGTCTTCTTTCAAGTACTTCCTGAGCCGAGAAACAAATACATCCAAACTCCGTCCCTTAAAATAGTCGTCTTCGCCCCAAATCTCCACGAGAATGGAGGATCGTTTGACAAGGTTATTCTTTTTGTCAAACAACATTTGAAACAGTCTGCCCTCCATCTCTGTCAAGTGATAGCTGGTGTCTTTTACTTTCAATATCAAATTGGAATTATCAAAAGAAGTATCCTTGGAGATCAACTGATCCGAGTCTGGCAGCATACTCTTGCTCTCTGATCTTCGTAAAAAAACATTTACCCGATAAATCAGCTCTTGCATGGAAAATGGCTTGGATACATAATCATCTCCGCCAACTTCAAACCCTTTGAGCCTGTCCTCCTCCTGCGACCGTGCTGTCAAAAAAATAATAGGAACAAACTCATCTAATTTACGAATATTGAGCGCCACATTAAAGCCATCGAGCTTTGGCATCATTACATCCAGTATGATTATGTCGTACTGTCTTGGAGCAAAAAGCGCCATAGCTTCCTGACCATCGGCACTAGAAGTTACGTCAAATCCGCCTTGGGTTAAATGGTCGTTAATGACAAAATTTAGATTGGGATCGTCCTCTGCGAGCAATATTTTTCTCATACTTTTGGCAATTTTATGGTGAAGCAAGTTCCGGTCTGATCGCTTTCCAGATAGATAGTGCCTTTGAGCAGCTTTACACTTTTTTTAACGATAGACAACCCAAGCCCAAAACCTTTCACGTCATGGGTGTTGCCTTGCGATACGCGGTAAAATTTTTGAAATATCTTTTTATGTTCCGATTTTGGGATAAATCCCCCTCGGTTGTAAACACTAATCACAGCTTTATTGCCGACACTTTCTGTG
>Ga0136601_1000913_pt1 | contig 10856 bp, 19 predicted proteins | sample AntRauMFilla2699_FD_181020 | JGI IMG/M metagenome (GOLD analysis project Ga0136601, IMG submission 181020) | Saline lake microbial communities from Rauer Islands, Antarctica - Metagenome Filla 2 #699 | ecosystem: Environmental > Aquatic > Non-marine Saline and Alkaline > Saline | place... | reverse complement strand
CGTAACTCATAGTTTTTGTTTTCGTTGGACAAAGATACTAATTGTTTTTGATTGACAAGATAAAAAAATAAATAATTATTTACTGAATAAATTAGGTTTATATATAAGTTTATGCTTATATTTGTGGGGAACAATAAAACAAATAGACATGACAACTTTAACAAACACAACAGGAAGCAAAAAAGTAAATATCTCAACAAGTGCAATGGGAACAGTAACAGCAATGTATGTTCAAGTTTATGCCGGACAAGAGCAAGTTTTAAACACTAAGTCTTACAAATCTTTAAAAATGGCTACAAAATGGGCAAACAAACAACTAAACTAAGCGAAAGCGGATGGATTTACTGCTTTAAAAGAGGCAGTAAATTCGTTTTCTTAGATAGGAAAGATGTGCTTATTAAGAGCTTTGACACTTATAATGAGGCTGTCACGTTTGCAAATAGCAATATTAACCTAATCAACTAACTGTAATGACAATCAAACAACTAAAAAAAGAAACAGGCTTAAAGCCAAAAGATATAGCTAAATTATTTGATTTGAGTTACGGAAGCTTCGCTAACAGTTCAGCAAGGGGAAGATATGAAAATGCACTATGTAAATTCTATGAGTTCATGAAGGCTAATGAATCTTTAAAAAATTTTAAAGAAAGTTCTTTCATTGAAAAAGCCCCACCAAATTAATGCTAGGGCTAAAACAAATCAAACTTATAAACTATGAATATCAAAAGTAAGGAATAAACTGTTTAATATTCGAAAATTGTTTATCTTTGATAAAACAAAACTATGAAAGCACACACTAAGATTTACATGAAGGCTTTCGGCTATTCAGAAGGAGAGTTCATCCCTTGCGAGATAAGCGGTTACTTTTCTAATGATATTCATCATATAGAGGCTAGAGGCATGGGAGGGGATCCAACCCGGCAAAAGGATCGAATAGAAAACCTGATGGCAGTGACTAGGAAATATCATGACCTATACGGAGATAGCCCTGAGTTTATGGCTTATCTTTATAGACAGCATGAGCAATCCATGATAGATGCAGGCGTAAAATTTAGCGAAAAATACATCCATGATAAGATAGACTATTATTCACAGATAGAAAAATTTACTTCCGAAATGCTTAAAAACTTAAACTAATGAAAAACAAACAAGCAGCTCAATTAACTATGCTAATACTAGGCCTTATAAATTTAGTTCTATTGATAAATATGTTCTTTGATTACCATTCGGCTAAGGTGGGAGCTTTCTGCTTCATTTTCTTAACAATAATTATAATCAATCATAATAAGTGATGGCAAAAAACGGAAGTGTTCACCCGACAAGAATATTTAAGACACCTGAAGACCTCGAGAAGGTATGGAATGATTATAAGGAAGATATAAAGATTAAAGAAAACGATTGGAAGAAAGTTCAATACGTAGGCAAGGATGGTAAAAAAGTTTCAGACTCCGTTAAAATACCTTATACCCTTGAAGGTTTAAAGAGGTATTGTTGGGATGAAAAGATAGGACGCATAGAACAATATTTTGTTAATCAAGATGAAGATTATACTGAGTTCCTTAGTGTCTGCGCGCGTATTAAGAATGAAATCAGGGAAAATCAGATAGTAGGAGGCATGAATGGTTTTTTTAATCCAAGCATAACCCAACGATTGAACAACTTGAAAGAAGTAACTGAGAGCAGTATTACTCAGAACATAAAGCTTCTAAATATAGATCCGCTCGACAGCAGTAATGATTAATGAACGCTAACCAATTTGATAGCCCAAACAACAGCCCTAAGAAAAATAGCATCCTTAAAAAAAAAGATTAAGGTTATTCAAGGTGGGCAAGGCGCGTCTAAGACTTTCTCAATACTAATCCTATTAGTCAATCACGCATCAAGTATAGAAAATAGGGAGATACTAATTCTATCTGCTGAGCTCACTAAGATGCGCTTAACCGTAATTAAAGACTTCGTTAAGATAATGAAGTCCTTCGGAATATATGAAGATACTAGCTTTATTGCAGGAACACTTTACCGTTTCCCTAATGGCTCATTCATCAAATTCATTGGCTTAGACAAGCAAGATGTAGGAAAGGGTTTGAGGTCTCATGTAGCTTATTTCAACGAAGTCAACAGGATAGATTCTGAGACTTATAGGCAAGTAGCTACCAGGGCTGATGCTGTTTATTGTGATTACAATCCTGATGCCAACTTCTTTATTCACGATGAAGTAGTGCCAAGAGATGACTGTGACTTTATTAAGTTAACATTCCAAGATAATGAAGAGTTAAAACCAAGTGAAAGAGACGAGATACTAAGATATAAAGATCTTGGATTCCATGAAGATGGAGAAATAAAAAATAAGTATTGGGCTAACATGTGGTCAGTGTATGGGCTTGGAGAAGTGGGCTCAATCGAAGGAGCTGTTTTTGAAAATTGGGAGGTTGGGAAATTCGACAAAAGTATACCTTTTTATTATGGTCTAGATTTTGGATTTGTCAATGATCCTGATGCTTGCGTTAAAGTGGCAATTGATGAGAAACTGAAGCGTATTTATGTTGATGAAATTTTCCACGTTAACGGACAAAAGACCGACCAACTAACGGCAAGAATAAAAGCATTACCTTCAGGACAAGTAGTAGCAGATTCAGCAGAACAAAGGCTAATTGATTATTTAAGGACTAACAGCAACAGAAATATTCGAGCAGTAAAGAAAGGCAGCGGCTCAGTAATGCAGGGAATTAAGCTACTGCAAAACTATGAGTTGATAATAGCTGAGGGCTCGGATAATTTGATTAATGAATTGAGGAACTACAAGTGGAATGATAAAACAAAGGTAGCTCCATTGGATGCTTGGAATCATTTAATTGATGCGCTAAGATATGTAGTGTGGACTTATTCAGCGAGGCAGTTTGAGAATCAAGATATTTATGAAGACGTGCATACGAAAATTGCAAGAGGGGAAAGTGTAGGAAGTGAGGGTATCGAATGGTAAAAAATAAACATATGAAAATAACAATACCAGAGTCATTAGAAGAGATGACCCTAGAGCAGCTTATTGAGCTAGGAGATATTAAAGATGCAACAGAGCAAGCAGACTATGTAATTAAGGAAATATGCAAAGTTAATCCTGCTAAAGTTCATCCAGAGGACAAGCTGCCAATCTTGGCCACAATCAATCATTATATGACTGAGAATAAAGTTAGCTCTGCCCCGTTGCACTTTGAGACTAATGGCCGCAAGTTCAGCACTTTAAAAAACTTGCTAAATATTAAAGTCAGGCACTTTATTGAGTTGGTAAATTCAAAAGTAGATGGAGATAGCTTGAGCAACTATCATCTTGTTGCTGCTTGCATGTATAGAGAAGACTGGAGCAAGGAGTTCGACGAGGATGAAGTGATAGATAATGCAGGTATGTTTTACGAAAGTTCGTCTAAATTTAGTTTTTGGGGTGTGGAAAAATATTCCGAGTTAGTATCTTTGCTACAATCGACTTACCCAATTTTGTACGAAGGTAAGCAGGAAAATAAGGAAAGCGAAGGGCGAAGAGCTTATTCAATGCTAAATGGATTAGCAAAAGACGATCCAACTAAATGGAAGGTCGCTGAGAATTTGGAATTGTGGAGGGCGTTCGTATGGATGGAGGAGAAGGAAATCGAAAGGCAGAATACTAAGCAATGAAAAGCAGCAGCAAAGAAGTAATTGAATCAGTGATTGAGTTAACTAATAACTTGATGATAGATTACTTGCCGGGAGGAGCTGAATATCTTTCTAAGCTAGAATTTACAGGAAAAGACTTCCCAAAGCTATTTGTCTTCTATCAAGAAGCAGCACAGATTCAACAACAAACTAATAATGTAAGGCTTACTTTTAGATTCTTAGATGTAGTAGGAGGCATTAACAACCAGTGGAGAAGAGACTACGAGATTAAGAGCGACATGGAGCAGGCAGCTTCTTTATTGATTGACTTGCTGCAAAGCTACAATGTTTTAGTGAGCCCAATTGATGAAAGCTATCAGCCTGTCTATGCAACTTATGGAGACGAATTAAGCGGCATAGAAATGAGCGTAACCTTTCCAATAATGAAACCTTGCTTAATTCCTATTGCTCCAATTATTCCTAATAATTCATTTCCTTATACATTCCCATTCACACTATCATAACATGGCACTAATAACATATCCAGATAAAATTACAGGCGACCAATTCACTGGCGTAAATGCAACCGAAGTGAAAGACGTAGTTAATACCAATGATGGATTAGTAACAGCTAACACATCTTCTATTGTAACAAACGTAACAGATATATCGGCTAGGCTACCTTTGGCAGGAGGTACGATGACAGGTTCAATTTTAGGCAATCAACTCATTCAAGGCTTTAGAGGTACTGGAACTACAGTAGTAGCATCCAATAATTTAATTGCAGCTTGTACTGCTCCTAATGCTTTTTATAAGGTAGATTCATCATCTGGAGCTATTGTTATAACAATAGGAGATGCGGATGTTCCAAACGCATCTGGTTGGGAATATGAATTTTTTGTAGACAATTTAGATAATGATATTTCATTTGCCGTTTCAGGAGCACAAACGATAAAGTCACTTGATGGTAATTTAAAACTTGATGGCCTTTATTCTGCGGCTATCCTAAAGTATATAGCTACTAATGAATGGGCATTAATCGGAAGTTTGAAAGCATGATAGGAACTAAGCTAGGTATTTATTCGCAAAAGGGAGCAGAAATTCCTTTATTATTAGACTTATTCCCCAATGCTGAATCAGCTTATGCATTAGACAAGTTAAGAAATGCTTATACTGGTAGTTGCATAAGAGTTAGGCGTTCAAGTGATAATGCAGAGTTAGATATTGGATTTGTAGGTAATAATTTTGACACAGCAAGTTTGTTGACATTCGTAGGTGCAGGCAATGGATTTGTCTCAAAGAGGTATGACCAATCTGCAAATTCATTTGATTTATTACAAGCATCAGCAGCAAATCAACCCCAAATAGTTAGTTCGGGAAGCATAGTAACAGAATCAGGATATTCAATGATTGATTATGATGGAGCGAATTCTTCTATGGAAACAGCTAGTGGGTTAAATTTTGGAACTTCTTCGAGGTCTGTATTTATTGTTCAGAAATCTGATGCAACAGGAAATGGTTCAAGGTTAGCCTTAAATAGCTCTTATACACCTTCGAATGCGTGGATTATTACTCCAGAAATTGCTATTAGAACTGGTTCAACCACTTGGGTTACTTCAACGCCAACTTCAACAACTAATATTTCTTTAATATCTAATATTTATTTAGGTGGAAATTTATTTGCAGGTAATTCTATGTGGTTAGATGGTGATGTAGTTAGTAGAACTAGTGGAACTGATGGAACGCCAAACACATTAAATACACCAATGTTTGAGGGGTTGCACGGTGCATTATATTTTAACGGAAAAGCGGATTTAACAGTAGTTTACAAATCAGACCAAACAGCCAACTTAACAGCAATAAATAACTTCATAAAAACAAAATATGGAATATCTTAAAGCAACAAAAAAGCAATGTGAAGACTATAACTCAATTGTTAGTGTAGCAGAGAAATACGATGGAATATCTACGACTCAATGGGCAGAAGTGATTGAGATAGAAGGGTTATTTTACATTCCATTTAACGAGAAATACCCAAGTGAATTAACTAAGGTTAGAGAACTACCGATAGTCGATGTAGATATTTAATACAAAAACATATACCCATTATATAAAGAAACAAAATGAGTGGAAAATATATAAACTTTAAAGCATTAACTAAAATTGAAACTGCCGCAGGGTGGGATGAAGAAGATTTATGGTTAATATTTGGAGATCAAAAAAACGATAAGAATTATTATATGTCTGATGAAGTATTTGCTCAGATACTAATAGACAAAGGATTAATTCCAGCAGGTACTATAGTTAGTACTTCTTTTAATTTAATTACTGGAGCAACTGTACAATTAGCACTTAATAGTATTGATTCTAACTTTGGTATTACTAATGCAGCAGTTGCTTTAAATCTTTTAAATATTAATAATAATACTTCTGCTATAGAGAGTAATGGTACTAATATTAGTACTGCTCAAACTACTGCTAATAATGCATTCGGATTAGCAATAAGCAATCAAACAGCAATAGGAAGCATTGTATCAGCAAATGGATCAGTTACTACTCATAATGATGTAACAAATGCTGGTTCAGGTAGTATTATATCTACGGCTGAAAGAAATAATATTGCAGGATCTGTAACAGTGCATTCAGATGTAACAAATGCTGGCTCAGGTATTATAATTTCAGCAGGAGAAAGAACTGCTATTTCAACTAATCAAGGAAATATAAATACTAATTTAGCTAAAATTTCAGCAGATGGTTCTATTAGTACACATTCAGATGTTACTTATAATAATCTTACACCAGGTCAAATTTTAATCTGGTCTGGAACTGAATGGTTAAATAGTGCAGCACCTACAACTAATACTGCTAATGTAACTAGTGCAGGAGCTTTAATGGATAATGAGGTAACTAATCTTGCACAGATAAAATCTTTTGATTCTACGGATTATGAACCAGCTAAAGGAGTAGATGATAATTTTGTAACTGATGCACAATTAGTTACAATAGGTAACACAAGCGGAATTAATACAGGTGATCAAGATTTATCAGGCAAACAAGATGTTTTATTATCTGTAGGAAGTCCTCTTTCAGCTACAGGTAGTGTATCTACTTTAGAAGTAAGTGGAATATCTTTAATAACTACAGCAAGTGGAGCTGTTAATATTATTGTTGATGATGCTGGAGGTAATCCAGTATCTATCGGTACAGAATTTAAAGTGTTTCATGTTGATGGTGTAAATGCATTAACTTTTTCCGTAAGTGGCAGTCAAGCTATAATTTCAGTTGGTTCTTCTTTAACGTCATCAGGAATTGGAGCTAGAATGACTTTAACTAAATATGCAGCTAATAGCTGGTTATTATCAGGAGACATATAAACAATTATAAAATTTAAATAATTAAACAATAAACTTTTTGCAATGTTACTACAATTAGGACAAGATCAATTAATATCAAAAGCTTTTGAACAAAGTTTTGTAATAGGATTATTAGTAATATTATTAATAGTTGCTGCTTTTTGGATAAGAAGCATTAGTAAAGAAAAAAACGATGTACAATTATCTAAAGATAATATCGTAAAGGAATCTTTAGGTATTATAACACTAGTTGAATCACAGTTAATGGAAAATAAAGCAGTTAATGATAATGCTATTTTAACTAGAAATGAGATATTGACCGAAATCAAGTTACTTAAAGTAGTACTTGAAAAAAAATAAATTAAAAAATGGGATTTTTTACAAAACAAAAAAAAGAACTTAGTTTTCTTGAACAAGAGTTTTATAGGAAAAAGAAAAAATTAGAAGAAAAATTTTCTATTGCAGCTAAGTTTACAAATGAATTTGAAGAATTTAAAGTTGATTTTGAAATAGGAGAAGAATGGCAATTATTAAAAGTACATTCAAATGGTCATATTGAATTTAGATGTTTTTCTTCTGATGCTAAAGAACTTATTAATGGTCAAGAAAAAATTACTAAGTCAGCTCAAAACTTTTGGAGAAAAGGTTCTTTTGTAAAAACTCATTATCATACAGAAGCGGATGAATATATATATTTAGTACATGGAGTTTTAGAAATTTTAACTAAAAATAAAGATGGCAGCTTTACAGAAAATACTTATAATTCATTAAGTAAACAACCTATATTAATAAAAGCAGGAACACATCATTTTATGAAATGTTTGGCTCAAGCTTCTTTTGTAACTAAATTTGTATTTATATAACATTATGGAAATAAAAAAATTTTGGAAAGATATTATATGGGATTCAATTTCTAATAAAGTAAGCAGTAAAAAACTTATGGCAATAATATCTTTTATAGCAGCTTTAATATTAATTTTTGGTAATTCTTGGTTTAATTTTAAATTAGACTATGTAGCATTAGGAACTTTATTAACTATGGCAGGGTTTAATGCTGCATTAAGTGTTAATGAAAAAATTAAAATACATAAATAAATTATGAGTTTAAAACAATTACAAAAAACTTTAAAGTTAGTTCCTGATGGATTATTTGGTCCCAATACTTTTAAAGCAGCATCTTTTTATTTAGGTATACCTACTCATTTTAGAGCAGTACATTTTTGGGCGCAAGTTTCTCATGAAACTGGTAATTTTAAATTATTTGAAGAAAATTTAAATTATTCAACTAAAGGGCTTAGAGCTATTTTTGGTAAGTATTTTAAAACGTACGAAGAAGCTCAAAAATATGCAAGAAAACCTAGTATGATAGCTAATAAGGTTTACGGAAATAGAATGGGTAATGGTGATGAATTATCTGGTGATGGATGGAAGTATAGAGGTAGGGGGGCTTTACAATTAACAGGTAAATATAATTATGAAGATTTTGCAAACTATATGTCAAATGATGCTATTATATTTCATCCTGAATTAGTAAGTGATAAATATGCTTTTGAAAGTGCTATGTTTTATTTTGATAATCATAATCTTTGGGATATTTGTGATAAAGGATTAGACGAAAAAGAAATTAAACAATTAACTAAAAGAATTAATGGCGGCTTTAATGGGTTAGCACATAGAATACAACTTACTAATAAATATTCTAAATGGGATATTTAAAATAATTTAATTATGAATAAAGTTATATATACTGTATTGGTTATTTTAATTTTATTATTAGTTGCTGGAGGAATTTATTACTCTAATAAAGTAAATAGTTTACAAAAAGCATTAGATGATACTATTGAATTAGTAGCTGATACTATTATGACTACTCCAGACTTAATTTCAACTACGTCTGCTGTTATTAATTCAAAAGATGGGGTACTCGTACCAAAAATTATTTATCGTGATACAGGGAGCTTTAAATTAGTTCCAATAGTTTCATATGATACTATTCGAGAAATAGATACTATTAAAGTATTAGTGGATTATTATTCATTAAAAACATATAGAGATTCTATTGAATCTCAAGATGTAAAAATAATAGTAGTAGATACTCTTCAAAAAAATAGTATATTTGCAAGACAATATTTGGTTACTAATCTTAGAACTGAAGACTTTTTTAAAAAAAGAATGGTTTATATTGGTGGTACAGTTGGGTTTAATAATCAGTTTATGATTGGGCCTTCTGTTAATTATTTGGATAAAAAAAATAATTCCTTTGGTTTAAAGTATTTATTTTCTCCTAATAATGAAAAAACATTATTATTAAATTATTCTAAAAAAATAGTATTTAAAAAATAAATATGAATAAGAAAGATAATATTATTAAGTTTTTACAAAAAAAACCTGGGTATCGTAAAGAAAACCCAAACAGGTTACAAAAAGTAATTGACAAACAATTAAATATTAGAAGTACTTATAATGAATGTGATGAAGCGTTAAAAGAATTTAGAAAAGAATTTAAAAATAAAAATAAATCTACTAATGAAGTAAAAGAAAACTTTGATATTAAATCTAAAGATACTCTTTATGAAAAACATTTAAAAGACTTAGGCATAAAAAAATCAGATGTTAAATCTGTAAAACATTGGCAAACAATAAAAGGAGAAGCTAGATTTTCTGTTGTTACTAAAAATGAAAATAAAGTTGAATCTAATTTAGATTTAGATAAGTTTAATACTTATTTAGATAAATACCCAACTCCTTCTGAATTATTGTATGAATTATCTACTGTTTCAAATACAGGTGTTCATTGTATTGCTGATTTACATATAGGGTCTTTTGTTAAAAATATGATTCTTACACCTGATTACAATATTAGTATTATTAAATCTCGACTAGAATTAACAGCTAAATTGATAAACAGTGAGTATAATAAAGAAAATTATATCTTTATTATGGGTGATTTATTTGAATCAATTACTGGATTAAATCATATAAATTCTTGGAAACAATTAGAGCTATATGGTACAGATGCTATGATAGCAGCCTTTGAATTAATACGATATTTTTTATTACAAATTAAAAATTTAAAAGGTGTGTATGTTGTAGGAGGTAATCATGACAGATTAACATCTAATAGTCAAGAAGATACTTCTGCTGATGGTGCTAAATTAGTTGCATACTTTCTTAAAAGAGATTTTCCTACTATTGATTTTGAATTTTCTGATGTTGTCATAAGTAAAACAATTGATAATATTAATTATATAGCTACTCATGGTCATTTAGGTTTATCGAATAAAACTATTGAAGCATTGTTATTAAACTATGCTCCAAAAAATAATAATTATAATGTAGCATTATCTGCTCATTTACATAGTAGAAAAAAGAAAGAACTTATTGGGGATTCAATATTTGGTGACTCAGTTAAATATTCAGGCTATGTAGTGCCTTCTGTGTTTACAGGTAATGATTGGTCTGAGAAGGCAGGATTTACTTCTACATCAGGATATATGAGTTTTCAAAATATGTTTAATATACCAAAGGTATCTTATATACCTTTAAAATAAAATAAAATGGCTGTTCAACAAACATTAGATAATATAGCTTATGAAATAATTGAATTAATTCGTCCTACAAGAGTTGATGATTCTGATATAGACTTAAGACTAATTAAAGAAAGAATAAACGATCTTAGGGCTTTGTATTTGTATAGGGAACTATCTTCTCTTGGGCCAATAGAACAGACTTACGTACAAACTTTAGGGTGTGTAGCTGTAGAATCTATTGATACTGTAGAGTGTCCTCAATTATCAGGTACTAATACTATATTAAGAACTACTGTTAAAATACCCAAACCTTTAGAAATTAAGGGTAAATTGTTATTTACTCGAATAGG
>Ga0136601_1000912_pt1 | contig 10860 bp, 11 predicted proteins | sample AntRauMFilla2699_FD_181020 | JGI IMG/M metagenome (GOLD analysis project Ga0136601, IMG submission 181020) | Saline lake microbial communities from Rauer Islands, Antarctica - Metagenome Filla 2 #699 | ecosystem: Environmental > Aquatic > Non-marine Saline and Alkaline > Saline | place... | reverse complement strand
TAGATAAACATCTGGCACTACAAGATAAGCTTGTTCATGGAAACGATGTTCATTTTGAATAAACAAATGTGAACCATTTTATGCATCAAATATAGTTCATACTTTTTTACCTCTCTAAAAAAGTATCGCAAAAACGAGACAATTTCAAAACGCCCTCTAAACGGGGCGGTTTTTTCTCTAAACGGAAAAAACTTGAGTTGAAATCGAAAGATTACGACGCAGCGCTAGCGCTGCGTCGCCGATCAACCTCTATTGAATCATGACCACAGTGATGAGGTATACGTAACGGTTCTCGTAGAGATGCGAGGATTTCGCGCCAACATAGTGCGGTTAGAAAAATAATGAACATAGTGATTATATTTTCTTATGCAAAGCCCCGCAGCAACGTGGCGCATATCCAGAGCTGTTCATGATGAAATTTGGTTGCCGTGCCTGCGCCGGGGGCGCGGCAGACAGGCTATGCTTAGGCATTAGCAGGCAGGGGTATGCAAAAAGGGATGTGATTGTTTTGGCAGTAAAAGATGAATATAGTAATACGGAAGTATAATAATGAGATTGCTTCGTTATACTTCCTCGCAATGACGTGGCTTGACCTAACGAGATTCCCGACTGCGCGGGAATGACCGTAGTAAAGATGAGAACCTAAGTTTCACCAAAAACTAATTCTTCTTTAATTCGTCTCGAATCTCTTTCAATAATTTGATATCAGCTGGATCTTCTGGTGATTTTGCCGGTTGAGTCTCGTCTTCTTTTTTACGTAGTTTCAAAATAAAACGCACAATAAAAAACAACACCATAGCTATAATGAAGAAATCAATAATAGCTGCGATTAGACGTCCGTACTCAAACACTGCTGTACCAACCTCTACAGTTAATTCCTCGAATGAACTATTAGGCACAATTAGGCTTAATAATGGTGTTATAATTGTATCAACTATTGATGTGACAATAGCACCAAAAGCAGCACCTATAATAACACCGATAGCTAAGTCAACGGCATTACCCTTTACGGCAAATTTTTTAAAGTCATTCCAAAAATTAGTCATATTGTATCCTATGTATTAAGACTCATAAATTCCTACCCTATCATTATATCTTATCACATAGAATCCATAACTGAGAGACGCCGCCTCATGTAGCTTGTTACATCATCCATTTTATTTGCTAGATTATTCATAGATGCATACACATCTTCAAATTCTTTTCTCTCCTCTTCACTAAAAGACTCATCATTGAACCGTCTTCCAAAACGATGAGTTTGTTCTTCAAGTATTTCGGTAAACCTTCCAAAACTATGATTCAGATGGTTAAGGCTCTCTGAATCTTCAGCCACCATTTGACTTCGCACCCCTACACTATTGAATAGCTGAGCGATACTATCTAGATTGTTCTTGTATTCGCTCAAATTAGAAAAATTTTTATCAACCCTCACACTCTCCATTTTTTTTAATGATGACGCTAAGCTTGGAATTACATCTTCATGAAAAAGATGCATTAATCTTTGCTCTCTTCTTTGCCGAATCGCATCAATTACACGCCGACCCGTAATAGCTACTTCTTCAAAATCATTTTCAATATTTCGTACTTCGTTTAATTGCTCTATATTATTTTCTTGTTCATCAGATTCTCGTTTGCGTTTTTTTCTAGATTCTATATCGCTCTCTTCTAGGCTTTCAACTACCTGTTTCTTTTTCATAAAATCTGCATTTTTTTGTTTTTGCTTGAGCATGCTTATTTCTTCATCAAGATCACGCACACTTGGATATGACTCGTCACTAGGGTCAACGCCTAACTCTTCATAGATTTTTGCAATACCAGCCTTTGTTTCCATCAGTTTCTTTTTTTTACTCATTAGCTCGTGATATATTTTTTGACCATTTTCTTGTGGGCTACTCTCAGTTCGTTTTATTTCCTCAGCTGAATGATCTAGATTCTCTTGAGGTGACGCACTCTCTACGTCATCGCTACTGTCTTCTTCATTTTTATATTGCTCTAGAAGCCTAATCTTATTTTTAAACATTGTTATATTTCGAGCATGCATTTTTTGCTCCTCGAGAGGTAATGTATCAATATTTATAGCCTGTTCTTTTGCGAGCTCCTTGGTGTATAAATCGATTACATGCCCCGATTTATCCGAGAGAAATTCTTCATAGCGATCCTGGCTTTTTGGATTATTACCGAGAAATTTACCTCTGCGTTCAAATTCAGATTCTACGAGGTCCTTATCCTCTTCGGATAATGATACCTGATCTTCGTGCGGATTAATCTTTTCCATATTCATATACTTAATAGTATAGCATTATCTATATAAATTTGAATTATTTTATAAATACTATACAATCTAGGGTGTCGCGCCTATAGCTCAGTTGGTAGAGCGCAGAGCTTATACCTCTGTGGTCCTTGGTTCAAGTCCAAGTGGGCGCACATCTTCTATTAATTTAGAGAATTATGCAAACAAAAAAACACCTAACGGTGTTTTTTTGTTTGCTAAATTAAGACTTTTTCTTTTTACTCTCTTCTTTCTTCTTTGGCGTAATACCGTATTTTTTAATAATAGTGTCGTAGTCATCTTGTTCGAGCGTTTCTTGGTCGAGTAATGCATCAGCAACCGCGACGAGTGCATCTTTGTGTTCATTTAACGTTTTCCTTGCAGTCTCCATCCCCTCGCGCATAATGCGTGACACTTCATCATCGATGAGTGCTTCAATACGTTCGCTATGTTCACGACGATCCGTGCCTTGTCCAAACATAGTTTCACTACTGTCGCTTTCCAGAGCGATAGGTCCAATCTCATCACTCATACCCCATCGCGTTACCATATTGCGTGCCAATTTTGTAGACACCTGGAGGTCGTTAGACGGACCTGTCGTAACATCATCAAAGATAAGTTTCTCTGCTGCGTATCCTCCCATGCTCATTGCAATGTCATCACGATATTGAGCACGATTAGTTAGCTTGCGCTCTTCCAGAGGTAGCTTCAATGTATAGCCTCCTGCGCGACCGCGTGCGACAATGGATACTTTGTGTACAGGATCAGCATTAGGTAGCACAGAAGCCACTATAGCGTGCCCTGCTTCGTGATATGCAACAATCTTTCGCTCTGTTTCGGTATGTAAGTGACTTTTACGCTCTGGACCTATCATGACTTTTTCAATTGACCGAATTACATCCCATTGGCTAATTACCTTACGCTCTTCGCGGGCAGCTAGAATTGCTGCCTCATTCATCAATGATTGCAAGTCTGCCCCAGAGAACCCTGGGGTTCGCTCTGCGGCAACTGATAAATCAACATCGTCATGCAGAGGTTTTTTCTTTGCATGAATTTTTAGAATAGCATGACGGTCTTTGCGATCTGGCATGTCCAACATAACACGTCGATCAAATCGTCCGGGTCGCAATAGCGCAGGGTCCAACACGTCACCGCGGTTTGTTGCTGCCATAACAATCAATTTTTCATTCGGATCAAAACCATCCATTTCTACCAAGATTTGATTCAATGTTTGTTCACGTTCATCATTTCCACCACCTACTCCAACACCACGACTACGTCCAACGGCATCAATCTCATCAATAAATATAATTGCAGGAGAGCTTTTCTTTGCCATTTCAAACAAATCACGTACACGACTAGCACCAACACCTACAAACATCTCGACAAATTCTGAACCTGAAAGATGAAAGAACGGCACCTTTGCCTCACCTGCAACCGCTCGTGCAAGCAATGTTTTACCCGTACCAGGGCTTCCCATCAATAATACACCTTTGGGAATTTCAGCTCCAATATCAAGGAATTTTTTAGGATGCTTAAGAAAATCAACAACTTCACGTAATTCTTCTTTGGCTTGCTCATTTCCAGCAACATGATCAAAGGTTATTTTTTGTTTCTCTGGATCGGTCATGCGTGCTTTTGATTGACCGAAACTGAATGCCTTCATTCCTGAACCCTTCATTTGCCCTGAAATAAACCAGAAAAATAACAGTATGAATAGTATAGGAAGTGCAATCGGTAACAAATTCATTATCCAATAACCAAAACCACTTTCATTTTTTATATCAATAGATACAGAGCGCAATTGTTCCTGCGTGACACCATAATTGGTCATAGTTTCAGAAAATGATGCTTCTGCTTCTTTTTTAGATTCAAGCTCAGTCTCTCCATCAGCAAGAACAAGCTCCAATTTGTCACCACGTACCGTAACACTCTCTAATGCTTCATCTTGGATATACTGAGCAACTTCTGATAAGGATGCTTCCTCCACCTTATCAAACAATCCATCCTCAAATAACAACGAGTACGCAATCGAAAGGGCTACAAGTATCATCACGACCGATAATAAATTTTGCCAAAAATTATTAGGTTTTTTAGGACCCTTTTTCTTTGGTGACTTCTTCTCTTCTGTATTCATATCTTTTTTCTCTTTTTTCGAATTAAAATCAGGTAAATTGAACATGCACCTATTATAGCGACATAGTTTGTTTTGGCAAATGGATTATAGGCCGAAAGTCAAAAGCCATATGCTAAAAGGACGATGCGGCGCGAGCGCCGCATCGTTATCCTCCCCTATATAGGGGAGGTGCCGACGAAGGAGGCGAGTATTCAATATATACTCTATTAGAAATCATGGAACACATACCTATATTGGTTATGTCAAACTATTTCCAATATCTTGTGACATGCTATACTCACCCTATGACGACCTATCTAAAAAACAAGCACGCAACATTTAATTATGAAATCCTCGATCGCTATGAGGCAGGTATTGTGTTGCACGGGTATGAGGTTAAATCTATCAAAAAAAATCACGGATCACTCAAAGAAGCCTATATAACTACTGACGGAGATGAGGTTTTTCTCATAAAGGCTCATATTCCTGCCTATCAACCAGCAAATACTCCTGATAGTTTTGACCCCTACCGCAGGCGCAAGCTGTTATTGCATAAACATGAAATTGTAAAGCTTCATGCCACACTAAATGAACAAGGTTTGACAATAATACCTATTTCAATGTATAATAAGGGCAATACTATTAAACTTCAGATTGCTCTTGTTCGTGGTAAGAAGAAGCACGACAAGCGCGAAACAATTAAAAAACGTGATGCTGATCGCGATATGCGACGTATCATGAAAGAAGTCCGCTAGTCATTCGTCATCATATACAACTGTCATACTCGGACTTGACCCGACTATCCAGAGAATGCATACTAGATTCCCGGATCTACGCTCCGCTCCGTCCGAGAATGACAACGATATCGTACACCACCTCGAGTATTTATCACTGTATGAATATTCCAGGGGGATGCACGGCATCGACAAGTGAACCCCATTGTGATTATGCGTGTCGAGCTGCAGTAACTCGTAAATAGGCTGCACCTTTCTTTACGTGCAAAAGCAAAGAAAATCGCAAGTCCATACTTTAACGGTATGCTTGCACCAGCATTCGCGTAAATATATCCGAATGCCGTTTGATGTTCTGGGCTCGTAGGAACACCCAAGCGCCATACCAACGAGATCGACCAGTGTCGCTTTTCGAAACACTAGTCTAAATAAATCGAAATCGACGTTATATTGTTTTGTTTATTCATGAGATATATCGTTTAAATCTGTTTGCACAGATAAAAAATAAACTACACACGTAGATGTGATTACAGTGCTCACTTGCACGGGGGTTCGATTCCCCCCATCTCCACATAGTAGGAACCGTCTTCGGACGGTTTTTCTAATACATTGAAAATACTGACTATCTCACTGATTTTAGCGTTTCCAACTCCGTCATTTAGGTCATATTTCAAATGGTCATCAAAAATGAGTTTTAAGAGTGCCTGCTTACCTTCTAAATCTTCATTTTGCCAAGTGATATAAGGGTTTTTAATAAAACCAAGAACCATATCTAGGGCGTTTCCAACTGCATACTTATCTCGTGGCTTTTCTTTCACTTTCTGTTCTAAAACCTGCTGACGCTTGAGCAAATCATCTGCACTCTTTTCATATCGTTTACGAATAGCATCACTCGTGGCACCTACTGCCATCTCTAGATAATGAGTAACATCACCATCAATTTTTGAAAGCTCTTTTTCTATACCACCATGCTCCTTGTCTTTCTTTTTCATACGTTCTTCCCATTTCTCCAAAAACACTTCTTTTACTTCTTGAATAGTTTCATCAGTAGCTACAAGTTTTTTTAGCACATCTTCAAATTGATTGTGGGCGTCCTGTCTTTTGATGCTTTTACCATAATACTCACATGCTGTCTTACGACATTTATAATATGGATATGGCGTACCTCTACCTTTCGACCAACTAGCCGTCAGTTTCGTATCACAACATGCACAAATCAAAAAACCTCTCAGTGGGAAGTCCTCATCAAGATTCTTTCTATGATACGTGTTTGCAGTCTTTTTAAGTTTTTCTTGAACTTTTTCAAAAGTCTCAAGAGAGATAGCTTCTTTATGATGACCTTTTCTACGAGACACCTCCCACTTAGGATATTCAATATATCCAGCATACACGGGTTGTTGTGCAAGTTTTTCTTTGAAATGAGTTCCATACACTTTTATACCTTTCCCTTTGTATTCGCTCTCTGTGAGAAAATTGCAAGCATCTTGTTGTGTCTGGAAACGCCCAGAAGCATATCCTTCAAGCGCTTCTCTGATAAGAGAAAAATCAGGTTCTTTTGGAGTAAGTAACTTACCGTGCACAGCATCATTCTCTTGAGTATAACCCTGGATTGATGCAAAAGCCCAGTACCCCCTCTCAAGACGTGCTTTCATTTTTTGAGTTACCTGACGTTTGTTTTGAAGACGTTCAATTTCCCCCTGGGCTGCATTCATAATTTCCATGAAACGCTCCTCAGGAGAGTCCCCAAAAATATAATTAGGAGAAAACGGAACAATGTCTCTTACTTTTAGTTCACGTCGTAGCTTCAAATGAAACTCTGTATCTCTTGCCATCCTCTTTAAGTCATCAAAAACAGCCACAAACTTTTTATGGGGGCGAGCATCAACATAGGCAAGCAACTCTTTCATAGACGGTCTATTCATAAAATCACCACCACCCGAAAACTTGTCTTCAAAAACCTTCTCTATTTTTACACCATGCTGCTTGCAATATTCAGTGCAACGATGAACTTGAGCCCTAGGGTCTTGCCCTTTGGTTGAGACGCGAGCATAGATAAGGGCAGTTCGCTCGTTTATGTCTTGTAGCTCATTCGGAGTGTTCATAATTTTTGAAATAGTTATCTAGATACTTATCTACAAACACTTCAATGATAGCACGCTTGCTTTGACTAGTCCTATATCCACCAAGGTTAAGTACCTTAATCTCAGCAAAGCTCTCTAGTCCAGAGACAATATCACCCTGAAGATTACTTTTTGATTCGGTTGTTTCCTGGTGTACGTAGCTCATAGTAGAACGTAAATCTAATTACGTTCTAGTTATCTCATCTATTTGCAATAATTACCCAGCATTATTTGCAGGTTGTACACAACATAAAAAGCCCTTTATTCATGGGCTTTTTCGATACTTTTTTATTGAAATAATGCTAAGCATTATTCTCTTTTGATTCTATATGTAATTTTAGCACCATCTTTTTCATGATTTATAATAAGACCAATGTCTTCTAGCTTCGTCTTTGCCCCAGCCATTCGATTATCGAAGTTTGTTTTATTTTCTACTAATTTCATCAGTAAATCTCTCGATACAGAGCTCTTGTTGTCATTGAACAATCTAAGGAACTGCCAAACCTCCTTCTTCCCATCTAATGGTAAAGTATCGTCGCCTGATTGAAAATAATACTTACCATTTTCCTCAAATGAATTGTATGCAACAAAGCCAGCCACATCCTTTCCCTTGTTTAAGGATGAGATATATTTACCAAAGATTTTTATCTTGAATAGTATAGATTGATTATCTAAAGAGGTAGGCTTTATGTTCATCTGAATAGTCTCCACCTCTATATACTCCAAATAAACGAGCGTATCTATCGTTTGGATTATTAGAAAATCCTGCCTATCTTCTTGTTGAAATTTATTATTAAGAAAAACCTCTAATTGAAAAGAGTCTCCGTATTTTTTGTAGTGACTTGCTAGTATTTCATCCTCAAGAAACTCTTTCTGTGCTTCAAATTTTAGGTAATTTAGACTACTGCCACTTAACTCCTCCTGCCAGAAACTTGATATGTATTTCTCCAGTTTTAGACTGATTTCATCAGAGATAGCCTTTTTTACATTCTTAGTGTAAGTAATTGCGGGGTACAGTAGACCAGGTGTCTCTTCATCATGTTCTGGGTCACCCAATAGCTTATTTAGCTTTTTATTATTTATAATCCTCAGAACATCCCTAACCTCATCATCCTCTTGAACTCCAATCCTGAAGTCTTCAAGGGTAAATTCTTTTTGCTCTCTTGCGAGGACATTCAAAGCATTCTTAAAACAAAGATATTCTTCATCAGATAGCTGTCTGGGTGAAAAGTTTTTTAACATAAATTAAGTATATAAAAAAACACCCCAATGCACTAGGGTGCTATTTCTTCTTTTTGAAATAATCATAGATAACCCAAATGATTACCATGATGGCAAAAACTAAAGCAGGCATAATTTTTTTATCTTAATGTATTTCATAATTGGTGTTACTAATCTTCCTCGAACATATCCAGCAAGTCAGAAGCGCTAGATCGTACTTCTTCTTTCTCTAGGTAGTTATGCCTAGAAGAGAGGATAAACTTCGCCAGAGAGGCGTTTCCTTGCCCTGAGAAGGACATCTCGATCAACCTGTGTGCGTATATATCCTTGATCTCCTCTAACATGTCCGAAAAGTCTGAATACTTCTTTTCCCATTCATACACCGTAGACTTTGAAACCCCAAGATACTTGGAGAGCATGTAGATCGTTGGGAAGTTAGGTCTGTTATATATCTCATAAGATATACTTCTTTCACTCTTTGATCTTTCTTCCTTAATAACAACAGGTTTACAGCTATCTATATATTTCTGAACCTTCTTGAGTGTTTTAACTCCTTCATAGAGAGTCTTTCTACCCATCTTTGGTTTCTTTTTGATAATTAACTTCTGGGTCATATCTTATATATAACAGGAGTAAAAGCCTTTTACAAATATATATTTCTTTCCCAGGTTACCTCTGTTGCTGTATCAACATTGAGTAGATTCTTTGCTACTTTACAAGAACTCTACGTGGCTCTGATCCAGTACTTTCTCCAACTACATTATTCTTTTCAAGTAAATCAATAAGCCTTGCAGCTCTGCTGTAGCCAATCTTGAACTTTCTCTGTAGATAGGAGGTTGATGCGACTTGTTCCGAAACAACAAAGTTACGTGCAGTATCGTAGAGCACATCATCTGGAACATCACCAAGTGATTTTGGTTGAACAAAATTGTTCTCTAAAGCCAATATCCTTTTCTTTATCTCTTCAATTTCATTCTTTTCATCCATGTTGGTTTATTTATGATTGAGCTAATAACATCATGATATTTATCATCAGCAGCTACTGCTTCTTGAATGGCTTCTATCTCCAACCCCTTGAATATATCCTCTGCTAAAATTGAATTAGCGTAATCCAGAAAAATGACATTAGATTCTATATAGTCCTTACCCGTAACTCTCAGCGAGACACCCTTATATTTCTTTCTAACTAAAAATCTTGCCCAGGAAAGAATATACCTCTCATTGGTACACTTGTAGTAGATGAAGGGTAAGGAGTGCTCTTGCCAGACCTGATGGTGCTCTGGAAAGTGCTCAGAGATGACTTCATCAAATAGATTGAGGTAGAAATTGAACAAATAGAACTGCTTAAGATCTATTAACAATGGTTCTTCTGCTTTGAGAAACTCATCGATAACTCGACGGCAGATGCAGTCTTTTTTAAGTTCTTTTTGAACGGCGAGATCCTCTTTATATTGAATTGGAAAGTAGTTATTCATATGATCTAGTTTTTCTCAATGAGTGTTGGTTTAGGAAATAAGATAAAGCACAAAAGCAGCTGGGATGAATTTGATTGTTTCAATTAAAAGGAATACTGGAGAAAATATTAACCCAAGTGCTGATGCTAGCGTTCCTGAGACTACCCCCTTCAAAGAACCATCATACATAATTTTTTGACCTGTTTCTTCAAACCACACTTGATTGTATCCCACCTCTTTGTGTTCCTGATGGTTTCTATAGCCACACACCAAAGCCCTAACAACGATAAAGAATATCCAGAAGTATAAATATTTTAGATTCATACTAATTCTTGTTATCTGATTTACTTATTTTTCCTTTTTTCCTCTTGAGCAAGCCCAGTATTCCTAGAATTACCGCACCAACAACATAGAAACTCATTCCTGCGATACCTCCACCTATACCAGAATCGATAGACCCTGTGGCTAGCTCTCGTCCTCTATATTCATAACCAGTTTCATACTTAAATGAATTAGCTGAGCTTAATATCCTAGATAAGTTTTCTTCGTAGTCCTCTTGGTTTGAATAGTAATGTATAAAAGTTGTTGTGCTTCTACCTGGATAGATAAATGAATAATTCCTTATCCTGATCCCATCGTAGTTAGTCTCTAATTCTTGATAATATCTATTAAATTCTAAGTCAATTTCTTGTGATATTACTTTAATGTTATATTTATCTTCTAAATCAATCCCTGAATTCGCTTGCTCTTCAAAGTCATCTAGCGAGCCTGTTGTTGAAACTTCCTGAATCATTAGATGTCCTGAATCGTTTTTGTAATCCCTATATCCAGTAATGTAATTTATGCGTGACACATCACTTGAGTCAGATGTTTGATTTGCCTGCCGCTCAAGTTCCTCAATTTCTTGCATAGGAATAGGAAGCCATCCTTGAGGGATTTCTATCGTGTA